>Ga0299914_10001914_pt1 | contig 14104 bp, 11 predicted proteins | sample RVTome_10_FD_201361 | JGI IMG/M metagenome (GOLD analysis project Ga0299914, IMG submission 201361) | Soil microbial communities from uranium-contaminated site in the Upper Colorado River Basin, Wyoming, United States - RVT153D57 (version 2) ...
GTGCAGGCGTTCGCCTTCCTGTTCGTCCTCACCATGGCCTACTCGCTGATCTCCGGTCTGTGGGGTGTCGTCGTGACGGACTTCCTGCAGTTCACGATCGCGATCGTTGGCTCGATCGTGCTCGCCGTGTACGCCGTCGGCGCGGTCGGCGGGCTGGACACACTCGTCGCGCGGCTGCCCGAGCACTACGGCAGCGCCGACGCTGCGCTCGCCCTGCTGCCACAACGCGGCGCCATGTGGATGCCGATGACCGCGTTCCTCATCTACCTGTCGGTGCAGTGGTGGGCCACGTTCTATCCCGGAAGCGAGCCCGGCGGCGGCGGCTACGTGGCGCAGCGCATCTTCAGTGCTCGCACCGAGCGAGACGGCGTGCTCGCCACACTCTGGTTCAACATCGCGCACTACGCCGTCCGGCCGTGGCCGTGGATCGTGACGGCGCTCGCGATCACGGTGCTGTATCCCGGCGCCGATCCCGCGCAGAGCTATGTGCAGGCGGTCGTCGATCTGCTGCCACCGGGCGTGACCGGCTTGCTCATTGCCGCCTTCGCGGCGGCGTACATGTCGACGATATCGACACAGCTGAACTGGGGCGCATCGTATCTCGTCAACGACGTGTACCACCGTTTCATCGAGCCGGACGCCAGCGACCGAAAGCTCGTCCGGGTCGCTCGCTTCGCGACGGCAGTGATCTTCCTGCTCTCGGCAGGCGTCACCTGGTGGCTGCACCGATATGGCTCGATCGAGGGGGCGTGGCGCATCCTCATCGCGCTCGGCGCCGGTACCGGCCTCGTCTATATCCTCCGCTGGTACTGGTGGCGGATCAACGCGTGGAGCGAGATCAGCGCCATGACGGCCTCTCTCCTGCTGTTCGTCGCATTTACACGGGGTGGTGTCTTCGATCCGCTGGACCCCGAGGGGGCTGCCGTGCTGACGCTCGTCATCACGATCCTCGCGACCGAAGTGTGGGTCGCCGTCACGCTCGTCACGCGACCCGCACCGGAGGCAACGTTGATTGCCTTCTACAGGCGAGTTCGGCCCGGCGGGGCAGGGTGGCGCCGGGTCGCGACTGCCGCCGGCTTCCCCGACGAACGAATCGCCGGCGGTGCGCTCAGCTGGGTCAACTGGATCGCGGGCGTCGTCAGTGTGTACGCCACCCTGTTCGGTGTCGGCAAGCTCCTGTTCGGCTCGCCATTCGAGGCGACCGCCTACCTCGTCGTCGCGGCGGTGGCATTTGCCTGGATCGCCCACAGCCTCCGGCGGGGCGGGACGGAAAGACCGCCGCCTCCCGCCGGAAACGCTACGGCCCCGATCACCGCATCGGCCGGACGTTAGACGGCGCCGGCGTGACCGCTCGCGAGGGGCGACTTCGGGAGCTGGCGGTCGTGACGGGAAATCCCTCCTTCGAGCGATCGTGTGCGGCGATATCCACATCCGGGCGTTCGATCCCGCGCCCGAGCCCGGTCGCGGCGGGAATCGTGGAGCAAGCCCACCGGTTCTGCTGCCGTCCGATCGTGAAGGCGGTTCCGTTCGCTTGCTGCGGGCTACATCGCCGCGGACTGGCTCAGCGTTCGCCCCTCACCCTATCTTGCGCGTTGGTCGGAATTCAGAATTTGGATGGTCGGAGAGGAATGCCGCACATCGAAGAGAAGGTACCGGTCGTCATCGTCGAGGAGTACGACGACATCGCCCGAATCCTCGCGGGCAGGATCGAGACGCTCATCCGCACGAAACGCGCGGCAGGGGAGAAGGCGGTGCTGGGCCTGGCCACGGGCTCCACGCCGATCGGCATCTACCGCGAGTTGATCCGCCTGCATCGCGACGAGGGCCTCGATTTCTCGAACGTGATCTCCTTCAATCTCGACGAGTACTACCCGATGTCGCCGGACAGCATCCACAGCTACCACCGTTTCATGTGGGAGAACCTGTTCGAGCACATCAACATCCGTCGCGAAAACGTGCACCTCCCACGGGGCGACATCCCACGGGAGCAGATCGACTCGTACTGTCGCGAATACGAGGCGGCCATCCAGAAAGCCGGTGGGATCGACCTCCAGATCCTCGGCATTGGCAAGACCGGCCACATCGGCTTCAATGAGCCGGGCTCGAGCCGCGAGTCGCGCACGCGGCTGGTGCACCTGGACACCGTCACGCGAAAGGATGCGGCGGCCGACTTCTTCGGTGAGGAGAACGTGCCGCGCGAAGCGATCACCATGGGTGTTGCCGCGATCCTGGATGCGGCCGAGGTCGTGCTGATCGCGACGGGCGAGCACAAGGCACCGATCATCCGGCGATCCGTCGAGGGCGAGGTCTCGCACGAGGTCGCTGCGACGTATCTGCAGGAGCACCCGAACACGACGTTCTATGTGGATGCAGCGGCATCCGGTGAGCTGACCCGGGTCCGGACGCCATGGCTCGTCCGCGATGTGGAGTGGTCGGCGCCGCTCATCGACCGCGCCGTCATCTGGCTCTCCAACCTCATCGAGACGCCGATTCTCAAGCTGTCGAGCACCGACTATCGCGAGCACCACCTCAGTCCGCTGCTCGCACGATACCCTTCCGTCGATGCCCTGAACAAGGCCGTTTTCGCGCGCCTCGACTGGAAGATCCGCGACAATCCGCGGCTCCCACGCCAGAAGCGGGTGATCGTCTTCAGTCCACACCCGGACGACGACGTCATCAGTATGGGCGGTACGCTGCGCAAGCTACACGAGAACGCAAACGACATGGTCGTGGCGTACATGACGTCGGGCAACATCGCTGTGTTCGACCACGAGGTCCGCAGGTACATCGATTTCCTGCAGCGGCTCGATCGCGATCTGAAGGTCTTCGGCAACGGCACCGAAACGGCGTTCAGCCGTTTGGTCGACAGGATCGAGTCGGCGTTCGCGGCGAAACAGGCGGGCGACGTCGACATCCCCGAAGTGCAGGAGATCAAGCGCGAGATTCGAGAGGCCGAAGCAGTGAGCGGCGTGGAATCGCTCGGTATTCCGCGCGATGCGTGCCGCTTCCTCAACCTGCCGTTCTACCAGACGGGCAAAGTGCGGAAGGATCCGATCGGAAACGCCGACGTGCAGATCGTCGTTTCACTGTTCGATGAAGTGCGGCCGGACGTCATCTACGTCGCGGGCGACCTGTCCGATCCGCACGGAACGCACAGACAGTGCAAGCAGGCGATCGAGCTGGCGCTGCGGCGATACGATGGGCTGCAGCCCGAAGTATGGCTGTACCGCGGTGCGTGGCAGGAGTGGCCGGTGCACGAAGCGCACGTCCTCGTGCCCCTGTCGCGGGAGGAGCTGCGTCGGAAGATCCTCGCGATCTTCAAGCACCAGTCGCAGAAGGATGTAGCGCCGTTCCCCGGCGGCTACGACGAACGCGAGTTCTGGCAGCGCGTCGACGCGCGCAACACGGCGACCGCACGCGAGCTCGACCGGCTCGGCCTGCCCGAGTTCCACGCGCTCGAGGCATTCGTCGTGACGCCGGGTAGCACCGTGGGCGTGGGCGACCCCTCGCCTCATGGCGATGCCCAGCCGTTCAGTGCGGAGCCATAGCGGGTGGAAGGCCTGTTCCGCCCGCTCGACTACGCGGTCCTCATCGCCTACATTGCCGGCGTCACGGCGTTCGGTGCGTTTCTGGGCCGACGCCAGCGCGGTGCCCGCGACTACTTCCTTGCCGGCCGCGACATCCCGTGGTGGGCGATCTGTTTCTCGGTCGTCGCAACCGAGACCAGCGCGCTCACGTTCATCAGCGTTCCGGCAACGGCATATACCGGCGATTTCTGGTTCCTGCAGCTCGCCTTCGGTTACCTGCTGGGCCGTATCGCCATTGCCGCGCTGCTCCTGCCTCGCTACTTCCGCGGCGAGCTGGTCACGGTCTATCAGCTGCTGGAGCAGCGATTCGGTCTGCTGACCCGCCGCTTCGCTTCCGTGATCTTCATGGTAACGCGCGCGTTCGCGGACAGCGTGCGCATCTTCGCAGCCGCGATTCCCATCACGCTGATCACGGGCGCGCCGTACTGGCAGTCGATCCTCATTACAGGTGTATTCACACTCGTCTATACCTATTTTGGCGGCCTGCGCGCCGTCGTGTGGGTTGACGTGGTGCAGATGGGCCTCTATGTGATCGGCGGTGTCGCAGCGCTCGTCGTCATCCATGGCCTCCTGCCGGATGGCTGGTCCGCCATCACCGGTGCGGCGGCAGCGGGTGACAAGTTCAGGGTCATCCACCTCGAGGGCGGATTTGCGAGTACGCGCTGGCTCGTGACCGGAATCGTGGGCGGCGGCTTTCTGTCGATGGCGTCGCATGGCGTGGATCACCTCATCGTGCAGCGGTTGCTCGCGTCCGGGTCACTGTCCCATGCACGCCGTGCCATTATCGGGAGTGGCGTGCTGGTGATCGGGCAGTTCACGCTATTCCTGTTCGTTGGCGCCGCGCTGTTCGCGTATTATGGCGGCCGGACGTTCCAGGAGCTGGGACTCACGGCAGCGGACGAGATCTTCCCGCGCTTTATTGTCGAGGGCCTGCCGCCCGGTCTGTCGGGACTGATCGTGGCGGGGATCCTGGCCGCGATGATGTCGACGGTCTCGTCATCATTGAACTCGTTGGCCTCCGCCACCACGCACGATCTGTACGCTCCGCTCGCCGGCCATCACGATGAGGACCACCTCATGCGTGTCGGCAAGCGGTTCACACTGCTGTGGGCGGTGATCCTCATCGGCGGCGCGATGCTGTTCCGCTTCGTGCAACAGGGGCAGCCGGTCGTCGTGATCGCGCTGCAGATCGCATCGTTCACGTACGGCGGACTCCTCGGCGGATTCCTGCTCGGCATCGTGTCACGCCGGGCAGAGCAGCGCGATGCGATTCTGGGCATGGCGACGGCGATCGTCGTGATGGCCGGACTGTGGGCCATTCAGCAGTTCGGGCTGGTAACGCCGTTCGTCGATACACTGTGGTTCGCGCTCATCGGCTCGACGATCACCGTGATCGTCGGTCTGATCAGCAGCCGACTGCGCGGCGCACGGACGCCTGCAGGGGTCGCATGATGGCCGCGCTTCCTTCCCTTCCGATCGAGCGTTGCGTCGTGGGGGCGGGTCTGTCGAAATGGAGGAGGATGAGCGGGATTGGCCGCGATCCGCTCGCACCGCGGTGCGGGGAGCGGGACGCATGACGTTCTATATCGGCATTGAAGGCGGCGGCACGCGCAGCACGGCGGTCGTGCTGGATGCGGACGGCGCAGCGCTGACCCGGGTGGAGGGCGAAGCGGGCTTGGTCTCGGCGGCCGACCCGCTCGCAGCGGCGCGGACGCTGATTGCTGTGGCGCGGCAGGCACTGGCGGCGGCCGGGCGCCCCGCACCGGCCGATGCGCTCTGCTGTGCGCTTGCCGGCGTCGGTCGTGCGGCAGCGCGTGAGCCGCTTGCCATGGCGCTACGGAGCGCCGGCATCGCCCGGCACGTGAAGCTGGTCACGGATGCAGAAGGCGCGATGCACGATGCGTTCGGCGATGGACCGGGCATTCTCGTCATTGCCGGTACCGGCTCTGTCGCGTGGGCCAGGTCCGAGGATGGCCGGACCTCACGCGCTGGCGGCTGGGGTATGCTGCTGGGCGATGAAGGCAGCGGCTACGGCATGGCCATTGCCGCCCTGCGCGCGGTCGCGCAGGCTGTGGACGGTCGCGGCACACCCACCGTCCTCGTGGAGCGGATCGTCGGTGTCGTTGGCTGCGGCACGCCTCAGGAGCTGATCCCGTGGGCGGCACGCGCCGGCAAGGGGACCGTTGCCGAGCTGGCGCCGCACGTGGTCGATGCCGCGCGCAAGGACGAGGTCGCGCGCGACATCGTCGCGGATGCCGCAGGACAGATCGTCCGCCACGCCGAAGCGCTCTTCGAGCGCCTGCGTCCATGGACCGAGCCTCCCGCGCTCGCGCTCGGCGGCGGGTTGATCGCACCCGGCAGGCCGTTCCGCGCCGTCGTGATCGAGGCGCTCAGAAGCACGGAGATCGAGGTCCGCGTCCTGGACCGGACCGTCGATGGCGCCAACGGCGCCGCATCGCTCGCGCGTGCGATGCTCGCCGGCGCCTGACCGCTTCCTTCCGGGCGACCACTCCGGTAACTTCCGCCGCCATGCCCGCGAATCGGTTTCCGCCCGTCGTCGAACAGCTGGACGCGATCCGGCGCAACACGCTGGAGATCGTGCCCGAGGACGATCTCGTCCGTAAGCTCGAGCGCAGCACCCGCGACGGGCGGCCTCTCGTCATCAAGCAGGGCTTCGATCCCACTCGCCCGGATCTGCACATCGGACACGCAGTGTCGATGCGGAAGCTGCGAACGTTCCAGGAGCTCGGCCACGAAGTGGTGTTCGTGGTGGGCGACTACACCGCGCGCGTGGGCGATCCGACCGGTCGCAGTGAAACCCGGCCGCGGCTGTCGCCCGAGCAGATCGAGACACACGCACGGACGTACGCCGAGCAGGCGGCTGTCATGCTCGACGTCGACCGCGTCCGGATCGAGCACAACTCCAAGTGGCTCGCTCCCCTCAACCTCGCCGACATCCTCGAGCTGACCGCGACGTACACCGTAGCCCGAATGCTCGAGCGCGACGACTTCGCCAAACGTTACGCGGGCAACCGGCCGATCTCGCTGCTCGAGTTCATGTATCCGCTCATGCAGGCGTACGATTCTGTCGCGTTGCGTGCCGATGTCGAGCTGGGCGGTACCGATCAGAAGTTCAACCTGCTCGTGGGCCGAACCGTACAGGAGCGGTACAGTCAGGAGCCCCAGGTGTGTCTGATCATGCCGCTGCTCAGGGGCACCGACGGCGAGCAGAAGATGTCGAAGTCGTACGACAACTACATCGGCATCACGGAACCTGCCGAGCAGCAGTTCGGCAAGACCATGTCCATTCCCGATACGGTGCTCGAGGAGTGGGTCCGGCTCGCGGGCGACTTCGATGGAGCCGAGCTGACGGAGCACCTCGCGCAGGCGAGTGCTGACCCGTACGCCGCGAAGCGCGCGCTGGGCAGACGCATTGTCCAGCTCTACCACGGCGGCGACGCAGGCGTACGCGCCGAGGCGCATTTCGATCGACTCTTCCGCGAGCACGCTGCACCCGATGATGTGGCTGAAGTCGAGCTGCGCCTCGCCGATCCCCGGTTGCGTGCACGGGATGAACGAGCCGTTTGGATCGTCGGACTCCTCGTCGCTGCAGGTCTCGCCGCATCCAACAGCGAGGCCGCCCGGCTCGTGGACCAGGGTGCCATCGCAATCGACGATGAACGGATCGATGATCGTCAGGCGATGGTCGCGACGAAAGCGGATGGCCTGCTGATCCGGCGGGGGAAACGACACTACGTGCGCGTGCGGTTCGTCGCATGAGGCACCGCGGCGTCCGGCATGCCTGGCAGCACGTCGGTGGGCCTGGCGCTCTTTCGCACGCACCATACCGAGCAGATGCCTCGTCACGGTGGCCGGTCCTCCATGACGCTGCATATATTCCGGCAACGTCCACGCACGAGGAGCACTGGCCGGCCAGGGAGACAATGTCGTGGCCTCGGCGCGTTGCCCGTGGCGACGGCCGCGAATCATGACCGACGGCGATGCGGCGAGGGGGGCGACGGTGCAGCCCGGCGCAGAGCGAAGCGTCGTCAACAATTTGAGGAGACGCCGATGACGTCCGGCATGGTGCAGCCCACGCGGGTGGAGAAACCCTGGGGTCACGAGCTGATCTGGGCCAACACGGACCGGTACGTGGGTAAGGTCCTGCACGTGAAGGCGGGGCATGCGCTGTCGCTGCAATACCACGAGCGCAAGGACGAGACGATCCACCTGCTCACGGGGACGATGAAGTTCTGGGCCGGTCCGTCGTCGGCCGAGCTGGCTGAGGTCACACTGCACGAAGGACAGAGCTTCCGCATCGTACCCGGCACCGTACACAGGATGGAAGCTGTGACGGATGTCGACATCCTCGAGGCCTCGACGGCGGATCTCGAGGACGTCGTCCGGATCGAGGACCGATATGGGCGGATCTGACGCCCTCGGTACAACGAAGTCTCCAGTAGGCTCCTTGCCTCTCGCGTACCTGGGCCTAGGCACCAATGTCGGCGATCGACGTGCGAACCTGGCCGGCGCCATCGCGGCGCTGATGCGACTGGGCTCGGTCGAAGCCGTGTCGCGCGTCTACGAAACCGAGCCCGTCGGCAAACTCGACCAGCCGGACTTCTGGAACATGGTGCTCCGGCTCCGTACGGTGCTGGCTCCTGCCGATCTGCTGCGCGAGACGCAGGCAGCGGAGCGGCGTCTGGGTCGCACGCCCACGGTGCCGCAGGGACCCAGGGTCATCGACATCGACCTGCTGCTCTACGACGACCTCGTCCTTCGGGATCGTGACCTCGAGATTCCGCATCCGCGCATGATGCAGCGCGCTTTCGTGCTCCGTCCGCTCCTGGAGATCGACCCGGACCTGCGTCACGCGGCGACGGCCGAGTCGTTGGCCGGGCGATTGCACTCGGGCGCGTTCGAGCGGGTCCGCCCGCTGTTCGACGGCGGGTCGTTGTTGCCCGACGCGGCCACGAGCGGTTGAGTGTTCGGGCGCTCAGCCATCCCGGGCTTCCTCCTGCTGCTGGCGTGCGGCGATGCACCGCCACGTCCCACCGGCGAGAACGGCGAGAATGACGCGCTGCGCGCACTCGTCGATTCTCTGCTTCCCGCGCTCGAGGAGGCGTCCGGCCTGAGCGCGCTGTCCGAGGTCCGCGTCGAACGGCGGAGCAGCGAACAGGTGCGTGCGTTCGTCGAACGACAGCTCGACGACGAGATGCCGGCCGCACGCATGGAGGGCGTACACGCAACGTACGCGCTGCTGGGTCTCATTCCGGACACGCTGGACCTGCGAGCGCTCCTGCTGGATCTCTACACGGAACAGATCATCGGCTACTACGATCCCGAAACGGAGACGCTGTACGCCGTGGAGCAGGTCGAGCGCGCTGCGCTGAGGCCGGTGATTGCGCACGAGCTGGTCCATGCACTGCAGGATCAGCACGCTAGCCTCGACTCGCTCATCTCGCCCGACCGCGGCAACGACCGCCAGATCGCTGCTCAGGCCGCGCTCGAGGGGCACGCGACCCTCGTCATGTTCGGCCTGCTCGCGGCGGAGGCAACGGGTCAACCCGTGGATCCCGCGATGATGCCGAACCCCGCTGAACAGCTTCGGGCAGGGCTCGAACAGGAGAGCAGTGAATTCCCCGTGTTCCGGCGGGCACCGCGCGCCATTCGTGAGATGCTGATGTTCCCGTACGCCAGTGGCGCCGCCTTCGTGCAGGCGCTCTGGCGCGCCGTGCCGGCCGGCAGCGAGCGACCGGTACCGCTCGGAGAGCACCTGCCGCAATCCACCGAGCAGGTGTTGCACCCCACAGACGCCTTCCTCGGCGTGAGAGACGATCCGACGGAGCTTCGGTTCGCACCCGACACCGGATGGACCGTCCTCTACGAGAACACGCTGGGTGCCTTCGAGACGCGGCTCTTCCTGGAGGAGCACCTGGGCAGCGGCGATGCCGCGGGCTGGGACGGCGACCGCTTTCGCCTCCTCCAGGATCCGGCCGGGCAGCGGGCCCTGATATGGGCCAGTATCTGGGACGATGCGGGATCCGCCACCGCATTTGCCGCTGCTGCGCAGCGCGTTCTCGATGGCGGATCCCTCGACGCGGACGGCGCCGTATCGACGGCCACGCTCGAGGCGAGGCCGATCGTGCGTATCGTGCTGACCGGTCCGGGCCTTGGCGCGGTCCACGTTCCCATGCTCGACGTGCACTGTGCCGACCAGTCAGGCGACGCCTCGCCGTGCGCAGCGACGGCCGCCATCGCCACGCGGTGAGGTCAGGCGTCCAGGAACACGAAGTCGCTCCAGTCCGCGTGACCGACACGTGACGCGCCTTTCGAACCGCAGCCATTCGTCATGACCGGTACATTCTCCATGGGCAGCGGATACCGGAACACCTCGCCGGCGTAGTTACGCAGCACGACTTCTTCGTCCGTGATGGATTCGACGTACTCCGGCAGAATCGGAATCTTGCCGCCGCCGCCGGGGGCATCGATGACGTAGTGCGGCACGCCCAGCCCGCTCGTCCAGCCCCTCAATGCGCGGATGATCTCGAGTCCCTTCTCGAGGCTGGTCCGGAAGTGTTCTCCGCCCGCGACCACATCCGCCTGATAGATGTAGTACGGCCTGACACGTGCCTTCAGCAATCCGTGCATCAACTCCTTCATGACGACCGGGTCGTCGTTGACGCCCTTGAGCAGCACGGTCTGGCAGCCGAGCGGCGCACCGGTATCGGCGAGCATGCCGAGGGCTTTCGTGGCTGCAGGCGTAAGCTCGGCGGGGTCGTTGAAGTGCACGTTGATGTAGACGGGGTGATAGCGGCGGACAATATCACACAGCTCAGGCGTTACGCGCTCCGGCAGGTGACTCGGAATGCGTGTGTGGATCCGGATGATCTCGATGTGCGGAATCTCGCGCAGCGTCTTCAGAAGGTAATCGATGCGCCGGTCGGACAGGAGGAACGGATCGCCACCGGACATGATGACATCGCGTACTTCGGTATGTGCGCGCAGATACTCGAACGCAGAGTCGAACTGATTGAGCGGGATCTTTTCCGGGTCGCCGACCTTGCGACGTCGCGTGCAGAACCGACAGTACGACGCGCACACGGGCGAGACGAGAAAGAGTACGCGGTCGGGATAGCGGTGAGTGATGTTCGGCACCGGCGAATCCGCGTCCTCATCGAGACTGTCGACGATACCGTCGACGATGTCGTTCTCGGCCGGTGTCGGCACGTACTGTCTCCAGAACCGGTCGCCGGGCTTCTCGATCTGCGCGAGTACCGCGGGCGTGAGCCGGAGATTGAACCGGTCGATGGCCTGCTGTACGGCATCACGGTCGATGTTCTCCTCGCCGAAGCGTTCGACCAGTTCATCGACCGTCGTCACGCTCTGTTTGAGGATATCCTGCCACTTGTCCATTGTATGCTCGCCTATCGTTCCTGTTGGATGCGTTTCGCGAAGATCACGCGATCGTCGCCGTCGGCGTAGAAATCTGGAACTCGTGCGACCTCGGCATAGCCTCGCCTCCCATAAAAAGAGCGGGTGGGTTCGTAGAACGGCTGTGACGATGTCTCGATGATCACGAGTCGGGCATCCGCGTCGGCGAGCCTTCGCTCCACCTCCTGAAGTAGTGTCGTTCCGACCCCCGCGTTCTGTGCGTCCGGCGCGACGGCGATCCAGTAGAGATCCCAGGTCCCCATCGTACACGGTGTAGGGCCGAAGCAGACGTAACCGATCAGCCGACCGCCGGGGGTGAAGGCGCCCAGGGCGGAATAGTCCCGATCGGGTGCGGCAAAGAATGAATCGAGCACCTCGAGCGCAATGGCGATCTCGGGCTCGCGGAAGAAACCGGTCGCATGGAGCAGTGCTTCGATCTGCGCACGATGCCGGAGCTCCAGTGGAGCGGTGTACGGCTTCGCCGGCTTCACAACCGGCGCCTCGACGGCGGGTGCCGTCCACGTGATCGCCGTGCCCGTGGCGCTTGCTCGGTCCGGCGAATCGGCGACGCTCACTTCATCGCCTCCAGAACGATGCGATCGACGAGCTCCACATACTCGTAGCCCGCAGCGGCGGCCATGCGAGCGAATCCTGCGGATGGCGCGAGGTCGGGATTCGGATTGACTTCGAGGATGTAAAGCCGCTCGCGCTCGTCCGCGCGCAGATCGACGCGGCCGTAGCCGGTACCGCTCACTCGCTGCCACGCCTCGACCGCAAGCTGGCGCGCACTGGCGGCGAGCTCATCGTCGAGCACCGCAGGACAGCACGGTGAAGTGCCGCGATCCTCGTCCGAACCGGTCTCCCACTTCGCGCGATAACTCACGAGCCGCCAGGACGATGCAGGGAACGTTCCGAAATCGATCTCGGAGAGCGGGAGCACGTCTTCGCCGAGCACGCCGACATTGATCTCACGACCCGTGAGGAACCGCTGGACCAGCAGCGGAAGGTGGTCCGCCGCGTCGACGATCGCGGTCCGCAGCTCCTCGCCATTTCGGGCGACAGAACGTTGTGTGATGCCGATGGACGCATCCTCAGCGACAGGCTTGACGATTGCCGGAAAGTCGGTCCAGTCGACCGCCTGCGAGGCAGCGTCAATGACGGTCCACGGCGGGATCGGAAGGCCCGCCGCGCCGAGCGTGGCATTGACGCGATCCTTTCTGCGCGCAAACGCCAGTGTCTCCGACGTGCTGCCCGTCAATGGAAGGCCGAGCAGCTCGACGACGGCTGCGACTCGTGGCTCGTTGGCGCTGGAACCACCCGCACCCTCGCACAGATTGAAGGCGAGTTGGGCATCCATTGCAATGAGCGCCTGGATCCAGTCCCCGCCAGGCTCGTCGACGGGCACGCGCGCCGTGCGGTGCCCCGATCGCTGCAGCGCTGCTTCCGTCGCGTCGACTGCTTCCATGACGCCGCGCTCGTCAGCCGTCGTTGTGGGTCGGGCATCCACGGCGTCGAAGAGGATGGCGACGTTCATCGCTGGAGGCCGTATCGCGTGAGCGCGAAATCGAGCACGGCGAGGATCAGGTCATCGTAGCCCATGCCGGCAGCGCGTGCAGCTTTGGGCAGACACGAGTTCTGGCGGGGATCCGGCAGGATGCCCGGTAGCGGATTGATCTCGATGACGTTCGGCGTGCCCGCGGCATCGAGTCGCACGTCGACGCGTGCCCAGTCGCGGCAGCCGAGGGCGTCGTAGGCGGCGAGCGCCGTGGCTGCGATCCGGTCGCGCGAGGTTGCATCGAGGTCTGCCGGGCAGTCGAAGATCTCGAGCGGCTGTTCGGGCGTGTCCCACAGCCATTTCGCCTCATACCCGTACAGCGGCGCGGCTCCGGCGGGCAGCGCGTCGAAGCGGATCTCGACGATGGGCAGCGCGCGCGCGGAGGCGCCATTGCCGAGCACGCCCACCGTGAACTCCCGCCCCGGCAGGAACTCCTCGACGAGCGCCGGCTGATCGTACGCATCGCCGATCTCGGCGACACGTCGATCGACGGCTTCCGCGCTCGCGCAGAGTGCCGTCGCCGGAATCCCCTTGCTCGAGCCTTCGTACAGCGGCTTCACGATCCAGGGTCCGGCGCCGAACAGCAGCGGGTCCTTGTGCCCGCCCGCGCGCTGGAGGCACCACGCCGGTGTGGGCACGCCGCACGCGAGGAAGATCTCCTTCGCCCGGCGCTTGTCGAGCGCCAGCGCCAGCGTGAGCGGGTCGCTTGCCGTGTAGGGTACGTCGAAGAACTCGCAGATCGCGGGTACGTGCGCCTCCCGGTTCGGGCCGTGTAGCCCTTCCGCGATGTTGAAGACGATGTCGGGGAGCGATGCGCGAAGCAGGTGCGGGAAGTCGGAAGTCGCCTCGAGATGGATGACCTCGCCGGCTTGGCCCAGAGCGGAAGCGACGGCGTCGATCGTCTCCGGCTCGTCCCACTCGGCGTAGAGGTCGGGGGACGGCCCCGTAGATGGAGGCTCCTCGCTGGGAGGCTCCTCGCTGGACGACGGATCCTCGTCCGTCGCGGGCTTTCTGTTGAACGCGAATCCGATACGAAGCGTCATGGCTGTGCGACCTCTCCGACCCCTATGAAAAAACGCGTCCCCTGCCAACGGGAAACGCGATTGCGGTCTCTGTCCGGAACGGACGGCTCGGTTGTCTCGCGGTGCATCTTCGCCCGACCTCCCTTCGGGCGCGGAAACGGCGGCACCAGTGCAGCCTAAGGTAATGGCAGCAGTAGACTTTGGGAAGCCCCGCTTACCGCTGCCCCGCGTTTGCGGGCATAGTCGGGCACGCGTAGCTTGGCGCCGGCACCCGTCCTTGCCCAGCGACCCGGAGGATCGTGATCGACGCAACAAGGACCCCGCCAGCGGCATTCACCGTGGGCGTCGAGGAGGAGTACCAGCTCGTGGACGGGGAGACCGGTGCTCTCCGGAGCCGCGCCACCGCTGTCCGCGAGATGGACTGGTCCGGCGACATCATCGGCGAGTCGCACGAGACCCAGATCGAGATCGGCACGCCCGTGTGCACCTCTGCGGCCGAGGCGCTG
>Ga0299914_10001915_pt1 | contig 14100 bp, 7 predicted proteins | sample RVTome_10_FD_201361 | JGI IMG/M metagenome (GOLD analysis project Ga0299914, IMG submission 201361) | Soil microbial communities from uranium-contaminated site in the Upper Colorado River Basin, Wyoming, United States - RVT153D57 (version 2) ...
GCCCGCCTGCTCTTTCCAGAACTTCTCGGGATAGTCGATGGACTGCTGGTACATTTCGCGGTATTCATCCATCGAACCCACGTGCGCGCTCTCGCTAAAAGCTCGCGGGCTTTCGATGGTTTTCGTCGTTCCTGAATAAGCGGCGGTTACCTGGTCTGCCATTTCACTACCTATTTACGTTAATTCACATCCTGACATCAAGCCGACAGCCATTTGCGCCCCAGTTTGTACCGGCGCGCGAGCGCATCCTGCAGGTCGGCGGCCTTTGAGAACGCGTTCCGAAGAAGGCGCTGCTGCATTTTGTTCAGGCCCGCCGCCTCGATCTGGTTGACCGGCTCGTCACCAGCCTCCACGGCGCGGAGCTGGCTTTCGAGTCGAAAATCCACCAGATACTGGTACGCTTCCAGCGCCTCGTCGATCACCTTCGCGAGATCGGGGATGTCCTCGGCAGCACGGCGCAACCGGTCGAACGAGTTCGTAGATTCGAGATAACGCACTTCAAGTGCAAGGACACGCGCCGCGTCGACGATGGGTCGTATCCCGCCTTCGCGCACGTCGAAGGCATTACGGCTGTCGCCGACGCGCTCCAGCATCATCCGGAGAATCCCTGTCGGCGGTCTGAACTCCATGGCGTGCCGTGCCATCAATTTAAGAAATGTGCGCTCCTCATCCATCGCTTGCACGTTTAACGCGTCCACGATGTCACGCTTGAGGTCTTCGACCAAATTCATGTCGCCGTAGATGCCGCGCAGATCGAAAAAGATCGGGGTCGGTGCAAGCGTTGCCTCGTCGGACTGTAATATCCACTCTCGGAACGCGCGTTTCCACCCCCGAAACGACTTTCGCCACCGAGGATCGCGCGCCACATACTCACTCGAGGGGAAGCCACACCGAGCAAGTGCCTCGTTCACCCTTTCAGCAAGGCTATTGAACCAGACGTCAGCATTCGCCGCGTCTTCATCCGACTCGGGATCCGAAAAGATCAGCGCATTGTGCTGCTCCGAATTCAGCGCCATCTCCTGACGACCACCACTTCCGAGGCGAATCCACGCCCAGGGTCGGACACTTCGGCTTTCGCCGTCTAAGGCGTGCAGGTCCTCTTCGACAAGTTGAAGCACGCGGACGGCCAGACGGTCGTAGAAGACCATCATGATGCGGTTCAGCATTTCCGGCTGCGCACCTTGCCGATACAGATTGAGGAGTTCCTCGTTCGTTGCCGCGCGGATACTCGCCAACTCGTCGATGGTCGAGGCTTTCTCGATGCGGTTGGACGTCGCCACCGGGTCCTGTCCGCGGAAATGCGAGATGTCGCGGTCGGTCATCACGCCGACGGGCATTCCCATGCCGTCGACGAGAATGAGACGGTGTAAGTCACGATCGAGCATCATCATCATGGAATCGAAGATGCTCGCCTCAACGGGCAAGGTCGCGACGGATCTCGTCATCACCTTCTTGACAGGCGTTTCGCCCGGCAGCCCACGCCCCACCACTTTGTTTCGGAGATCTGCATCGGTGACAATGCCCGCGGCTTTCTTGTTCTGCATTACGATCACGGCATCGACGCCCTCCCTCTTCATTAGCTGAGCGAGCTTTTGCACGGTCAGCTCAGGATGGCAGGTGACCGGCCGGCGGTGTGAAAACTGATTTAGATTGCGGCTGAATAGAAGATGACTGCCGGTAACGTCCATCGTCGAGCCCATCCGACGCACGTACATCCGAAGATCGCTGTCGAAGTAGGTCGCGAAGTCCTCGTCGTGTTCATAGAGATACTGAAACCGCTGACCCCTCAGGAGCGCACAAACGGTCGGCTCGACCGCCTTCGCTTCATAGATCGTTGCTCCTCCCTTTATGAGTCCGAACGAGCCGAAAACCTCACCCTCGCCGACTTTGTCGAGGAGGCGTTGCTGGCCTACATCCATCAGGCGAACCAGACCCGACTCGACGATGTATAGTCCGCGATGCGAGGTCATGCCTTGCGCCATGATCACCTCGCCGGGCGCGAAATATTCTATCGACACGTCGGATAGGATCGACAACCTGTCCTCACGGGAGAGTCCGTTAAATGGCGGCGTCGACTCCAATAAAGACGAGATGCGGTCGATAATAGTGGACGTACTCATTCAGCAGGCCTGATTGTGAAGGTGATACTCCCACGCACTACATGTCCAAACGTGCATGCTCCGTATTAACATCTACTCCCTTCTGCCCGGGCAGACGGGTCCCACCGGCTAACACGATTTCGGCTCTGGTCAATCCCCTTACCGCATTACAGAAGTAGACCGCGTCTGCTTTGACGACGTCCCGAATATAGAGCGTCTCCTCGGAGACATTCGGCACCGTCTCCATTAGATGCCGCCGGTAAACACCCGGCAGCACGCCGCTTTCGATGGGCGGCGTTCGCCATAAGTGTCCCTTTCGTACGAAAATGTTGCTGCGGGAGCCCTCGCATAGCTCGTCCCGCTCGTTGAAAAAGACGACCTCCTCATAACCCAGGCCGCGTGCCGCTTCAAACTCCGTCGTGTATAGCCTTCGGCTCGAAGTTTTGTGCCGTCGTAGAGGATCCTGGGAATCGATCCGGTTAGCGGAGACGACACCGCGCTGCGCCTGGAGAATCGAAACTTCCTGGCCTTCGGCGGCATTTTCGGAATCCGGAGCAGCTTCGCAGAGGGATGCAAGCCTGGAACCGGTCGCAAGATCGTGATCGCAGGAGAGTTCGACTGCGGTGTCGAGTAATGCGGATGTAACATCGATCGTGCCGTCATCCGCCAGTGTGAGGCGTACCTTTCGCCGGCCACCGCATTCGAGGGCATCGTCGATGCACTTCTGCGCCTCCTCAAGGTGGAGAAGAATCCCGAAATACGCAGCCGACGCCGACAGACGGTCGAGATGCAGCTGCAGCAACGGGATTTTGCCGTTGTCCGCTCTCATCGTCTCTATCAAAAAGAACGGGCGCGGTTCGGCGAGACCGGCGCGCGTAAAGAAACGCGCTTTCAGCAGGCATTCATCGTATTCCTGATCGGCATCCGAATCCCACACGACGCCGCTGCCGATGCCGAGACGCCCCACTCCGCGCTGAATCACCGCCGTACGAATGGCAACATTGAAAATCGAATCGCCACCGGGCTCAATAAATCCGATCGCTCCGCAATACACACCGCGTGGTTCGTCTTCCAGCTTATCGATGTACTGGATGGCGCGGATTTTGGGTGCACCCGTCACGGATCCGCACGGAAATAGCGCCTGGAAAATATCTAACAGACCGGTCCCGGGAAGCAGCTCGCCTTCCACTTGTGAACTCATCTGAATGAGCGTTTCGTAGCGCTCGATCTCGAAAAGGGCGGGTACGCGTACGCTGCCTGGGCTGCAACAGCGCGATAGATCGTTTCTCAGCAGATCGACGATCATCAGATTTTCAGCCCGATTTTTCTCGTCCCCCACGAGTTGCCGCTCGATGTCCTCATCTTCGGGCTGCGTTCGGCCTCGAATCGCCGTGCCCTTCATCGGCCGGGTGACGATATGCTCGTCTTCGCGGCGGAAGAAGAGTTCCGGAGAAAGGCTCAGGATCTGGAAGTCGCCGATGTGAAGGTAGGCGGCATAGGGCACGGCCTGCCGGTTGACGAGATCTACAAAAAGCGCCTCTGCCGAACCTTCAAGATTGAAACGGACCTGACCCGTGTAGTTGATCTGATAAACGTCACCCTCACGTATAAGCGCTCGGATGGCGTCTATTTGCTTGCGGTAACGAGACCTCGGGATGGAAAAACGCACATCTGAGACGACTGCCGGTTGGCCGCTCAAGCGCTGAGCAATCTCCCTGCGTGTAACGCGTTCCCTGGCCTCATAAATGCCGAACCAGGCATAGGGTAGGTGGATGGCACGGCGAGGGGCGGTTCGCTCAAAGGCCGAGCCGGTTTCATATGCGACATACCCGGCTGCGAAGAGTCCGCTTCTCGATTCGGCCTCCACTGCCGCGATGACGCGGGGTACCTCATCCGGTAGCGCGGCTTGATACACGCGGATGGGTTGTTCGAAATGATAACCGTCCGAGTCGTCCGCGCTCGTGGCCTGGAAAAAAACGGCACCTCTCCCCGGCATGACGGTTCTTTCGCGGTGAGTTCGTCCGGTTATTTAACGAAAACGGTGAGCTCCGGCGGAACGTTGCGACGTCGAAGCGCCGTCCGAACGTCGTGAGCCACGTCGTCGCCGTTCTCGAGGTTTCGCACCGTTCCAGCTTCGAGCGCCACTACCGGCACGCCGTCACGATACCCGATTCGATTGGAAGTGACGGCCGGAATGCGTCCGCCTGGCGTGATGATCCCAGCCAGATTCAAGGGATCTGCAGCACTCAGGAAAATTAGCTTTCCGTCCTTCGTCGCGTTGCGCATTTTCCGGAGGGCACCGACTGCCTCGGGCAGCGCAAATTGCTCGCCGGCAAAGCCGCTCACGAAGCGGCCACCACGGATCTCGCCGCGCGCCTCGAGTCGCCATAGCACCCGGATCAGGTCCCGCCAGGGCGGAGCGAAGCTCTCGCGCGTGAGGATGCGGCGAAAGATGACGCCGTAGCGGCGGAGGAGCAGCCGAGCCCAGGTTTCGAGGTCGTCATCGGCATACCCCTGCGGAGGGTGCCCGGATTTCAACAACAGCGACCAGCGGCCAGCCGTGTGCACTCCGTATGGAGCCGTTTTCCCCCGCTTTCGCGGCCGTGGTGAGCCGGAAGGCCGCCTGTCAACCGGAGTCAGAAGGGCACGCAGACCCGAAAAGCTATCGGACGTGACGGCGCCGTATGCGACGAGTTCTCCCAGACCCTCCTCGACCTGCGTGGGCAGGAGTCCGGATGACGTGACGATATCCTGAAAGAAGCACGCCCCTTGCCGCTGGAGAACGTCATGCACCTGACGCGCGTACGCGTCGAATTCAGTAGGATCCCTGTCCACCTCTTGCATCCAGAAGTCGTGGTGTTCTCGCTTCCAGATGGCGATGGGCGACGACTTCAATGGACCTGTCGTACGAAGTCCGTTCATGGAACCGTTCGGAACCGACAAGCGGCCCCACACGGCGCGGCCGGATGTGCACAGGCTGTCGAGCAGATCCGGCGTATATTCTTCGCAGCGGGCGGACAGGACCTCTGTCTCCCACGCGGCACCAGGCAGCTCATACCCTTCGATCTGCTCGAGTATGGCGGCCACTCCCTGCTCGCCACGCACACGATGGCCGGGCTCAACGTGCTGCCATCGAAGAAGGAAGCGAATGTAGTCGGAAGCGCTGACGGGCTGAATCTCAGCCCGAAGGCGATCCAGCGTGTACCGATGGATTCTTGCCAGAAGCCGCCGGTCGCACCACTCAACCGTAGCCGTTCCGGGCGTAAATCGCCCGCGCAGGATCGAGCCCTCGGCTTCGAGCGCAGCGAGCGTCTGATCGACAATCGATGCGGTGAGTCCCGAGTCTGCAGCCAGTTTATCCGGCGTAGCCGGTCCCATCATGGCAAGGCGGCTTCGGATCATCGCGTTGAGCGCATCCTCACGAGTCTCAGGCGCGTGAACCGTATCCGGAACGCGGACTTCAGGACGGACATCCGCAGCAGGCCATACCAGCCGAGCCTCGTGAAGTCTCTCGACCGCGACATAGAAGACGGGCGCCCTGGCGCCGACGATCTGCGCTACTCGCCTGTCCGCTATTATTTCCTCGAGGTAGGGCATCCAACCGGATTTCATGACTTCCGCATCCAGCAGGAAGCCGTACGTCAGTAAGGCGTCGTGCAGCTCGTCGGCTGTTTCCACGACCGGCCAGGCCTCGGACTGTACGAGGCGAATGGCCTCTTCGCTGAGCATGCCGCGCTCCCCCGCTGAGGATGGATCCATCGCCCTGCGGGTTTGGACGGCGCTCGCCCTACGTTCTTCGAGAGGCGCATCATCAAGAAATGCATACGGCCGCGCCGTCAGCAATTCGTGCGAGAACGGCGACGCCTCAAGGGTGTCTATTGCGACGAGATTCATGTCGCCAGATTGTATCCTCGCGAGAATCGTCATCAGCCGCGGCAGGTCCATCACCTCAGTCAAACAGTCGTGGATGGTTTGCCTCACGAGCGGATGGTCCGGCACCTCGCGCTCGCCTTCGATGGTCTCCAGGCAGGCGGCAGCGTCCGGAAATACTGAAACCAACAGATCTTCGGCCTGCATCCTCTGGATTTGAGGCGCCACCTTCCGTCCTCCACTGAAACGGAGGAGCGCCAGCGAGAGCGAGGCATTCCAGCGCCAGTGCGTCTGAAACATGGGCGCATCGAGAAGGGCCTGCACGAGCACGTCTTTGACGGTATCGGAATGGAGGTAGCGAAAGACCTCTTCCAGCGGAAACGAGTGCTGCGGACCCAGAGAAAGCAGTACGCCCTCGTCCGTCGCAGCGGCCTGGAGCTCAAAATTGAACTGCCTGCAGAATCGTTTTCGAAGTGCGAGTCCCCATGCCCGGTTCACACGGCTTCCGAACGGCGAGTGAAGGATGAGCTGCATTCCGCCGGCATCATCGAAGAAGCGCTCCAGCACGATCGTATCTTGGGTGGGCACGACTCCCAGGATGCGTTTCGTTTCGGCGACGTAGTGGACGATCTGCAAGGCGGCGGTGACGGAGATCCCGACTTCATCGCGCAGCCACTGCTCTGCGGCGGCCTGATTGGAAGAATGGGAAGACGACTCTTCGTATGGCTCATCTAGCGTGCATTCAAGGTCGCGTCGCAGCTCGGAGACCGCTTTAGAGAGCTCTGTACTCCTCGAAGGCGCCTCTCCAAACCAGAACGGGATCGTCGGCGGCTCGCCATGAGCATCCTCGACACGAACCGCGCCCGTCTCTACCCGCTGGATACGCCACGACGAGCTGCCGAGCTGAAAGATGTCGCCCGGCATGCTCTCGACGGCGAAGTCTTCGTCGACGGTGCCGATGAACGTGTTCTCAGGTTCGAGGACGACCCGGTAGTCGGCGTTGTCCGGGATGGCGCCGCCCGATGTGATCGCCAGCATGCGGGAGCCCCGCCGGCCGCGCAGGCGTCTGTTCACTGCATCGTAGTGAACGCGGGCGCCGCGCCTGCCGCGGCTCGTTGCAAACCCGTTCGACACCATCTGAACGATCTCGTCGAACGTGCTCCGATCGAGATTTCGGTATGGGTGTGCACGCCGGAACAGTGCAAAGAGCTCATCCTCATCCCAATCCTCACACGCCGCCTCCGCCACGATCTGCTGAGCGAGAATGTCGAGTGGGGCTTCGAGCATCTCGATGCGGTCGAGGTCGCCCCGCCGTACGCACCGCAGCAGGGCCACACATTCCAGGAGCTCGTTCCGCGTCATCGGGAAAAGCCGGCCCTTCGGCGTGCCGTAGACCGTATGTCCCGATCGGCCGACTCGCTGCAATAATGCGGAAATTCTTCGTGGAAACCCTATCTGGCAGACCAGATCGACGTGTCCGATGTCGATGCCAAGCTCGAGAGAGGCCGTCGCGACGAGGGCTTTCAAGTCGCCGTTCTTGAGCCGGCGCTCGGCATCAAGGCGACGTTCCTTCGACATGCTTCCGTGATGCGCCGTGATCGCCTCTTCGCCGAGGCGTTCGCTGAGCCGGTGGACGGTCCGCTCGGCCTCACGCCGCGTATTCACAAAGACGAGCGTCGTCTTGTGCTGCTCGATGAGCGCTGCGATTCGGTCGTACATCTCCTCGCGCACGTCGCTGGAGAGAACGGACTCCAGCGGCGAGCCGGGTAGCTCGAGGGCGAGATCCAGCGTGCGTTCGTGGCCTTCATCGATAATGCGGCAGTCAGGGGCAGCATCCACCGGCGCCTCGTGTGCCGATCCGACCAGAAACCGCGCCACTTCATCCAGCGGCTTCTGCGTGGCGGAGAGTCCGATGCGCTGGAGCGGCCGTCCCGTGATGTGCTGGAGACGCTCGAGAGACAGCGCCAGATGCGATCCGCGCCGGGATTCGACGACGGCGTGGATCTCATCCACAATGACCGTTCGGATGGTGCGCAGCATCTCCCTGCTGTTCTTCGCCGTAAGCAGGAGGTAGAGCGACTCGGGCGTCGTCACGAGAATGTGCGGCGGCTTTCGCAGCATGGCCTGCCGCGCATTGGCCGGCGTATCGCCACTGCGGACGGCGGCCGTGATGCGCGGCGCCTCGAGTCCCATCTCGTGCGCCACCTGCTGGATCGCCCGCCTCGGCTCGGCCAGATTCTTGTGCACATCGGCGCTGAGTGCCTTGAGCGGCGACACATAGAGCACGTACGTTTCATCGGGCAGCTCGCCGCTCCGCTCTACTCCCTCTCGAAGGAGCTCGTCGAGCGCATTTAGAAAGGCCGTGAGCGTTTTGCCCGATCCTGTAGGCGCTGCGATGAGCGTGTGCGCGCCCGACCGTATGGCCTCCCATCCGCGTTGCTGCACGCGCGTCGGGTGCTCGAACGTCTGATCAAACCACTGCCGCACAGCCGGATGGAACCCGTCCAGCGCAAGGTGAGGGGATTTACCTTGCATGAGATCGACGGGGGACGTCTCGTGCTCGGACGGCCGGGATTTCGCCGTGCCGCCTAGATTTCGCTCTCGTGTCTTCGGATTAGCCATAATCAACACTGAAACGCGCAAATCGCAGGTAGGATCGGGCGGGACTCATATCAATCACATATTCCGCCGATACTCGCCGCCCACGTCGAAGAGAGCTTGCGTGATTTGTCCCAGTGAGCAGACCTTCACCGTATCCATCAGCTCGTCGAAGACATTGTCACCACGGCGAGCAGCGGCTTTCAACCGCTCCAGGGCAGGCCCCGAACATGAAGCGTTCCGCTCATGAAAAGAGCGCAGGTGCTCGAGCTGGTGCTGCTTCTCGTCATCCGACGACCGCATGAGCTCGACCGTCTGCTCTCGATCGGCTTCGCCGTTCTTCGACATAAACACGTTAACTCCTACAATCGGCAGCTCACCGGAGTGCTTCCGGCGTTCGTAAACCATCGATTCTTCCTGGATCTTCCCGCGCTGGTACATTGACTCCATTGCTCCCAGCACGCCTCCACGATCGTTTATCCGATCGAACTCGCTCAAGACCGCCTCCTCCACGAGGTCCGTCAGCTCATCCATGATATAGGATCCCTGAAGCGGATTTTCGTTCGTGGCCAGGCCGAGCTCCCGATTGATGATCAGCTGAATGGCCATTGCCCTTCGCACACTCTCTTCCGTCGGCGTCGTGATGGCCTCATCGTAGGCATTCGTGTGCAGCGAATTGCAGTTGTCGTAAACGGCCATCAGCGCCTGCAGAGTCGTCCGGATGTCGTTAAATTGGATCTCCTTCGCATGCAGCGAGCGGCCGGATGTCTGGATATGGTATTTCAGCTTTTGACTGCGGTCGTTCGCACCGTATCGCTCCCGCATGGCTACAGCCCAGATTCGCCGCGCCACGCGCCCGATGACCGAATATTCCGGATCCATGCCATTCGAGAAAAAGAAGGACAGGTTCGCCGCGAAGTCGTCCACACCCATCCCCCTACCCAGATAATATTCGACATAGGTGAATCCGTTGGCCAACGTGAAGGCGAGTTGAGTGATGGGATTCGCCCCGGCCTCGGCGATGTGGTAGCCGGAAATCGAGACCGAATAAAAATTTCGAACGCCCCGGTCGATAAAGGTCTTCTGGATGTCGCCCATCAGGCGCAGGGCGAACTCCGTCGAGAAGATGCATGTATTCTGGGCCTGATCTTCCTTGAGAATGTCAGCCTGGACGGTGCCACGCGTCACCTTCAAGGCATGACCGCGGACACGCTCGTACTCGTCCTGCCCCAATAGACCCCATTCGACGAGATCGGAGCCGGACGTGCCGAGTAGGCCGAGACCACGTCCGTCGTGCGACGACGGCAGTGTGTGCATCTCACCTGCTGACCCGTATGGTACGTACGAAGCGCCGGTGCCGCCTACTTTCTCTGCAATAACGGCTTCAGCCTCGGCCCAGCGTCCGCTTTCGCGCAGAAAGAATTCCACCTGCTGATCGATGGCGGTATTCATAAACATGGCGAGGATCATCGGTGCGGGACCGTTGATCGTCATCGAAACACTGGTTGCAGCATCGCACAGGTCGAAGCCGGAGTAGAGCTTCTTCATGTCATCGAGCGTGCAGATCGAGACACCGGCATTGCCTACTTTTCCATAGATATCCGGCCGCTCATCCGGATCGAAGCCGTACAGAGTTACCGAATCGAAAGCCGTTGAGAGCCGCTTGGCCGGCGTGCCTTCCGAGACGAGATGAAATCGTCGGTTCGTCCGCTCCGGGGAGCCTTCCCCTGCAAACATTCGCGTCGGATCCTCACCGCGCCGTTTGAACGGGAAAACGCCGGCGGTATAGGGGAAGTATCCGGGTAAATTCTCGAGCAACGCGAAGCGAATGCGTTCCGCCGGCTCCGACGTGGCCGGTACCGCAACGCGAGGTACCCGCGTCCCCGAGAGCGACTCGTCGTACAGGTCGACGTTGATCTCCCGCCCACGGACCGTGTACACGAACGTATCACCCTGGTATCGGGCGACCGTTTCATCCCATTTATCAAGTATGCGCCGGCATCGCGCATCCAGCTGGTCCCACCAGTGACGGGCCATCTCGTCCAGCCTACCCGCGAGCTGCTCGCGATCGTCCGGGCTCCACTCCTCGACCTGCTCACGAGCGCCGACGGCATGGCCCCATTTCCGAGCAATCGCCACCTGCTCCTCCGCCCACGCACGATATACCCGGCACACCTCTGCAATGTCGCCGAGATACTGCCGCCGCTTCGGAGGAATCACGGCAAGTTTCGCCGGATCGACATCCGGCAGGTCCTCGAGGTGATATATTCGTGATTCACGGTTGAAGTTCACCGAATCCTGAAGATGATCCAGCAGCGCCAGATATAGCTTCGACACGCCCGGATCATTGAAATGCGATGCCATCGTCGGATAGACCGGCATTTCCTCGGGCGGCTGATCGAATAGCCCTCTGTTTCGCTGCACTTGCTTGCGGATGTCTCTTAAGGCATCCTGGCCGCCACTCTTCTCGAATTTGTTCAGCACGACGAAGTCGGCCATGTCAAGCATGCCGATCTTCTCGAGCTGAGTCGGCGCGCCAAAATCCGGCGTCATGACGTAGATTGAGACGTCCGCCATGTCTACAATTTCCGTGTCGCTCTGGCCAATCCCAGCCGTCTCGAGAACGATGATGTCAAAGCCGGCTTCGCGGCACACATCAATCGCATCTTGCAATGCCCGGGACGTTGAGCGATGCGCCTGCCTCGTGGCGAACGACCGCATGTGGACCCGATCCGCGAATCGTCCATAGATCGCGTTCATCCGGATGCGATCGCCGAGCAGCGCTCCGCCCGTACTGCGGCGTGTGGGATCAACACTCAAGACCGCGATCTCGGCGTCTCCGAAATCGCTCAAAAAGCGGCGGATGAGCTCGTCGGTCAGGGTCGATTTACCGGCACCGCCCGTGCCGGTTAGCCCCACGACGGGTGCAGCATGTGAATCAGCGGCTCGGGCCGTTTCTTCAATTCCAACTTCATAGGGCGTTGGATCGGCACCCGCTACAGGTGCAGCAACATCCGCCGCGGCATGCTGACGATCTGCCGTCGCATGCTGACGATCTTCAACTTCCGACAATTTTCGCGCCAGCGTGACTGCTCGGCCGATAGAGGCTTCGTTGAGCTCACGGGGCGTGCGGAAATCGGTTTCCATGAGCATATAGTCGATCATGCCCTGCAGACCCATCGTCATGCCGTCGTCGGGGTGGAAGATCTTACAGATGCCGGAGGCCTCAAGCTCTTCAATTTCTTCTGGGACAATCACACCGCCGCCGCCGCCAAAGATCTTTATATGCCCCGCTCCTCGTTCCTGCAGCAGGTCGTGCATGTACTTGAAGTACTCCATGTGTCCACCCTGATAGGACGAGACAGCGATCCCCTGGACATCCTCCTGAATGGCTGTGTCGACGACATCCGTCACGGCACGATTGTGGCCCAGGTGGATTACTTCCGCACCGCTCGAGAGCAGGATACGACGCATAATATTGATCGCCGCGTCGTGGCCGTCGAACAACGATGCGGCGGTCACAAATCGAACGGGTCCCTGCGGTTTGTAGCGTTTGTATTCCATGGCTCTACAATTGAACCGGCCAGAAGCGCTTCCGACCTCTTCCTCTACGTAACATGTTGGTTAACGTAAAAAGGCCCAGCTGCAATTTGCAACCAGGCCTTCTTTAACCGGAGGGAGCTGCTGCTAGAGCAAGCTTCCACTCTCGACGCGCTCTACGTTCTGGGCACTTAACCCTTTCGGCGTGCGCTCTACTTCATACTCGACCTCTTCTCCATCGCGAAGCCCCTCATCCCAGCCTAGGCCGGTGACGGCGTTACGATGGACGAATACGTCCTTGCTGCCGTCCTGAGGCTCGATGAAACCGAAGCCCTTCTCTGCACTGAACCACTTAACTCTTCCGCGTTGCATAGTACCATTTCGTTTTTGTCCCTTTGCTCGTGCTAAACCAACCAGAAGAGTACTCTTAAAGACCTTCCAGAAGAAATCTAACTGCCAGGTGACGTGTTAATAGTTTACCGTTTGAGTATGCGTGAACAGGTGGTCGCAGAAAATGTTCTCCTCTTCGCCAATTGCATGCAACTGCCGCGACAGACCGGCGCAGATCTGAGTCGATGCGTTTCGACTCGGGCGAGAATCGTGCAACCTTCAGTCCGGCTCGACGGCAACCGCTACATAATAGGCGTCCCACTCCTCGAAAAAGACAGTCCAATTTCGGCCGTTCTCGGTCTCAACCGCTGCAGCAGAACGGTCCATATCGATTCGCAATTGTAACTTTTTTGGGGAATAGCGAAGTCCCTCCCGCATCCCCTTCAACACAGCTTCTTTGAGAGTCCAGCACAAGATTTGCGCCCGTTCACGATCGAGGGGCAGGGCATCGATAAGATGGTATTCATCTGGATGCAGCATATATCGGTGAAGATCGACGTGCCGCGGCGCAATGGCTTCGATGTCGACACCGACGTACCTGGGTGCTGCGGCCGCAACTGCATGGTCCCCCGAGTGTGCGATCGAGATGTGAAGGTCGCTGTCTACGACGTCTATCGCACCGCTTTCGGCGACTTCGAGGACGACATTCTTTGGATTTACTTCCATTCGTTCTGAGAGCAGCATACGAGCCGCTGCGCGTCCCAGAATGAACTCTTGTCGTCGCTTTCCCCTCAAGAATCCATCGGCGCGAACCCTCTCATCCGCCGAAAGCAGTGCTTCCCACGATTCGAGATGGTCGGGATCGAACCGTAAATGGCGGAAGGTGATGTCGGAGGGCAGTGTCATTGGGTGAAGTTCAGGCTCATTTCTTCATGTTTCTACGGGGTGACGCAGTTTAGATTGTGTCTAAAGTTCAAACTCAGACGATCGAAAGATATTTTCATGTGGAAATTATGCCCTCCATCAAATAGTATAGTAGCGGACCGCAATACTGGCCGGTTAATCACCCTTACGGCTTCGCAAATTGCGAATGGGTAGGAACGATAACTGGCCTCTATAAGGATTGAATAGTAAAAGCTATGGTAGAGAAGAAAGAGAAGACGTCGCGACGAGAATTTCTTCAGAGGCTCACCGTTCTCGGAACTGCAGGCGTCGTCACGCCCATGGTGATCTCCGCATGCGGAGGTGGAGGGGGCGAGCAAACCGGCGAACAGGGGGATACGGCCGCAAGCGGGGTCGGCTTCTCCTGCACCGATACGTCGGGTCTGACGGAACAGGAGATCCAGATGAGAGAGAATGCGGAGTACGTCGACGCCTCGCCGAATCCTGAACAGTACTGCGCGAACTGCCAGCTCTACGAGGAGCCGGCGCAGGGCGAGCAGTGCGGCGGATGCCAGGTCATCCAGGGTCCGATTCATCCGGAAGGCTACTGCACCCTGTGGGTGGCCCAGCAAGTTTAACGCTCACCGATCACTCATCACGGCTCTGTCACTGTACTTAATAATCACCCTATGAGGGATGGCCTGCGTCAGTGGGCCGTCCCTTTTTTCTTGTTTGCAAGACAACTATGCCCTTTTTCCTCGGAATAGACGCCTCTACAACG
>Ga0299914_10001916_pt1 | contig 14097 bp, 17 predicted proteins | sample RVTome_10_FD_201361 | JGI IMG/M metagenome (GOLD analysis project Ga0299914, IMG submission 201361) | Soil microbial communities from uranium-contaminated site in the Upper Colorado River Basin, Wyoming, United States - RVT153D57 (version 2) ...
GTAGCTACCCCGCCGGCCGGCGCGACAGGATCAGCTCCCCCCGCTCTTCGCCGACGTCGTACGCCTCGATCGGATCCTCCGCCGGACCTGCCGTGACGCGGCCGCTCGATACGTCGAACTGCGACCCGTGCCAGGGGCACTGCACCGTGCCGCAGATCAGCGCACCGTCCGCGAGGCTCGCGCCGCGGTGCGTGCAGCGGTCCTCGAACGCCACGTGACCGGATTCCGTCCGGCCGAGCACGAGGCGGCGGCCGTTCACGTGCAGCAGCTTCATCTGGTTCACCCGCAGGTCGTCGTGCCGCCCGATCGCCACGCGGCCGTCGTGGTCCGCCCCGCTGATCGTCACCTCGCGCCACTTGCCGGCGCCCGCGTACCGGTGGTCGACGGCAATCTGATTGCGATAGACGAGGGTGCCGCCCATCCATCCGCCCGCGCCGAGCAGCGCCAGCGCGCCGGCCTCGAGTGCCAGCGTCCCGGTGCGCGCGTCCGCCACCGAGTCGGCGCGCACCATCCACGCCACGGCGAAGAGGACGAGGGCGCCGGTGTTCGCGAGCATGTGGCGCGTGGCCCGGCGCTTCCCCGAGCTGCGCGGCGGCACGACGAGCACGTAGTCCACAATGCCGGGCACCGCCGCGAGCAGCCCGGTCGCGATGCCCGCGAGCGTGAGATAGGCGCCGGTCGTCCAGAGCGTCTGATCGCGCGTGATCCAGGCCAGCACGTCGAAGCCGACCGCTCCCGTCAGGAACGCGAACGGAAACGGAATCAGCATCGGATGGAGCGGATGCCCCTTGACGACCACCTTGCTCTTCACGGCGCCTCCCGCGGCGTGCCATAGCAAGAAGCGGGTCCGAACGATTCTCACCTCATCTGGCCCGACGAAGGTCCGCCTGCGGGCAGACTTGCCGGGAGGGGAGACGCCCAGATCGGCCGTTTCAGGCCGGTTTTCGCGTGGTCTGACTCTTGCCATGTTCCCGGACATGAGAACTCTGGCTTTTCAGGGACTTGGCCGCGCCGTCACGTTCGAGGAGCAGGTGCCGCTCGAGCGGCCGCGTGGAACGCTGCTGGCGCGCGTGCGGCAGTTCTTCTGCGGCGTCAGCCGGCGCGGGCACCAGATGATCCTCACCACGGAACGCGATCGGCTGTTCCTGGTCTGCCGCGAATGCCTGCGCGAGACGCCCGGCTGGCAGGTGGCGGCGCGACGGCCGCGCGTACGGTTCCCCTGAGTCGCTCCTGACGGACCGCCCGGGTCTCCGCCGCTTCCTGCGCTCGCGGGAAGCGGCGGTGCGATTCACGGTCGAGCTTGCATCTCAGCACGGAATCGCGGATTGTAGTCCAGCTTCCTTACTAGGCTCGACACTTACAACCGACTCGATCGAATGCTGCGGATGGCAAGTTTTCCCGGCAGGTGGTCCATGTCCGCTCATCTCGTCCGCGTGCGTCGTCCCCGCCCCAGCGTGACCACTCGCGATCTCGTGCCCGAGCTCGGCGTCGCCGCCGGATCGGTCGCCTTCACCGCGGCGGTCCACTGGGCGCTGCTGCCCTGGCTCGGCGCGAAGCCGCCGCTGGTGCTGTTTGCCGCCACGGCGGCCGCGCTCACGTTCTGGCGCGGGCTCGGGCCCGGAATGCTCGCGAGCACCATGGGCACTGCCGTCGGCAGCTCGCTCTTCATCCGGCCGTTCGGCGCCGATGCGCTGCAGCTCGAGGTCGCGATTCTCTTCGGCGGATCCCTCGCGATCTGCTGGATGATCTACCGCCTGCGCGCCGATCAGGAGACCACGGAGGAGGCGCACCAGCGGCGCGATCACGCCCTGGCGTTCGTCTCGCACGAGCTGCGCCATCCGCTCGCCAACATCCAGCTCGCCGCGTCGATGCTGCAGCGTGACCGATCCGACGTCACGCGGGACCGCGCCGCCGCGCTCATCGCGCGGTCCGCCTCCCGACTCGGCCGCGTCATCGACGACCTGGTCGACATCAGCACGCTGCGCGCCGATGCCATCACCGTGCGCTTCGACGAGATCACGCTGCAGGACGTCGTCGCCGCCAGCGCCGATGCCGCCGCGCTCGGCGTCGCGAGCCGTCAGCAGTGCCTCGAGGTACGCCTGCCCGACGCACCCGTGCACGTCCGCGGCGACGGCATCCGCCTCCAGCAGGTGTTGGGCAACCTGCTCTCGAATGCCTCGCGCTACTCGCCGGAAGGCGCGGAGATCTCGATCGTGCTCGAGGCCGACGCGGATCACGCGCGCGTCGTCGTGCGCGACACGGGCGTGGGCATCAAGCACGACATGCTCGAGCGCATCTTCGATCCCTTCGTCCGGGAGTCCGGCGGCACCGCCGAAGGCCTCGGCATCGGCCTGACGCTGGCACGCACGCTCGTCCTGCGCCATGGCGGCCGCATCAAAGCCGACAGCGCGGGCCCGGGCCGCGGCAGCACCTTCACCGTGGAGCTGCCGCGCCTGCCGGACTGATCCGCGCATGTGCCCTGTCTCCCCAGGCTTCAGCCAGCCTGCCGCCTCCAGGTCGCGGACATCCCATGCGTGAGCGCGCGGTCCTCGTCGTCGAGGACGACCGCGATCTCGCGGACATGATGGCCTGGGTGCTGTCGGCGGCGGGGTTCGAGGTGACCACGGCGCCGAACGGCGCCGCGGGGCTCGCGGCGCTCGAGCGCCAGCCGCACTGCCTCGTGATTCTCGACCTGATGATGCCCGACGTCGACGGGATCGAGTTCCGCGCACGTCAGCGCGAGCACCCGGCGGGCGCCCGGGCCCCCGTGCTCGTTGTCTCCGGACGCCACGATGCCGCGGCGGTCGCCGCCGGCATGGACGTCGCCGGCTTCCTGCCGAAACCGTTCACGCCCGAGGATCTCGTCGCCGCCGTGTCGCGCATCGCGGGCGCCGCCTGAGGGGTCATCACAGAGATCACAGAGGGAGTCATCACAGAGATCACAGAGGAACACAGAGGGTTCACGCGGTGATCTGTCATGACCTTCACTTTGCCTTTCACCGCAGTTTCTGCGACGCACCGCCGGCGGGTATGCTGCAGTTGTTGCCAGCCCCTAGGAGCGCGCCTGCTCGCATCCGCGCATTCCCGCTGATTCAGAGTTGGTCCTGCCTTCGCAGCCGACTCGGGCATGTCATGGGATCAACGCGCCGTGAATCAGCTCTCCGCTGGCGCCGTTGCCGCGGCCATTCGCATTCACCAGACGGTCGGTCCCGGTCTCCTCGAGAACGCCTACCTGGCGTGTCTCTGCTACGAGCTGACCTCGGCGGGCCTGCCCTACGAGCTCCAGAAGGCGATACCGCTCGTCTATCACGGTGCCCGGATCGACTGCGCCTACCGCACGGACCTCGTCATCGCGGGTCAGGTGCTCGTCGAGGTGAAGGCGCTCGAGGCGATAGCCCCGATCCATTGCCGGCAGCTGCACACGTATCTGCGGCTCGGGAACTATCCGGTCGGGCTGCTGCTGAACTTCGGCGCGCCAACCATGAAGGCCGGCATCAGGAGGATCGTGAACGGTTACCCGGCTGGGAGCACACAGGGGGAACAAACATCACGGGTTGATTCATCACAGGACCCACGGGGGACCACAGAAGACCTTCAGGACTGAATCCCCTGCTTTGCCACCAGACTCGAGACACTAGCCGATTCCCTCTCTGTGTTCCTCTGTGATCCCTGTGGTGAACTCGACGATCGCGTCGATCATCCGCTCGCCCGCGAAGAGCTCCACGTCGTTGTGATCGACGCCGTCAATCACGAGCAGGCGCTTCGGGCCGCCGGCCGCCTCGTAGAGGCGCTCGCTGAGACGTCGCGGCACGATCGAATCCTCCCCGGCGGCGATGACGAGCAGCGGGCAGCGGATTGCGCCGATGCGGTCGATTGAAGCGAAGCGGTCGGCCAGCAGCAGGCGCACCGGAAGGAACGGATAGTGGTGCCGCCCGACGTCCACCAGCGACGTGAACGGCGATCGCAGGATCAGGGCGAGCGGCGGCGTTTCCGCCGCGAGACGGACCGCCACCCCCGACCCCAGCGACTCCCCGAAATAGACGATGCGGGACGGATCGACGTCGGGACGGGAGGCGAGATAGCGGCGCGCGGCAGCCGCATCTCGCGCGAGGCCCTCCTCGGACGGACTGCCCGGGTTGCCGCCGTAGCCGCGGTAGTCGACCAGCAGCGTGGCGAGTCCGCGCGCCCGCAGGCGCGCCGCCAGCGGCGCGCGCATCGCGCGGTTGCCGCCGTTGCCGTTGAAGACGAGCACTGAGATGCCGGACGCGGGCGAAGCGGCGGGAACGAACCAGCCGGCGAGCGTCAGCTCGTCGCCGGTGAGGAACGTGACGGGTTCGGCGCCGGGCAAGCCTGTGGCCGCGGGCGGCGGCACCGAGCCGAACGGAAAGTAAATCATCCGGCGCTGCGCGGTCCACAGCACGAGAAGTCCGATCGCGAAGATGAGCAGGACCGCCGCGAACCGGCTCACGAGCGCGGCGCGCGGCGGCACGGCGTGAAGCTCAGGAGCGGCCGCTCTCGGGGGCCGGCTGGCCGAACCCCGCGCCGCCCACCAGGGCGGAGGCCCTCTCGAGCTCGGCCTCGGCCTGCGCAAGCATCCGCTCGGCCGTTTCGATCAGGTCCTGCGCATGGCGCCGCAGGAGTTGCGCTGAGGTGAGGTGATAATCCTCGCCAGGATCCTTCGAACTGGCGTGAATCGCAGGTGCTCCCCTTTCCGGCTGTTCCATGGTCCCCTCATCCGTGGCGGCGGATGTGTAGTGCGCGCCCCACACCGTGCGCTGCTGCAAGATACACGACCTGAGCGCTATTGCGCAGCACCTACGGCGCCGACGCCGGCCCCGACGGGGTCGAGCGGCTCGCGCGGCGCACCTGCAGCCCGGCGAGGTGACGGACCAGCGCGTCGATGCGCGCCCCGACGGCCTCTTCCGATGACCCGCCGTGCGACCGCTTGAACGCGTCGCCCCAGACGGGCATGTCGGGCCCGCCGTGCCCCGCCAGCGGCTGACGGCCGTCGATGATCTTGCGTACCAGCTCGGACGGATACTCGCCGCCGTTGCGCTCCGCGAACAGCGTGAGATCGGGCGGCGCCTTCTTCATGGAGGCGGCCAGCGGGCCGTCGCCCTTGGCCGACAGCCCGTGACAGGAGGCGCAGTACGTCTTGAACAGGTCGCCGCCGGAGAAGTAGTGCGCCTTCGGCGCAGCACCCTGGTCCGGCGCCTCCTGCTCCGCCTCGGGCTGCGCCCCGAGTCCCACGGCGGCAAGAATGAGAACCACGACCGCAATCGGTATGAAGCGAATGAACGACGTCCTTCCACCCATGTCGCCCTCCCAGTCGGCGGTCCGCGGAGACCTGCGGCTACTGGCGATCCGGTCCCCAGACCCCGCCGTGCAGCGCATGACAGGCGCCGCAGCTCTGCATCAGCTCGCTGTACACGTAAATCCGCGACCGTTGATCCGCCGCTTCTCGGGCGCGTGCGACGAGCTCGTGCACGCGCTTCTCCTCTGCGGCAATCGCCCGCGTGAGCTTCCGGTCGTACGGCAGATCCCCCCGCCTGAGCGGCGCCCGATCCAGCGCCTGGACGCCTTCCTGCCACAGTGACGCGGACGGCACGGTGAGCCCCTGGACCATCAGGTCGGCGGCGCGCTTGTGCTCCAGCATGTGGCCGACGAGTCCCCCGACGCCTGGCGCCGCGGGGGGCGGCATGGCGGGCATCGTCCCTGCCGCGCGATGACAGTCGCCGCAGGCCGCCAGCATCGCCGCCGACGCCGCCGCCACATCGTCGGGCCGATCGGCATTGGCCGCGCGCCCGGCGGCGCGACGGAGGCCGACCAGGTACGGCTCCGCGGACGCGGGCATGCCGGCCGGATCCGGTCGATTCGCCAGTGCTCGCGCGTGGTTGCGCGCGCCCGGCAGATCGCCCCTGATCACGGCGTCGTGGACCGCGGTCACGAGCTCGAAGTGATGGTCCATGTGCGAGGCGGTGGCGGACTTCGTCCCGGCCGGCTCCTGGCGCCGCCCGCTCGACGCGACCGGTGCATGGCTCACGGCGAACACCGTCAGCACGATTGCCGCGCACGACGACGCGAGCACCGCGGCCTGTCTCATGGTGTGCCTCCGGAACGTGGCCTCGGCCTGAGAGGGTCAGCGCATCCCACGGACTTTTCCGCAGCCGTGAGGACTATTGGGCTGCAAAGCCGTGGAAAGGCGTGATCCGCCGGGTCCTGACCAGCGGTACTGCAAAGTCGATGCTCTGAACACGCGCCGAAGGCGTGCAGGGCGGCATGCGACGCCGATGCACACTTCGGCGCCGCAGGACCAGCTGCCGGCCGTGCGATTCCAGCCGGAGCCCCCTATCGGGCCCAGCTCATCTGTGCGATAATACGGGCTGAATGGCTCCCGACAAGACGGTCGACTACTACGAGGTGCTGCAGGTCAGCCCCAACGCCGAGCAGGAGACCATCCAGCGCCTGTACCGCCTGCTGGCACAGCGGTTCCACCCGGACAACCGGGAGACCGGCAACGAGCTCCGCTTCCGCGAGCTCTCGGAGGCCTACGCCGTGCTCAGCGACCCGGCGCGCCGGGCTCGCTACGACGTGGCCTACCACGAGCTGAAGCAGGATCGCTGGCGCCTCTTCTCGGCCGGAAACAAGGCGGAGGACGATTTCGCCATCGAGCAGATGTACCGCGTGACAACGCTCGAGGTGCTCTACTCGCGGCGGCGGATCGAGCCATATGCACCGACGCTGTATCCGAACGATCTCGAGAGCATGCTCGGGCGATCGAGAGAAGAGCTCGAGTTCACGATGTGGTACCTGCTGCAGCGCCGGTTCATCACGCGCGACGATCAGTCCCGGCTGACCATCACGGCCGAGGGCGTGGACTACCTGGAACAGAACTACCGGACGGCTGCAAGCGCCGGCAGCGATCGCCGCCGGCTGCCGGAGCCGCGCAAGTCCACCACCCGCTCCGACGCGGCCTGAGCTTCGCTCGCCGCGACGCCCCGGGAACGTCCGCACACCGCGTTCACGGCAGCGCGGCCACCCGCGGCCACCCATCCTCCCACTGCATCTCCGAGATCTGGAGAGCGGAGCCTCGGCCCAGGCCTTCTCCGAAGTAGGCGTGGAACAACAGGTAGTCGCGGCCGTTGTCTCGAAAGACTGCCGGGTGCCCCGGCCCGCGCCACGTCGGCGTCGTCGCCTCGATGACGAGCGTGCCGCCCCCTTCCGTCATGGGCCGTCCGGACTGGTCGCGGTAGGGTCCGGTCACCGCACGCGATCGCCCCACGACCACGTTGTAGGTGCTCTCCGCGCCGCGGCAACACCGGTCGAACGAGACGAACAGGTAGTAGTACTCACCGCGCTTGACGATGAACGGCGCCTCGACGGAGCCGTCCATCGGCGCCTTCCGCGGCCGGCTGCTCAGCGAGTGCATCGTCGTATCGGTCGCGGAGAGCTTTCCGGTGGCGGGATCGACGCGCCGCAGCTTGATGCCGCCCCAGAAGCTGCCCCACGAGAGCCACGCGTTCCGCTCGTCCTCGATGAACAGGTTCGGGTCGATGGCGTTCCAGTCGTCGCGGTCCTCGTGCGAGCGCAGCACCATCCCTTCGTCGTGCCAGCGATAGTCGGGGCTGGAGGGATCCAGCGTCGGCGTGGTCGCGAGCCCGATCGCCGAGTTCCGGCTGCCGAACGAGGAGATGGAGTAATAGAGGTGGTACTTGCCGTTGAAGTGCGCGATGTCGGGCGCCCATGCGTTGCGCGCTTTGGGAATCTCGGCGCGCGCCCACGCCGGCAGCACGTCGAAGACGAACCCGGCGCGCGTCCATGTCCGCATGTCCGGCGACGTGCGGATCGGGACGACGCCCTCTCCGCGGCGTCCCCCCGTGCAGAACAGGTAGTACGTGTCGCGCTCCCGGATGACGACGGGGTCGTGCACCGGGGAGACATCGCCTTCGAGCTTCAGCAGCTCGGGATCGCTGCCGGCGGAGAGCGCAACCGGCGCGAGCAGGGCGGAGAACGCCACCAGCACCGGCAGCGACAGGTACGTTCGCGTCATCGTGGGCGCCTCCCCCGGGAGCGATCACGCGGTCGAACGGCGCCGGAGATCAACGGCGAAGGGCGGCGCGTGCGCTGGAGCTCGAACTGGAGCTGGAACTCGAACTGCTGGAGCTGGAACTCGAGCTGCTGGAGCTGGAGCTGCTGGAGCTCGAACTGCTGGAGCTGCTGCTCGAACTCGAGCTGGAGCTCAGACTGGAGCTCGAACTGGAGCTGCTCGCGGCCGCCGGTGAGTTCGTGGCCGAGCTCGATGCCCCCAGTCCGGTCGCCGCCACGGGATTGCTGCCGCCGCCGCACGCCAGCGCGCTGCCGGCCAGCAGCGCACCCCCTGTCAGCAGGATCAGGAATTCGCGTCGATCCCTGGGTGCGTCGGACGTTTCGGCCTCAGGCTTCTTGCGGCTGTCGTTCCCCATTGCTGCCCTCGTCGCGCCCGGATGCCGGCTGCTCGCTGCCGTACCGAAGCGCGCCGCCGTCATAGTACCACTCTATCCGGCGAATGACCTCATCCGGCGTGATCATGTCCATGCAGCGAGGGAGCTGCCCCACGACGTCCACGCAGAGGTTCTCGGGCCGGTCCTTCTCGTCGCCGTCGCCGAGGGGCAGCGTACGGGACCGCCAGCAGCCCCCGTTGTCGCAGCAGCGCAGCGCCCCCACGGTGTGGATGAACTGGTGATGCGGATACCAGGACCAGTGCGGCGGCTCCCGGCCGCCAGCGATGACCACGCAGGGGCGGTTGCGCGGCATGCCCGGCTTCACGTCGACCGCCGCCGCCAGGTGCATCAGCAGGCTCACCGCCGAGAGCGCACCCTCGGCGTGATACACGAGGCGCACGAGCTGCCGCAGCGTGGTGCTTCCGCGCAGGTCGACGACGCCCTCGAGCGGCGGGTGATGGTGATCGCGCTCGCCGACCTGCACGAACTCGATCCGTCCGCGGAAGTGATCGACGACCGCCTGATACCGCGACGCGTCCCACCACTTGATCGTGTAGTCGCGCTTCCCCCCTGACGTCAGCAGCCAGAACTTCGGGCACTCCCCTCGGCTCGCCTCCACGTCCGCGAACCAGCGCTTCTCCTCCGGCGAGATGTGCACGTCCCCGCGGAACTCGGTCACCGTCACCTGGAGCCCCAGCCGGTCGTTCAGGAATGCCACGAACCCGTGGAGGAAGTGGTGCGGCGTCTGGTTGGACTGGTGGATCAGCGGGTAGTGGCACTCGATCGTCTCGACGTCGGGATCCGATTCGTCGAGCGGCGTCAGGTGCGGGTTGTACATCCAGAGATCGGGGCACGAGGTGCGCACGTCGGTCACGAACTCCCCGGGATGGCAGCGGTGGAGATCGCGCACGGCCGCCGTCAGCATCACGACGTCGCCCGGGGACTGGAAATTGCGCAGGATCAGCTTGCGCGGCGCCTTGCGAGAGCGCGCCTGCGGTCGTGCCCGCGGCTGCGGCCGCCTCCAGCACGCCGCATCGTCCCCGACCGTGACGGCGACGATGTCGCCGTCGCGCAGCGCCAGGCGCCGGCGCAGGTGATCCTCGGCCGCGATCTCGAGATAGGCGGGACCATGGCCCTCGCCGGCGTCGTGGCTCCGGGGACGCACGATCAGCGCGCGCACACCGCCGATGCAGCAGCGCTGCAGCGAGATCGCCTCCCAGCCGCTGCACTCCTCCTGCGTGAGGTCGACGTCGGCGTCGAGGAAGTACGGTGACTCGAGCCTGAGATTCAGCGTCCCCGGGACCAGGGACCGCAGGCCCGTGCGGCGGCAGATCAGGTCCGTCACCGCCTCGAGGTTGAAGGCGGCGACGCCGAAGCCGGCGGTGACGCGGCCGACCAGGACCACCCGGCAAGCATATCGTCCGTCTGCCGGATTCCCGCCGGAACGGCCCCACCTCTACTGAGAAACCGCGCAAACCCGATACACAGGACTGCGAGCCGGCGTCGGGACCGTGGAGTCATCAATACAACCCAACCGTCTGAAAGCACAGGTGATCCGGGCCGCGGTGCAGGAGAACGCGGACGTCATCGCCGGACGGTTGCCGGCTCCGCTCAGGCCCGCAAGACGGCTGTTGCTCGCGTGGCGGCGCCGGGCCTGGATGCTGGCTCTGCCGGCCATCGTCGTCGTGTGGGCGTCGGTGGCGAATCGGACCGATGCGGTGCAGCCGGCCGCCACGGCGGCCATCGCCGGCGAACCTGAAAAACCGCGGCGGGACGCCGCCGGCAGGGACGCCAACCGGGCCACCGAGGCTGCCCCGCTCGACCCTTCGCTGCTCTCGCGTCCCGTTGCAGCGGGCGCGCTCGCGCTGGGCGTGCACCGCGTGGTCCTCGACGCCGGGCACGGCGGCGAGCACCTCGGCGCATCGAGCCGGAGCGGCCTGCACGAGAAGGACCTGACGCTCGATCTCGCCGGGCGCGTGCGGCAGCTGCTGATCGATCGCGGGATCGAGGTGGTGATGACGAGAACGGGCGATCAGACCCTCTCGCTGCGGCAGCGCGCGGAGGCGGCGAACGCGGGGCGCGGCGACATCTTCGTCTCGATCCACCTGAACTCGCTGCAGCCGGCGAGCGTGCGCGGCATCGAGACCTTCTATCTCGGCCCCAGCGGCCGGCCGGAGCACGACGAGGTCGCCGCCAAGGAGAACGAGCACTCGGGCTACTCGCTCGCGGACATGCGGATGCTGCTCGACACCATCTATGCGGACGCCCGGCGGCACGAGTCGCGGCGGCTGGCCGAGACGGTCCAGCGTGCCCTCGTCGCCCGCCTGCGCGAACAGGACGCCGGCATCCCGGATCGCGGCGTGAAGACGGCGCCCTTCATCGTGCTCGTCGCGACCGAGATGCCCGCGATCCTCGCGGAGGTTTCCGCCCTGTCGAACCCGCGCGACGCGGCGCGACTTGCCACCCCCGGGTACCGCCAGACGATCGCCGAGGCGCTCGTGTCGGGCGTCCAGGACTTCATCGACCACAAGGACACAGCAGAAAGGAAGCATCCCAGTGAAAGCTGAAGAGCAGTCCAACGGCAACGGCGCCCTGTGCGTCGGCATCGATCTGGGCACCTCCCGCAGTGCCATCTCCTCGTCGAACGGCGGCCAGTTCGCGGTGGACAGCTTCGTCGGCTGGCCCGCCGACCTCGTCGCGCGCAAGGTGCTGAAGCGCGACCTGCTGGTGGGCCGCGACGCGCTCGAGAACCGGACCATGCTCGAGCTGCACCGCCCGCTCGAGCGGGGGCTGCTCAAGGAAGGCTCGGACCGCGACCTGCAGGCCGCGCGCGAGCTGCTGCGCCACCTGCTCTCGCTGGTCGGGGGCAAGAACGGCAAGAACCGCCCCGTCCGCGCCGTCGTCGGAGTGCCGGCGGCGACGATGCGCACCAACAAGCAGTACCTGCGCAACGCGCTCAGCGGCGTGGTGGACAGCCTGATGATCGTGTCGGAGCCGTTTGCCGTGGCCTACGGCCTGAACGCGCTGCTGCACACGCTCGTCATCGACATCGGCGCCGGGACGACCGACTTCTGCGTGATGAAGGGGCGCTACCCCACCGACGAAGATCAGCGATCGCTGACCCTTGCCGGCGACTCGATCGACGCGCACCTGCAGAACGCCGTCCAGGCGAAGTACCCGAAGGCGCAGTTCACGGTCTTCATGGTGCGCGAGTGGAAGGAGCAGCACAGCTTCGTCGGCGAGCCGCCGGCGCCCGTCGTCGTCACGGCGCCCGTGGACGGCGTGCCCACCGAGCTCGACATCACGGCAGAGATGCGCTCGGCGTGCGAATCGATCGTGGCGCCGATCGTCGAGACGATGATCGACCTGCTCACGCAGGTGGAGCCGGAGTTCCAGGGGCAGGTCCGGAACCACGTGATTCTGGCCGGAGGCGGCGGCCTGATCCGCAACCTCGGACCGACGCTCGAGAAGGCGCTCGACCGCCTGGGCGGCGGCAAGGTCACGGTGACCGATTCGCCGATGTTCGTGGGCTCCGACGGCGGCCTGGCGATCGCGCAGGACGCGCAGGACGGCGACTGGGAGCGCCTCAAGCACTAGGATGAAGGCCGGCCGCCGCGGCGAGCCGGCTCGAGAGACCCCTGCATGGATGCCTGGATGGACGAACAGGCGCTGCCTGCGCCGGAAGACGCGGTGCGGCCCAATCCGCCGGATCCCCCCGAGGCCCGGCGGCCGGTCCGCCGCCACACCGACGAGGAGATCTTCGCGGCGCTCCGCGCCGGCGAAGCCGAGGGTGCCAGCGCGGCCGACCTCTGCGCCGCGCACGACATCACCCTGCCCCTGTACTGCGTCTGGAAGCGGAAGTACGGCGCGCTCACGCTGGAGGAGCTTCGCGCCGTCCGCCACCAGGAAGGCCGGCGGCGCCGTGTGCTGACGGCGGCCGGTCTCGCCGCCGGAGCCGCGTCCCTGATCGCGATCGCGGCGCTGCTGCTTCCGGGCGTCTCGGTGGACGCTCCGGCAGCCGAAGCGGCGCAGGCGCGACGGCCCGCGGCCCTTGCTGTCGAGTCACCGCCTCGATCGGTTCCCGCCGACGCGGTGGCCGCGGCGCGCGAGGAGGTCGCGGCAGCCGCGCTCGCCGGCGCCTACGACCTGCCCGCCGACGATGAAGGGTTCGCCGTGCAGATTGCGGCGAAGCCGGATCTGCGCGAGGCGCGCGATGTGGTCGATCGCCTCAGGGCCGCCGGTCATTCCGCCTACCTGCTCGCGACAACGGTCGAGGACGTGGAGCTGTTCCGCGTGCGCGTCGGCCCCTTCCCCACTCGCCACGCCGCGGCTGCGGCGGCCCGCCAGCTCGAGCGCGAGGGGTACGACGGCGCCTGGATGGTCCGCTAGTACAACGCACCGCACGCGGTCAGTGCGTGGCGACGATCCTCTGATCGGGCGCGCGAAGCAGCGACGCCTCTCCGCGCGCATCCACCAGCCGCACGACGACGTCGACGGTGATGCCGGGGCCCCACTTCGGTCCGTTCCGCGCGATCACCTCGTAGGCAGGGGCCGTCTGGTTCCGCGGCTGCTCTTCGACCGCCGCTTCCCAGACTTTGCCATCGTGCAGCACGTACAGGGTATCGACGCGCACGGAGTCCGGCACCCGCGATCCGTCGGTGGCGCCAATGCGAGCGACGGCGACGAGCGGCTTGCCGTCGGGCGGGCTGATCGGCATGAAGTCGCGCCAGAGCGAGACGGTCATCGTCAGCGTCGCGCCCGCGGCGGCGACCTGTGTGGGCGCGGACGACAGCCGGGAGATGGGGACCGGCGAGGGGGACGCCGGGCTGGAGGACCCGCACGCGGCCAGCACGGGGAGGGAGAGAATCGACGCGGCGATACGGTGTTGCCACATGGCCGGCTTCCGGTGGTGCAGGCGCCGATCCAGTTTACCGGCTAGACGGTTCCCGCGGCCATGCGGTAGCCGATCCACACGGCGGCCAGCCCGCCGGCGACGTGGAGCGCCACGTTCAGCGCGGCGTGGCCCATCGAGTGCGTCCGTCCCAGCAGCAGCGTATCGAGCCCGAAGGTGGAGAACGTGGTGAACCCGCCGAGCAGGCCGACGAACACGAACTCGCGCCAGTGGAACGGCAGGGCGATCCGGCCGGCGGCGAGGGCGCCGGCGAGCAGTCCGATGGCGAGGCAGCCGGAGAGGTTCGCGGCGAGGGTGCCGAAGGGGAACCGCGCCGCGAGCGCGTGCGTGTGGGCGATGTGGTTCACCGCGTGGCGCGCCACGGCGCCGAGCGCGCCGCCGACGGCAATGGCCAGCCAGGTCATGCGCGCCGCCTCATCATCACGTCTGCCTCCCTGGCACGCTTCGCTCGACCGCGCCGCGCGTCATCGTATCCGACAACCGGCATGTGGCTCACACGGCAAGCGAAGATCGGCACGCATCGATCGCCCTCATGCGCGGGGCGGTTTGCGCCGTCATGGCCCTTCCGCTAAAATCGTGTGGTTCGGCGACTTGCCGGACGTCTCTCCATACGTCCCCATCGTCCAGAGGCCCAGGACGCGGCCCTTTCAAGGCTGAAACACGGGTTCGAATCCCGTTGGGGACGAACCCTTTGATCCAGCGTAT
>Ga0299914_10001917_pt1 | contig 14091 bp, 12 predicted proteins | sample RVTome_10_FD_201361 | JGI IMG/M metagenome (GOLD analysis project Ga0299914, IMG submission 201361) | Soil microbial communities from uranium-contaminated site in the Upper Colorado River Basin, Wyoming, United States - RVT153D57 (version 2) ...
TATTTCCATATATTACTTTATAAAATATTTTTAAAATTACTCTATACTTTTCATGAGTTGAAGCCTTGTACTCTTTATCCTTCATCCATTCAAATAATTTCTTTATATCTTCTTTTGTAACTTGAGAGAATGGCTTCTTTATCTCTTTTTTTAATTGCAATAAGGCAGTGATACATCTAATAATCCAAAGTATACTCTTATCTTTTTCTTGTATATAATCAACAAATTTTAAAATATCCTGTTTGTCAGGTTCATTATCTTGTAGTTCTGTGTGTATTCTCTGCCTCCAACGTTCTAATCTAACTTTTCTATCATATAGATCTCTCATTTGGTATTTCGAATCGCTTGTTTGATGTTGTATGCCAAGAATAAGGTTTTCGGTTTCAGTTTTCGGACAACGAACCGAGGATTCAATGGAGGAGGTGGGATTCGAACCCACGAACCCCTAAGGGACGGGATTTATCATTAATATTTACTGTTATCTTGAGTCCTGCGCGTTTGACCAGGCTTCGCGACTCCTCCACTCAAACTAATAATCTACTTAGATATTAGAATTATCATATTTAGTTATATAATATATAAAATTATTATTTATAGCACAATTAACCCCAGATAAATTTAAAGATAGTATCCTAAATCCAACCCGTTATTTCAGGGTAGTATTGTCAATATTCATCCACTTCTGAATAGATACCATTTAAAAATATATCCACTTTGATTTTTTTTACATAAAGGATATCCGTTCGTCCACATTAACTTTAGTTAATAAAAAGATATTTCAAATAACTAATAAATTGGTACTAGGCCTTAATTTCCTTATATTAGGCAAATAAGCTTCTAGCTGTTTATTACTTTATGTAAAATCACAATACACTTAAACTCGGTGTAATTAATTATCCTCAAATAGCAAATTACAAGAATAATACCACTTTCACAGCTTGAACTATAAGTTTCAAGCATACAAATCCAATAAAACAAATATATAGAATAAATCTTTTAATTTACAAACTTATTTGTGTATAATCAAAATATTCTATTTTACTTTAATTAATTTTTCCAATAATTTAATAAACATAAAGATCCTTGCAATAATATTGTCACTCTCACACATTAAAAATAATAAAAAATCTATATTACTAGAAGACTTTGCTAAGGAGGTAAAAAATGGCTTAGAAAGAAAACAGAAAAAATTAAATCCAAAATTTTTTTATGACAAAAGAGGTTCAGAGCTTTTTGAGCAAATTTGTGTACAACCTGAATATTATTTAACTATAACTGAATATAAAATTATACTAGAAAATATTAATTCTTTATTAAAATATTATGATAACAAAGATATTTGCATCATAGAATTAGGAAGTGGAAGTTCAAAGAAGACAAAAATTTTATTAAATTACTTTTTAAAAAAACAAGAGGGAAATCTCCATTACTTTCCCATTGACATTTCTCAACAAATGTTATATAAAAGTTCTTTAAAATTGCAGAGTGATTTTCCAAAAATTATCAATCACCCGATAGCATCTGATTATTTTGAAGGAATTGCAACCGTAACAAAATTTATTGGTTCTCAAAATAATATTCCCAATAATAAATTAATATTATTCTTAGGATCAAGTTTAGGAAATTTTGAACCAAAAGATGCAATAACATTTTTAAGTAATTTAAGAGAAAATATCAACAAAGAAGACTCATTATTAATTGGGTTCGATTTACAAAAGAAAAAAAATATTCTCGAGGCTGCATATAATGATATAGAAGGAGTGACTGCGAAATTTAATTTAAATATTTTAGAGAGAATAAATAAAGAATTAGATGGAGAATTTGATTTAGAAAATTTTGAACATTTAGCATATTATAATAAAATCAAAAATAGAATTGAAATGCATTTAATTTCTAAAGTGAAACAAAAAGTTAAAGTTAATAAAATAAATCAAGTTTTTGATTTCGAAAAAGGGGAAACCATCCTTACAGAAAATTCTTACAAATACTCGTTAAAATCAATAAAACAATTAGCTAATAAAAGTAATTTAAGACTAGAAAGAAATTTTGTGGATAAAAATGAATGGTTTACTCTAGCATTATTAACCCCATTTTAAAATAATACTACTTTGCACATCGAAATCCTGAAAATTGTATTCGTTCATGGGGCTTGAAGTAGTTTCTATAACTATTTCTAATCTGTCTTCTAGGTGTAGCAAACGATCCGCCACGTAATACTTTTTGGTTTATTGCCCATTTATCGGTATATTCAGAGAATCTAGATTTAAAACCAGGATATAATGAATATTCAGAACTTGTCCATTCCCAAACATCACCGATCATTTGATGGCAACCATAAAAACTCTTTCCTTTTTCATAGGAACCACACAAAGAAGGTCTCCAAAGAAAAGATTCTAACAAGTTAGCATGTTCTGGAGTGGGTAGAATTTCATTGCCCCATGGATATCTTGTTTTTCTTTTTAAATCTTCATTCCAACTAGCGGCTTTTTCCCATTCTGCTTCTGTAGGTAATCTTTTCTTTGCCCATCTTGCATATGCATCAGCTTCATAATAGCTAACGTTAATTACTGGTTCATCTGGATTAATAGCGGACGTTCCAAAGAAATCTTTTTTCATCCAAACATCATCTTTTTTAAACCAATAGAGTGGAGAATTCCATTTAAATTCTTGAACAATATCCCATCCATCTGAAAGCCAGTATTCATATCTTTCATACCCATCTTCTTCTACAAATTTTATAAAATCGCCGTTAGATACAGGAGTTGAGTCTATTTCATAAGAATAAAGATACACCTTATGTTCTGGTAATTCATTATCATATGAGAAACCATCTCCATAAAATCCTATATCAAAAATTCCCCCAGGTATTTTTACCATCTCTTTCGTATGGCTTTTAGTTTGGGCTTTTTTATCAAAATTATCATTTATTTTAAAAGGACAATAATTATCGTTAGAATCTGGAAATCTTTCAAAATAATTTTGAAAATCATATACCATGAGTTCTTGATGTTGCATTTCATGTTGATTTGCAAGCTGTAAATCATATTGAATTTCTTTAGTTAAAGAATTAAATACTTCAATTTTTTCAAGAAATAACAGGACTTTTTTATCTAAATATTTTCGGTACTGAAGACTCTCTGAAACAGTGGGTCGTGGAAATCTACCTCTGTCATTTTTAGGCAAAATTTTTTCAAACTTTTGATAGTAGGAATTTAAATAGTCTAGGTTAATTTTTTCTAAGTTTAATTTTTCACCATACTTTAATAGTATTTTGTGAAAAAACCATGTTACGTGTGCGATGTGCCAATTTGGAGGACTGCCAAAAGGATCTGATTGTATAACGGCATCTTCAATACTAAGTGTTTTAAAAAGATCATCTGTCAGCTTTCTGACTTCGGTAAATTCCGAGATAAGATCTTCTACTACTTTATTTATTACCTTAGTCACAGGTTTTATAATACTATTGGATGCAATAAATTTTACTTTTCTTTGCAATTATTTTTATTATTAATTTACATAATAGATATAATAGAACGTTACTGATTATTATTTAGGTGTAGAGTTCAAACGAGTAAATTTTTTTCTTCTGATCGTGAAAATATCATCAAGAGTTTAGTTAAAAATTCTTTTAAGAGTATAGATGAAGGATTATACAATATAACCAACATTGATTATTCTCATAAAGCTATTAATTTAAAGAAAAATATTTTAGATATAAAGGCAAAAAACAAAATACCAATTATCACTGAAATAAAGTTTTCTTCACCTTCAAAAGGGCTAATTATGAATAGAGATAATGCAGACTTGTTAGGCATATCAAGAGAGATGATAGAAGGAGGTGCAGCTGGTCTTTCAGTCTTAACCCAGAAATATTTGTTTAATGGATCGTTAACCAATTTTATTATGATTAGACAGGATACATCTATACCAATGTTAATGAAAGATATCATAGTAAGTGAAATACAAGTAGATTGCGCTAAAAAAATTGGTGCAGATTATATTTTACTAATTATGAGTATTTTTGATAAAAATCTTGCTGAAGGTGATTTAGATAGATTTGCTAAATACGCACACAAAAAGGGCTTAAATGTATTATTTGAAGTTCACCATGAACAGGAATTTAACGAAATTCTAAAATTTAATTTGGGAAAAGAAGATTTAATAGGAATTAATAATCGCAATCTAGATAATTTAAAAATTGATCTACAAATAACAGAAAAATTATTAAAGAAATTTAATAAGGCAAAAAACGTGATTATTAGTGAAAGTGGAATAACTAATTCTAATCAAATAAAGCAACTGAAAAATGCCGGAGCTGACGCATTTCTAATTGGAACGAGTATCATGGAAAATAATAAACAAATCACTACAAAGATAAAAGAATTAGTTAACCCTATTTAATAATTTTATTATTAAGTGGTATTTTTTATTATTGATATATTCTTAATAGAGGATTATGACTTTCATTAAAGTTTTATAGTAAAAGTAAGATTTACTTTAATTTTTTTAATATCATCTTTTTTCTTTGTATATCTTTTGGATTAACTATATGATAATATATTTTACATGGTTATAGCAATAATTAAGTAAACATATACAACATTGGTTTGTTGTGATGTGTTATAACTATTAGGCACATCTAATACTTTCATAGAATTTTCTCTCCATCCATCATGATCAATAAGATCACTCATTTGAGTAATATTTTATTGGATATAGATATTTCACTTTAATATAATTAAAGATCAACAAGATCAAAATATTGAAGAAAAAACTTTATGAATACAAAAAACAAACGTTACAATTATTATGCTTGTTTTGTTTTATCAAGTATATAAATGAAGAAATATAACTTTCCGTTTAATGGTAAATTCGGTAATTTTGGAGGAAAATACATCCCTGAAACATTAGTTCCAGCTATAGAAGAATTAGAAGAATCGTATAAAAAATTTACTAATGATTCCAATTTTAAAAAAGAATTAAAAAACTATTTGGAAAATTATGCTGGTAGACCGACTCCAATTTACTTGGCAAAGAATCTTACAGAATATGCAGGTGGAGCTAAAATTTATTTAAAAAGGGAAGATCTACTTCATGGAGGAGCTCACAAAATTAACAATACATTGGGACAGTGTTTGTTAGCTAAGAAAATGGGTAAACAACGAATCATAGCTGAGACTGGTGCAGGTCAGCATGGGGTTGGTACCGCTCTTTCCTCAGCAGTGCTTGGGCTTGAATGTGAGATCTATATGGGCTTAAAAGATACAGAAAGACAAAAACTCAATGTATTTAGAATGAAGTTATTAGGAGCTAAAGTACATCCAGTAAAATCTGGAACACAGACACTTAAAGATGCAATTAATGAGGCTTTAAGAGACTGGATAACTAATGTAGAGAATACATATTATGTAATTGGATCGGTAGTAGGACCACACCCTTATCCTATGATTGTAAGGAACTTTCAAAGTATAATCGGTATAGAAATAAAAAAACAAATAAGAAAAATTACGGGTACTTTACCAAATGCCATTGTTGCATGTGTTGGAGGTGGTAGTAATGCAATTGGTTCATTTTACCCATTTATAAGTGACCAAGAAGTATCTCTTTATGGTATTGAAGCCGAAGGAAGTGGAATTAAAACAGGAAAGCATTCTGCAACATTGTCAGCAGGTTCAACAGGAATTCTACATGGAATGCAGAGCTACCTTTTACAAGATAAAATGGGTCAAATAAGTGCTACTCATAGTATAAGTGCTGGATTAGACTATCCTGGGGTAGGCCCTGAACATTCATACTTAAAAGAGATTAAAAGAGTCAATTACAAATCATGTACAGATGATGATGCAATCAAAGCTTTTGTAATTCTTTCAGAAAAAGAAGGGATAATTCCTGCCTTAGAATCAGCTCATGCAATAAGCTATGGAATGAAATTAGCTAAAAAAATGAAAAAATCAGAAACGATAGTTATTACATTATCAGGGAGAGGTGACAAGGATGTTGAGGTAGTACAAAACTACCTTAATGGAATCAGAGATTAAATATGTATAAGAGTAAAAGTATATCAAAAGAGAACAGAATAGCTAGTAAATTTAATGAATTAAAGAGTAAGAATCAGAAAGCACTTATTTGTTATGTAGTGGCGGGGTATCCTGATATAATAACATCTGAGCGTATCATAACTTCATTAATCAATGGAGGAGCTGATATTATAGAAATTGGAATACCATTTTCCGATCCTATTGCAGATGGCTCAACAATTCAAGATGCAATTCAAAATTCACTTATAGCGGGCACGACTCCGGATATGTGCTTAGAATTAGCTTCAAGAATAAGAAAGACTTTTCCAAATATTCCTTTAATAATTATGACATATTCAAACATTTTATACAGAAAAGGATACATTCAATTTGCAAAAAAAGCTAAAGAAAGTGGCATTGACGGTTTTATAATTCCAGACATACCAATAGAAGAATCTAAAGAATATCTAAATACAATGCAAAATATAGGAATGTCTACAATTTTTTTAGTGTCACCTAATACTTCAGAAAAAAGATTGAAAATGATTAGCAGAATATGTACTGGTTTTTTGTATGCTATATCAGTTTATGGCACAACAGGAGAAAGACAAAGCTTTGATGAATATACCATCGAATCAATAAAAAGAATAAAGAAAATGACTGCACATGATGAGCTTCCTCTGGCAGTAGGGTTTGGAATAAGTAATCCTCAACATGTAAAAGATATGATCAATGCTGGAGCAGATGGTGTAATTATAGGAAGTGCAATTATAAAAAAAATTAAAGAATTAGAGAATAAAGAGTCACTGTTCACTACATTGAATAGATTTATTTCTGAACTGAAAAATAGTTGTAGTTGATAACAATAAACTATATCACATTATTCTAATACTAAACCCGAGTTATCAGAAGCAAACAACATGTTGTTTATTGTGACTTGATAGTTTTTTGCATTTCTGTGAACTATTACCTCAAGATTGTCTAACTTTTCTGATTCAAGAGATCCTTCTATCCTTTGTATAACAAAATGAAGTGATTCATGGGATATTAGTAATTCTATATAAGGTTCGATGTAATAAAAATCAGTTTGACTGGCAATAGCACTTGATTTTGATTGAATTATTAACATGGTATCATCATTATCATATGTAAAGTAGCTAGGAGAATCATCTATAGAACATGCTAATACAAAATCACAAACACACATTAAATTATCATTATTATTCTAATGGATTATTTTATACATCTATCGTTTTGAATATAACATGACAGATCTATTTTATAAGGAATTATAATACTAATGTAAATAAATTCACAATGTAAAATATTCTGCTTCGGGATGATGAATAAAAATGGCAGCAGTTGACTGATCAGGAATGATTTGTCCAGCGTCTGTTAATGTCATATCGGATTTAGCAGGATCTAAAAGTTCCCATACTAACTTATGTTGAGTAATATCAGGGCAACTTGGATATCCCCAGCTGTATCGTAAGCCTCTTTTTGAGTCAATCTTTAATTCCTTACGAATTAAAGAGTTTGTCCAATCAGCTAATGCTTCGGCAGTTTCAACAGCCAGTCCATGTAGATAGTATGCATCAGTATATTTGTTATCTTCATTCCATTTTTCAATTGTATAAGACGCTTTCTTACCAACTGTAACGGATTGAAATGCAACTATATCATTTTCTCCAAAGTAATCAGTCAAACACAAATGCTTTCCTTTTGTAGAACGAGGGAAATCAAATATAACCTCGTTGCCTTTAGAAGAATCTACAACTAACTTATTACTCCGATTGTGACAATTAAAATAGCCATAAACTACCTTTGGTGAAAAAAGATTTTCTTCGATAACTCTTTTTTTCCATTCAATCAGTAATTGTTCTGCTTCTTCGGTTAACCCTGATGCAGCCTTTCCCCTAAAACTCCACGATAACGTAAAAAGCGACTTTTTATTTAAAAAATTCCATACTTCTTCTAAATTTATATCTTCAAGACCTCCTAATCGAATTTGAAGACCTGTATGGGGTGGAATGGGTGGGAAAACTGGTTTGATACCGCTATGTTTTGAGACCTCAGATACATTTATTGTTGAGGTTGGTTTGAACTCTTTCCATAGCTCTACTTTTTCTTTCCATTTGGAAATATATTGATTCCTTTTATCAGACATTAAATTGTTCATTACATTCAAACCATCAAAAGCAGTTTTACAATAGAAAACACCTTGTTCATAGATTCCTCCGTCCTTTGCTATTCTATTTATATAATTGGTATTGATAGCAGCACCTCCACAAAGTATGGGTATTCGTATATTATGTTCTTTAGCATAATTAACAAATATCTGCATCTGTTTTGAGGTAGAAACAAGCAAGGCTGACAATCCCACTGCATCAGCATTTACTTCACTAATTTTATTAACAATTGTTTGCAACGGTACTTGTTTGCCTAAATCATAAACAGAATATCCATTATTCACTAGGATTGTTTTAACTAGATTTTTTCCTATATCGTGGACATCACCATATACAGTACATAATACCATTTTCCCTTTTGAAACATCTTTCTTTTTAATAAGATATTTTTCTAACTCGGCTACTGCGGCCTTCATACATTCTGCCGATTTGAGAACAAAAGGAAGAATTATTTCACCGGCACCAAATTTATCACCCACTTCCTTCATTGCAGGCAGTAAAGTTTCATTCAAAGTCTTTACAGCTGCTGCATGTAATTCTTCCTTAGATAAATGAGCAATAACCTCATCATTTAATAACAAAGATGATGATGACGAGGATGATGACGATGAGGATGATGGTGAGGTTGATTCTGTTAAGGATATTTCAACTTTTGTGTCCTTATCTTTAACATTATCCAAAATTGAACCTACAACATCATATTCTATTCCTTCGCGAAGTCTGTTTACTATTCTATAGTAACATTTTTTATCAAATTTCCAAGCCGGATCGAGATCAAGTTTTGAATTTCCATCCGATTGTTTTTTTGTTTGGTCGGAGGTATTTATTTTATTTTCATAATAAGAAATTAAATCTGCTAAAGCTGTATTACGAAGGTTAAAGATTAAGTTTTCTGCAAGTCTTCTTTCTTCATTGCTAATATCGGAATATGCAACTATATCCTTTGGATTAATAATTACAGAATCCAAACCAGATTTTATTGCATGATATAGAAATACAGAATTGATTATTTTCCTTGCATGTGTGGGTAGACCAAAGCTAACATTACTTAACCCCAAAGTAGTAAAACAACCAGGCAGGTTTTCCTTTACTAGTTTAATTCCCTCTAAAGTATTTTTTGCAGAATCTAGAAACTCTTCTTGACCCGTAGCCAAAGTAAAGGTTAGAACATCAAATATAAATTGCCAAGGTTTTAGTCCATATTTTTTGCCTGTTTCAAATAAGAGCTGTGCAGTTTCCAGTTTTTCTTTGGAAGTTTTAGCCATTCCATCAGGTCCAATACACATTGCAATAGCAGGAACTCCATATTTTATCATAAGAGGAGCTAAGGAATGAAATCGACTTCCATCACCTTCCAAGTTGATTGAATTGATTATTGGTTTTCCGGGTATTTGTTTAATTGCAGATTCAATGACTTTAGGATCGGTAGAATCTATTACCAGAGGAGCTTCTATTTCTAAACACAGGCGTTTTACTAGTTGGCACATGAAATCATGTTCATCAGATCTCTCTGTTGTTGCTACACATATATCCAAACAGTGTGCTCCTTCTTCCACTTGACTTCTGGCAAGATTGAGAAGACCCTCAAAGTCCTCTTTTAGAACCATCTCCTTTGCTTTTCTAGAGCCTTGACTGTTAACTCGTTCTCCTATTATTAATGGAGGAGGATTTTGTTGAATGTCAACAGCATTTAACGCTGAACTAATTCTTAGAATTTTGACCATAATTCATTCATTCATTCCTATAATTTTTTTTGGTGGCGATCATAATTACATGAAAATTTACAAGATAAATACGTATAGTAGTTTTTTTTTCTTATTGTATCAAAGGGGTTCATGGTAATTTATTTTATTTTAATACTATCAATCATTTTCCGTAATGCAGCAATATGCTCTGGAGTCGTTCCACAACAACCTCCAACAATCTTTATATTCTTGTACTTTAAAATGAATTCCTCTAGTTTCTGTGATAATTTATCTGGTGTCATTTTATAAACTGCTTTTCCACCTTCGTTATGAGGCATACCAGCGTTAGGAACTACAAGAATAGGTAAATCTTGTTGTTCATCTAACCAAATAACGCTAGGAGTCATTTCATCTGGTCCTGTAGAACAATTTAGACCAAAGATATTGACTCCCATATCAGAGACTGTTGTATATGCAGATTGAACATTAGTCCCAAGAAGCATTTTCCCATATTGATCTAAAGTTATATTTGCTATAATAGGTACTTCTTTGTGAACTTTTTTCATTGCATTATGACAAGCTTCTATTACTAGTTTTACTTCTAGGATATCCTGACTTGTTTCAATTAATAGTGCATCAACGTTTCCCAGAATCAAACCTTCTGCTTGCAGAGCAAAAGCATTTATTATTTCATCTAAAGATATTTGGCCCAAATCAGGATCATTTGAACTGGGAAGAAAACCTGAAGGCCCCATTGATCCAATTACGAAATGAGTTTTATCCTGGAACTCATTACAAACTTGTCTAGCTAATTCTGCTGCTTGTTTGTTAAATTCAACAGTTTTATCTCCGAAACCATATTCGTCTAATTTGAATTTGTTTCCTCCAAAAGTGTTAGTTTCGATACAATCTGCTCCAGCATTTAGATAACTTCTATGTATTTGCTTTATCCACTCTGGTCTACTTAGTATTAGTCCGTCATTAAAACCATCTTTATTATTGGGAAAATCTTGAGGTTGTGGATTTAATTTTTGAATTTCAGTACCCATTGCACCATCAAACAGTAATACTCTTTTTTTTAGCGCCTCAAGAAAAGATTCAGTCATGTTTATATTGTAATAATTATTAGAAATCTTAATTTATATATTCTCGAATAAAATCTAAAACGGAAAATAGAAATAAAAAATTATAGATTCGGTTATTGTTATCTTTTTCTATCCATTTTTAAAGTAGAGTAACATAGTGTAAAATCTCAACAAGAACAGAATTTTTTGCCTGCCTGCTTGCCTGCCTGCCTGCGTGATTTAACGTTATTAAAATAAAAGGATTTGGGCCATTGGATTCTTCAAATCTCCAAGATATTTTCTCATTAGTTTTTCTCAAGTTTTTAAAGTAAAATTAATAATAGTAAACTATCTTATATAATACTCAAATTTAGAGTCTGATTAATAAATAATGCAGATTAAATGGTTCATATGATAACTTTATTTATAGAAATCTCATTATTCATTAAAAAAAAAGATTTACAAGCAGAATTAATAAACTATTAGATTATAGTGATATTGGGGATCACCATGATTTTTAACAATACTAAAACTAATAATAGTATTAATAATTCTAACAAGAATCTTGCCGAGATTGACCAACATATTTTTGATATCAATAATGTAATTAGGAAGATATGTAAAGAACAAATCCTAAAAACAATCGATGATCGAGGTGTTGACATCCTTACTGAAGGTGATATCAAATCTGTATATGATACTGCTATTATCTCCGTTATACACAAATTCATAACTATATCTAATGAATGTGAAAAAATCTATTTGCAAGAGTGTTATCAAGCAGGAAAAGAGGCAGGTAAGTTGAGATAATATAATTATAAAACCAATTGATTATTTTAGCAGCATCAGTTAATATATAATTAAAGTTTTATATCAGAACTTTACATATATTTTATGGAGAAGATTCGAACTAATGATTTATTTAGTGCTCAATTGGATTTTTTGCAACCAAGAACCTCTTCCAATCTATTCTTAATACAAAATAAAAATACCTATAAGGAGAATGACATTCACTTCGATATTCTTTTAGATAAAATCTTATCCAACCTAAATCTTATTAAAGAACAAATTAAATTTTAATAACTTATTTATCTTTATAGACAATGTCTCTATTTGCAAATCCATCTCAAAATTTAAAAAATGCTATTAACTGGTTTAATGCTTTAAGGAAGGAAGAACAAGTATCAATTTTAACAAATCTGGAAGAAAATCCTGAAGATTTGACTACTGAGCAAAATGAACAATTAACAATAATTGCATTAGAGATTGCTGGCGCAATACCTTATGGCCAAAATCCGATCATCAAAAAATTTATCGAATTAGGATTACCACAGGTTCATGCAAGTTTAATAGTCAATGCAATTACTACCAAATCAGTTTTACCAAAATTAGATGCCATGAAACTCTTATCTTTAAATGATCAACAATATGAAAAGGCAATAGAAAGTGTAATTGTAAAACTTTTCATTGAAAATAATCCAATTAATAAAATACAAGAGTATTCAGGTCTAGATAACCAAATTTTAGGAGCATCTTTAAGGTTTATCCGTGATAATATTTTATTCTTGTACCTTCGCGGAGAAATGACCATAGATAATCTAAAAAAGGTATTACATGATCGATTAAATTTTCCAGAGAATAGAATCTATATACTTGTCAATATTTTAGAACAAAATAAAGAAACTATTTGGAAAAACTTTGTTTTCAGAAACACTCAAGAGACATTTTTCAAAATGCAAGTTTTGGAACGAAATCAAATAGAATTAATTAGCCAAATTCAACAGTTAATTCAGTTATTAAAGGGTAATAAGGAAGGATCCAGTCAAGAACAAAGGCCTGCTCATATCGCATAATCAATTACTAATGTTCTTTATATTAGTCTAGTAGTATTATAAACATATTGCTTGCAACAGCATGTTTAGAGTATAAAATGTATTTTACTTTTTTTGTTGATAAAAAATATATTTGGATAACCTACTCTTGAGAAATGGAAGAACAAACTCTGGACATGCATTAAGAATTTTCAATAATCAGCTTACATCATTTTTAATATACAGGATTCTCACTGTTGGTAATGCTTTTAGGTCAAGTCATTAATTAATTAATTAATTAAGAATTAATTTCAGAAATTCTGTTTGGATATATATATTATTTTAGTCATATAATGGTTGTAATAGAATTTTTGGGTTTATATCGTAGTCTCTTTATCAGAAAGTGGATAAACATATACATTTGCTTTTTCTTCGTCGTTGATTTTTATAGAATGTGCTAATAAACCACCATTTAACTCGCTTCCATCTAAACCAGTTCCTTTAATACCAAGAGTACAGTCTTGCAATAAATGATGGTCTTTATTATCAAAGTCTAGAAATTCTTTTCCAGGATAAGGCTCCAAAGTAACTCGCTCTTCACCTATTACACCTTTTTCTTTAAATCCATTTGACATTATTCTTCCTCCATCATTCAATATGAGATTTATTTTGTACTCTTTCTTTAACTTCGATAATCCATTACGAATGTTAAAATTATCTCCTGTGGTAACATATTTGATAGCATCACTTTCTTTAATAACTTTTGAACAATAATCATATCCACTTTGATCTGTTAGAAAAATAATTTTTCTAAGAGTTTGATTGAAAATCGCAATTTGATTTTTTAGATAGAATTCAATTATTCCAGATCTTTGGAAAGATTTAGCATTCCTGGCTACAATAATAAAATACGGAGAAGGAGGAGAGATAGTTTGTCTTAAATATATATCATTTAATTTACAAAGATCTTCATATAAATCGGGAGAGGCTTGTAGGAAATGATTTGCATAAAATCTCCAATCCAATGTTTGTTGTTTATTTTGTACGAGATTGTAAATGCTGGAAAGAACTGCTTGATACCCCATTATTATCTTATGAGTAGCAGCATATAGATTGTCCCCAAATTTTCTTTTGCCTCCTGTTAGTTGATGAACTCCACCACCTTTTTTCAAGGGTATTTTATATATGTATGTGCCTAAATTTGGAGAGGCTTTTGCAGCTACATAGCTAGTAGCCTGATATGGAATATTTAATTTATCAATGTAATCCTTTGAAGCTCCAATTATTATATATGGTAAAAATTTTGCTAACGAAAATAAATTGAA
>Ga0299914_10001918_pt1 | contig 14090 bp, 12 predicted proteins | sample RVTome_10_FD_201361 | JGI IMG/M metagenome (GOLD analysis project Ga0299914, IMG submission 201361) | Soil microbial communities from uranium-contaminated site in the Upper Colorado River Basin, Wyoming, United States - RVT153D57 (version 2) ...
CGCCCGCCCGCCACTCGTGCAGGAGCGTGGTCTTGCCGAAGCCGGGCGGCGCAGCGAGCATGACGAGCGCATTCCGCGACATCCTGAGCTCGCGGGTCAGCCGGTCCCGGGTGAGGATCTCGCTCGAGGACCTCGGCGCGTCATGGTGGGCCTCCAGGGCGGCGGCACCTGGAGAGGCGCGCCTGCCCCCCGGCTGCGGCGAGTCGTCCACTACTCTCCGATCGCGCTTGGCGTGTCCGCGCGGCGATCCGCGCGCCCCCTCCCTCGGGGTAGTGAACCGCACCGGAGCCGCGAGCGCAATGGCGCACACACGGGTGTCCGAGGTGGTGCCTGCATCCCGAGCGCCGGTCTTGCGTGTCGTCACGCCGGCATTCGGCGCCACAACTATTTCGCATCAAGGCTCTAGGAGCTGGAGCCGTCCGTCTCGCCGAGGAACACGAGGGCGGCCTTCACGCGCTTGCTCATGTCCGTCGCGTCCGAGAGGCCCAGCTTCTGGAAGATCGAGTTGATGTGCTTCTCGACCGCGCGCTTCGTGAGGACGAGCGCCTCCGCGATCGCCTCGTTGCTCTTGCCTTGCGCGATCTCCGCGAGCACCTCCCGCTCGCGCGGCGTGAGTCGCTTGAGCGGCGAGCGTTCCTCCCTGCTCTTCGCGTGGACGAGCTCGTCGACGATCGCCGAGTCGATCACCGAGCCTCCGGCCGAGACGGACTCGATCGCCGAAACGAGCTGAGCCCGGTCGTGAACGCGCTCCTTGAGGAGGTATCCTCGCCTCTCGGTGCCGCCTTCGAGAAGCCGAAGCGCATAGGACGGCTCGGCGTACTGGCTCAGCACGATCACGCCCAGCGTCGGATAGGAGTCCCGCGCCTCGGCCGCGAAGCGAACGCCTTCGTCCGTCTTCAACGGCGGCATGCGGATGTCCGTGAGCACCACGTCCGGCCTCAGCCGCTCGACCGCCTCGGTCAGCGCGGGCAGGTCTTCGCAGGCCGCGACCACCTCGATGTTCGGTGCGCCGCCCAGCACCTGCACGACCCCCTCGCGCACGAGAAAATCATCGTCGGCGACCGTGACGCGCACCGGCATGGCCGAACGATAGTCGGCGCGTGCGCCGCCGGCCGCCCGGCTGTTCGACCCTTGCCCGGCGGCCGTAACGCCAATAATGTTGGACAAGCGCTGTCCCAGATCTGCCATGATCGCCATCCCCCGAGCCCGGTGAGCACGTGAACGCCGCGCAGACGGAGACGCCGGGCGCTCGAGGAAGCGAACGGCTCCTCATGATCGGAGCCGCCGTCCTCGGCCTGGTCTTGACCGGCGTCGCGGTCGGCGCGGTCGTCTGGAGCGACCAGCCGGGAGATCACATCGTCATCGCGTTCGCGAGCGCGCTTGCCGTGGCGGTGCCCGTCGCCGTCGGCCTCGCGGTCTGGCGCGCCGGTGAGTACATGCGCTTCGGGCAACTCCTGGTCGCCTGGGGGCTCCTGGACTTCGTCCCCGTCCTCTCGTACTCGAGCGACCCGGGTCTGTACAGCGTGGGCCGGATCGGCGTCTGGCTCGTGCAGCCGGTCTCGATCGCGGCGACCCTCGCCTTTCCCTCGGGCCGGGTCCGCGCGTCGGCCGACCGCGCGATCGTGCTCCTCTTGACGGCGACGGTCGCCTTCCTCTACCTGCCCACCGCGCTGCTCGTCGACCGCTATCCGGAGCCTGCGCTCTGGACCGCCTGCGACGACGGGTGCCCGGAGAACGCCTTTCAGATCGTCGACTCCGAGCCCGCGTTCGTCGAGGCGTGGGTAAGGCCCCTCCGCGAAGGCCTCACCGTGCTCGCCTTCCTGCTGGTCGTGGTCGTGCTCGCGCGCCGGCTGCGCGGGTCGTCGGAGCTCGCGCGCCGGCTGCTCGCTCCGGTGCTCGCGGTCGCAATCGTCCGCTCGGGCGCGATGGTGGCCGGGCTGCCGATACGCCAGACGGTCCCCGAAGCTACCGAGATCCTCTCGTGGGTCTACGTCCTCGGTCTCCCTGCGCTCGCGCTCGCGTTCTTCGTGGGGATCGTGCGCTCACGGCTGCACGCGGGCGCTGCGCTCCAGGAGCTCGCGCTCCGGCTGCGGCGGGAGAAGGAGGTCGGCGACGTGCGCGACGTGCTCGCCGGGACGCTCGAGGACCCGACGCTCGAGGTCGCCTACTGGCTTCCGGACGCGCCCGGGCGCTGGGTGGACACGACGGGAAAGGACATGCTGCTCCCGAGAGACGAATCGCGCGCCGTGACGGAGGTCCGCGAGGACGGCCGGCGCATCGCCGCGTTCGTCCACGACCCTGCGCTCCGCGAGCAGCGCTCGTTCGTCGAGGCGGCCGGCTCGTTCGCGCTCTCCTCCCTCGAGAACCAGCGCCTCAGGGCGCAGGTCGAGGCGTCGCTCGACGACCTGCGCGAGTCCCGGGCGCGCATCCAGGCCGCGGCCGACAGCGAGCGACGCCGTATCGAGCGCGATCTCCACGACGGCGCGCAGCAGCGCCTGGTCGCGCTCCGCGTGCGGCTCGAGCTCGCGGCGGAGACCGTTCGCGAGGACCCCGAGGCGGGCTCCCACCTGCTTCAGCAGCTCGGCAGCCAGACGGAGGACGTTCTCGCAGACGTTCGCTCGCTCGCGCAGGGGATCTATCCGCCGCTCCTCGCGGACCGGGGCCTCGAGGACGCCGTGCGCGAGATCGCGCGCAGGTCGGCGCTGCCCGTACGGGTCACGACCCGCCGTCTCGGCCGCTACCCGGCCGAGGTCGAGACCGCCGTCTACTTCTGCTGCCTCGAGGCGCTCCAGAACGTCGCGAAGCACGCGCCGGACGCGCGGGCCGTCTCGCTCACGGTCGTCGACGACGGAGGCCTTCGCTTCGAGGTACGCGACGATGGCCCCGGGCTCGCCGCCGACCGGGCCGCGGCCGGACAGGGCCTCACGAACATGCGCGACCGGCTCGCCGCCGTCGGCGGCGAGCTCACGATCGCCTCCGAGCCGGGCGGCGGAACGGCGGTCTCCGGAGTCATCCCGCTGCAGTAGGGGCGCTGGTCACCCGGGTGATCGTCTCGCCCGGGTGAAGACGCCTCCAGGCGCGCGCCCAAGAATCTCAGCTGCAGGTCGGCGGTCCCGCCGAGGCTGCGCGAGAGGAAAGGAGAAGGGATGGTATTCGCCGAGACGACGTTTCTCGACGTGTTCTGGTGGATGGTCGTCGCGTTCTTCTGGGTCATGGCGATCTGGCTCTTCATCGCCCTGATCTCGGACATCTTCCGCCGTGACGACCTGAGCGGTGGAAAGAAGGCGCTGTGGATAGCGCTCCTGATCATCCTGCCGTTCATCGGGGCGCTCGCGTACATCATCAGCCGGCCGAAGGTGACGTCCCAGGACGTTCGGATGATGACCCAGTCCGAGGCGGCGTACCGGGCGGCTGCCGGCGTCTCGACAGCCGACGAGCTGACGAAGCTCCGCGAACTGCGCGAGCAGGGCGTCCTGAACGAGCAGGAGTACGAGGAGCTCAAGCGCAAGACGCTCGGGTCCGCCTAGCGTCGAGAGAGGAACGTGAACGCGCGGGCGCGCTTGCGCCCGCGCCCCGTCATGGCCACCGAGAGCCCGCCCCCGCCGACGCCGCCGGAGACCGACGCGAAGCACCGGCGCGTCGAGGCGATGCGCGACCGGGCGAAGGAGATGCAGGCCCGCCTCGACGTCGCCCGGGGACGGCACGGGTCGATCGACACCGCGTTCTGCTTCTGGGAGGAGGACCGCCGGCTCGCCGCGAGCGTGCTCGCCGGCGGGATCTCCTTCCGGCTCTTCTTCTGGCTCCTCCCCTTCGCGCTGATCCTCGGAGGCGTGCTCGGGTTCTCCTCGAGCGGCTCGGCCACGGAGACGGCAGAGACCCTGGGGCTGACGGCCGCGGCCGCGAACGCGATCGGCGACTCGGTCGACGATGTCGGCCGAGGCCGCTGGGCCCTGCTCTTGGGCGGCTCGGCGGCCCTGCTCTGGACGAGCTCCTGGACGGTCGTCGCCCTCCGGCGGGTCCACGCGCTGATCTGGAACGCTCCGGTTCCCAGGAGCACGGGCAACCCGCTCGTCGGCGCGCTCGTCTTCAGCGGCGTCGTCGTCACGATGCTCGCCATCCCCACCGGAGCGGCCCGCCTCCGGGACGTCTCGCCCACGGTGGGCTTGGGCATCTCGCTCCTCGCGATCGGCGCCTTCTTCGCGATCTGGCTCTGGGCGTCGTGGCAGCTCCCGCACGACGACGCCCCGCTCATCGCGCTCGTTCCCGGCGCACTGCTCGCTGCGGTCGGCGCGCAGGTCATCCACCTGTTCACGGCCTTCTACGTCGCCGTGAAGCTCGAGCGGGCCTCGGCGCTCTACGGGGGGCTCGGCCTCGCCGCGACGTTCCTGTTCGTGCTCTACATCGTCGGGCGGCTCGTCATCGCCTCGGCCGTCCTCAATGCCGAGCTCTGGCACCGGCGTACGCGAGATCCCTCCGCCCCCGGGCTCACCCGGGTGAACGTGCCTGCAGGTGATGAACCCGTCCGCCCCGACGCGTAGCCTCGGCGCAGTTTCACGACGAACGGCGTGAGCCCGACGAAGGAGAGGCGATGCTGCTCGGAGCCTTCACATTCTGGGATGTCTTCTGGCTTCTGATCCTGGCGTCGGTGTGGTTGACGATCGCGGCGTTCGTCCTCATCGTCCTCATCGACAACTTTCGCCGCACCGACCACTCGGGCTGGGCCAAGGCAGGCTGGACACTGCTCGTGATCGCCTTCCCGCTCCTCGGCGCGATCGTCTACCAGATCGTCCGGCCCACCTCGGTCTTCGCCGAGGAGGAGTGGGATGCCGACCGGATGACCGCGGCCCGGAGCGAGGCGCTCGATCAGCGCATGCGAGGGCCGGGCCCGAGGTAGCGCCATGCCCGCCCGCCTTACCGATGCTCGGAGGTGACCGCCGATGACCGCTGACACGCGTCCCGCCCCGTCGCCGTATCCCGGCATCGGGATCCTGATCGTCTCCTGGCTGCTCTTCGCGCTGGCGTTCGCCCTGACGAGCTGGATCGTCCCCGGCATGGACATCTCGGGCGGGTTCTGGGGCTATCTGTGGGTCTCGGCCCTGTTCGGCCTCGTGAACGCGATCGTCGGCACGATCCTCCGGATCCTGACGTTCCCGCTGATCATCGTGACGTTCGGCCTCTTCCTGATTCTCGTGAACGCCTTGCTCCTCGCCCTCACCGACTGGCTCACGAGCCACCTGACGATCGACGAGTTCTGGTGGACGGCGATCTGGGCGGCCATTGTGCTCGGGCTCGTCACGCTGGTCCTGCAGCTCGTCGTGCAAGTCTTCTTCGGACGCGACCCGAGGCTCTGAGCGCCGCGGCCCGCGCCGCGGACGCCCGAGTCCGAGGAGCGACGGGACGGGCCGACCTGCAGCCGGCCCGTCCCAACGTCGCTTCGAGCGCTACTTGCCCTTCCCCTTGCCCTTCGGGGCGATGGAGAGGTGGTTCGTCTGCGGGTTGAGGTAGTCGAGCTTGACGAACGGCCCGCCGACCTCCTTGGCGCTGACCCTCCAGACGTAGAGGCCACGCCTCGTGTCGCTCTCGTAGATCAGGCCGTTGTACCAGTACGACGACCAGTCGCCGCCGCGGAATGCCGACCGGCCTCCGGGGCTCGTGTCCGTCGGCGGGTCGAGCGGCAGCGGATCCATCCACGCGACCTCGTAGATGTTGTTCACGTCGGTGAAGTCGACGAGCGCCGTCCCCGACTGGTACGAGCCGTGCACGAGCAGGTTCCGCGTCGGATGCGGCGCGATGTTGTAGTTGTGCATCGTGCAGTTCTCGTACTGCGACTGCGGGCGCGGCAGGACGTGCCGGCCGATCATCTCGCCCGTCGCCGTGTCGTAGAAGAACAGCGTCTTCATCTCGTCCGTCTGCACCTGGCCGCCGCCGAGCGGCGTGCCGGTCGCCTGGCAGCGCGGCTGCGTACCGCCGCCCGGCTCCCAGCCGGTGACGAGAATCGTGCCCGTCCAGTTGAACGCGGCCGAGTGCCAGCCGGTCACGGTCGGGGCCTCGACCGCGTACTTGAAGACCGGGTTCTGCGGGTCGGAGATGTCGAAGACCGCGACGCCGCGCGGATGGCCCGCGCACGCGCCGAGATCCGCGTTGCCCATCACGACGCCGAAGTCGTGACACGCCAGCATCGGCGTCCCGTCGTCGAGCTGGCCGAGGGAGAACGAGCCGATCACGCTCGCCGCCGACGGATTCGCCAGCGGGACCTCGACGATGTCCTCACGGCCGTGCGGGTTCACGCACTGGTTCCCGTACTTGCCCGGGTTCTGGTTGCTGACGCCGCTCACGCTGTTGTAGATGAGCACGCGCCCGTTCCCCTCGTCGGGTACGACGGTGTGCGTATGGGAGCCGCAGTCGAGCGGCACCGAGGCGACGTGCTGGATGTCGTCGAGGTTCGAGATGTCGAAGATCTGGATCCCTTCGAATCCCGTACACGGCGACGGAGCGGGCGAGCAGTCCGCGCCGGTCGGGTTCCCGCTCTGGCTCTCCGCGGCGCACTGGTCGGTCCGCTGCGGCGAGTCGACCGAGCGGAACACGAGGTTTCCGTATACGCCGACGTCGCCCTGCGGGCTCACGCACGTGAAGAGCGCGATCTCGCGCGGGTTCCCCGGCGCCCTGATGTCGATCACGCGGAAGCCGTCGTAGCGGCCCTGGATCGCGCGGTTGCCCCAGAACGCGAGATCGGTGTTCCGGGTGTCCCACGGGACCGTGCCCGGCCCGGCCGGGGGCGGGCCCGTGACGGCGCCGGCCCGCAGGCTCGCGCCGAGCAGGTGCATGTTCTGGCTGTGCGGCCGGTCCGGTGTGTCGTACCTCGGGGCGGCCCACGCCGCCAGCGGCACGGCCACGGCGACCGCGAGGAGCGCGGCGACGAACGCCGGCCTCCGTCCCTTGAGTCTCCGCATTCGGTGAGCTCCTTCCGGATCAGGAGGCGACGCGTCCCGCACGCCCGGCCGCAACGAGCCCTTGGGGCTTCGTCGCCCCGGTGAGCGCAGTGAACGCGGCGGATGCTACGGCGGCGCACGACCCCTTGTCAAAAGTCAATTTCACCCAGATTCGCTCGGTGGTGGCCTCACGCGGGAAGACCCAGCGGGCGAGCGACTCGGCCACGCTTCCGGTCGACCCGACGGTGCTCGTCGAGCTCGACGGCTCGGCCCGGCTCGAGCCGGAGGGAGCGCCGTCCGGCTCGGCGTGACGATCGCGTGCCCGGTCGGGGCGACCGGCGTCCCGTCGAAGATCGGCGTCTTCCAGGGCAACACGTCGGGCTTCGGCGCGTACACCCCCGTCTGCGACGGGGCTGAGCACAGGTTCGACGTGCTCGTGACCTCGACGAACGGGCTCTTCGCGGCCGGGATCGCCCAGACGCTCACGTTCGCGGACATCACGTACGACGGGCGGACCTTCAGCGGCATCGACGACGACGGCTCGCTCGACATCGTCCCGTCGGCCCGCGGCCGGCGCGGCGGGCGGCCCGGCCTCCCGTCGCGCCGGCCGGCGAGCGGCTACAGTCGGCACGTCCGGGAGGGCGCCGGCGAGAGGGGGAACGATGGAGCACCACGGGTCGGAGAGCTATTTCGTCCTCGGCGAGGGCCTCCTGACGGAGAGCGTGGGCGGCCGCGAGCCGACGCTCGCGCGCACGCTCGAGACCGCCGCGCCGCCCTTCCGCTTCTCGCGGATGGGCCCGAAGGGCGCTCAGCTCACGGAGGCGACGCGGCGGAGGCTGGGGTTCGCCATGACCGAGGGAGGCGGCGGCGGGGGGTCGATCCCGGCCGGCTACACGTACCTCGGCCAGTTCGTCGACCACGACCTCACCTTCGACAAGACCGCCGTCATGCTCGGCGAGAGCGTGTCGCCGTCGCAGCTCGTGCAGGCGCGCTCCCCGAGCCTCGACCTCGACTCGCTCTACGGGGCGGGCCCCGGCGACCCCGGCTCCGCGAAGTTCTACAAGCCGGACGGGATCCGCCTGAAGACCGGCACGACCGAGGCGATCGGCCCGGACAAGGCGAAGAAGGACTTCGACCTCCCCCGCGGCGCCGGCTCGACGCGGAAGCAGAAGCGCCGCGCGATCATCCCCGACCCGCGGAACGACGAGAACCTCGCGGTCGCGCAGACGCACCTGGCGATGATCCGCTTCCACAACCGTGTCGCGCAGAGCCTCCCCGGCCCGCTGACGCCGGCGCAGCGCTTCGCGCAGGCGCGGGAGCTCGTGGTCAAGCACTACCAGTGGATGCTCCGGACGGACTACCTGCCGCGCATCTGCGCGAGGCCCGTCGTGCGCGACGTGTTCAAGAACGGCCGCAAGGCGTTCGAGGTCGGCGTGCCGCCCACGTCCGTCCCGACGATGCCGATCGAGTTCTCCGTCGCCGCGTTCCGGCTCGGCCACGCGATGATCCGCGGTGCCTACGACTGGAACGCACGCTTTCCCGGCACGGACGGCTTCCTCTTCTTCCTCTTCGACTTCTCCGGCGTGAGCGGGACGCTCGGCGGCGGCCTCGCCCTCCCGAGCAACTGGATCGCCGACTGGCGGCGCCTCTACGACTTCAAGGAGGCCGGCCGGAACGACCTCGCGCACCCGGTGAACAAGGCGATGCGGATCGACACGACGCTCGCCCGGCCGCTGCATAGCCTCCCGACCGGCTCGTTCGGCGGGCCCGAGGTGGAGTTCGACGACCCGCGCGCCGACCTCGCCTTCCGGAACCTCACGCGCGCGAAGATGGTGAAGCTCGCCACGGGGCAGAAGCTGGCCGCATTCCTGCGCTCGAAGGGCGTCGACGTCAAGACGCTCACCGCAGCCCAGATCCGGGAGGGCAAGGACGGGGCGAGCCTCGACTCGCTGACGACCGCGCAGCGCAAGTCGGTCGTCCAGGCGACGCCGCTCTGGTTCTACGTGCTGCGCGAGGCCGAGCTGGGCGGCGGGAAGCTGCGCGGGGTCGGCGCGCGGATCGTCGCAGAGACCTTCCACCGCGCGATGGAGGGCAGCGAGCACTCGATCGTGCGGGACAAGACGTGGCGTCCAACGCTCGGGCCGGACTCGAACACCTTCCGGATGGCCGACCTTCTCCTCTTCGCGTACGAGGGCAAGAAGAGCCTGCTCGCCCCTCTGCAGTAGCCGCCGGTTGCGATGTTCGCGGGCCGCGGCGGCGGGTACGGGCGACCTTCACCCGATTCCGAGGAGGAACGATGGTTGCGAACGTGATCCCCACCCGCGTGCACGGCGCGGTCGACTACGCGACGAGCGGCGCGCTGCTCGCGGCGCCCGAGCTCTTCCGCCTCAAGGACGTCCGCGCCTCGGCGCTCACGCCCCGCGTCGCAGGCGGCGCGGCGGCCGCGTACAGCGCGCTCACGGACTACGAGCTCGGCGCGGTGAAGGCCCTGCCGATGCGGGCGCACCTGGCGCTCGACGCCGCCGGCGGCGCGCTCCTGGCCGCCTCTCCGTGGGTGCTCGGCACCCGCCGCCACGGCGTGCGCCACTGGCTGCCGCACACGCTCGTCGGGCTCGGCGAGATCGCCGTCGCGCTCACCAGCAGGACGGAGGACGCCGACGCCGGCCGACGACGGCGCCTCGGGAAGGCCGCGCTCGTCTCCGGCGCCCTCGCGCTCCCGGCCGCCGCGGGCATCGCGTTCCTGGCCCAGCGCCGGCGTTCCGGTGCAGGCGACGACAACGGCGAGGTCTTCACGCCGACAGGCACGGCGAGCACCGAGGGCGAGTCGTAAGCGGCGAGGCTACGGCACGTACGTGAGCTTGTAGAGCGCTCCGGACTGGGCGGCGAGGTAAAGCTCCCGGTCCGGCCCTTCGCCGAAGGCGGTGAGCGTGGGGAGCGAGATCGGCTCCTCGCGCACCTCCGCCTCCGCGCCGCCCGTCCAGCGGAGGCTCCAGATCCGACCGGAGCAGTAGTCCCCGTAGAGGTAGCGGCCGCGCAGGGAGGGAACGAGCCCGCCCCTGTACACGCGCCCGCCGGTCACGGAGCACTCGTCCCCGTGCGGGTAGGCGGCGACCGGTCCGGCGAGCCGCCCGGCCGCCGGCTCGCCCTCCTCCACACGGAGCGGCCCCTCGTAGAGGTCCCAGCCGAAGTTCACGAGGCCGCGCTCTCCGGCCGGGAGCACGTTGATCTCCTCCCATGCGTCCTGGCCCACGTCGGCGACGTAGAGATCGCCCGACTCGGCGAACGCGAAGCGCCACGGGTTCCGCAGGCCGAGAGCGACCGGCTCCCAGCGGGGGCGGGCCCGTTCGACGTCGACGCGCAGGAGCTTGCCGAGCAGGGAGCGGGCGTTCTGCGCCCGCCCCTCCGGGTCGAACGCGGAGCCGCCGTCGCCGAGGCCGAGGTACAGGAGCCCGTCCGGGCCGAACGCGAGCCCGCCGCCGTTGTGGTTCTCGTACGGCTGCTCGACGCGCAGCAGCTCGCGCTCGCTTCCGGGCAGCGCGCGCTCGCCGTCCGAGCGGAGCTCGACGACCCGCGTGTCGCCCCGCCGGTCGGAGTAGTGGACGTACAGGCGCCCGTTCTCCGCGTAGCCCGGGTGGAACGCGAGCCCGAGCAGGCCCTGCTCGCCGTTCGCCCGCACGCGGCGCGACAGGTCGAGAAACGGCTCGCGCCGGACGATCCCGTTGCGAACGACGCGAACCCGGCCCGTCTGCTCGGCGACGTAGAGCGACCGCCGGTCGCCGGGCGCCGCGACCACGTCCACGGGAGAGGAGAGGCCGCCGACGACGAGCTCGAGGCGGGGCGTCTCCCGGGGCGGGGCGCCCGCCGAGGCGGTCGCGCCGGGCCGGCTCCCGAACCACGCGCCCGTCACGCCGAGCACGAAGCCGAGGACGATCGCGCACGCGACCGCGAGCCGGGGGCGGCGGACGATCTCGTGTTTCATCGCGCCTCCTGCTCGCACGACGCGAGGACATCCCACCCGCCGCCGTCCGCGAGGAGCGCGAACCCGGCGGGCGGATCCGGCTCGGGGCTGCTCGTCGCGGTGAGCCGCGAGCGCAGCACGACGCCGGGCGCGGACGGCGTCAGCGCGACCTCCGAGATCGGCACTCGCAGCCGCCAGGCGACCGCGGGGAACCGGTAGCGGCCGGCGTACGGCGGTCCGCAGGCCCGGAGGCGGTCGTGGCCGCCGGCTTCCTCCACCGCGCGGCCGAGATCCTGGTGGAGCGCGGCCGCGTGCTCGAGCGTCGCGGCGCTGCGCCTCGCCTCCGGGACGGCGAGGACGAGCGAGCCGGCGAGCGCCGCGGCGGCCGCGGCCGCCGCGGGCACCGCGCCCGGCAGCGCCGCCGCGGCGCGGGCGAGGCCGGCGCCCGCCAGCACGGCGACCGGCCCCGCGGCCGCGAGCAGGTAGCGTGGCTCGCCCGAGTAGCCGAGCTCCGCCATCGCCGCCACGATCGCCACCCAGGCGAGGGCCCCGGTGGCGAGCGCGACCACGACGCGGTCGCGGCGTAGCGCGGCGAGCCCGGCGAGCGCGAGCGGCGGCAGCAACCCCGCCACGGTCCCGAGCACGGCGAGCGACGGCCGCTCCGCGAGCGCGGGCGCACCCGGATTCGGGACGCGGGCGCGCTCGCTCGAGCGCAGGAGGTCTCCGGAGCCCCAGAGCTCGGGCCCGAGCCAGAGCGCCGGCACGGCGAGCGCGAGCCCCGCGACGAGCGGCCGGAGCGACGGGCGGCGAAGCCAGGCCCAGCAGCCGTAGAGCGCGAGAAAGGGCCATGTCTCGGGCCGGAGGAGCGCGGCCGCGCCGGCGAGCGCGAGCGCCTGCCCAGGCCGCGCGGCGAGGTGCCGCTCGAAGGCGAGGAGCGCGAGGGCGACGAGCAGCGCCTCCGAGTAGCCGAGCGCCGCCCCCTGGACGAACCCGTCCGCGAGGAGGAGCGTCAGCGCGGCCGTGCCCGCGGCGAGCGCCCTCCAGCCGGCCGGCGCGAGGCGGGCGGCGAGAAGGCCGGACGCGGAGACGGCGGCGAGCGCTCCCGCCCGCGCGAGCACGATCCAGAGCGCGGCCGCTGCCTCGCCCGCCGGCGCGAGGAGCGTCGTCACCAGGACGGGCAGCGGTTTCCACGCCGGCCCTGCGGTCGTGTCCAGTTCGAGCGCCGCGGCCTCGCGTCCCCATACGAGCCACGCGAGCGGGTCGTAGCCGGGTGCCCACGGCAGGAGGAGCGACGCCGCCGCGGCCGCGAGGATCCCGAGCCCGAGCGCTCCCCTCCGCATCAGTCGTGGGCGGCGAGCTCGCTCACGCGCCGGCCCGTGAGCAGGTAGACGAACGGCGCGGCGGCCGCGACGAGGAGAAGCGCAGGGACGGAGGCCTGCGAGTAGGCGCCGACCGAGGTCGCCCGCCAGACCTCGGTCGCGAGCGTCTCGAAGCCGATCGGGCGCAGCAGAAGCGTGGCCGGGAGCTCCTTCATCGTCGAGAGGAAGACGAGCGTCGCCCCCGCGAGAAGCCCCGAGCCGACGAGCGGCGCAGTGACGGAGGCGAACGCGGTGATCGGGCTGCGGCCGAGCCCGCGCGCGGCCTCCTCGAGCGCGGGATCGACGCGGACGATCGCCGCGCGCGTCGCCGCGAGCCCCTGGGCGTAGAAGCGCACGACGTACGCGAAGAGGAGGAGCCCGATGGTCTGGTACACCGGGCTCGCATAACGGGCGGCGAAGAAGACGAGCGACAGCGCGATCACGATCCCCGGGAGCGCGTTCGCGCCGTAGCCGGCGAGCTCGAGCCCGCGCGTCCCCGGGGACGGATAGCGAACGGCCAGGAGGGCGACCGGGAAGGCGGCCAGGCAGACGAGCCCGGCGGCGAGCGCCGAGATCGCGACCGAGTTGAGCGCGGGGCCCCAGGCCGCCTCGATCGCCGTCCCGAGCGAGACCGCGCGGGCGAACCAGTAGCCGAGCACGGCGAGGGGAACGGCGAGCGCGAACGCGACCACGCCACCGGCAAAGGCGAGCGCGGGCCAGCGCCAGCGCCCGAGGACGACGGGCGTGAGCGCGCGGGGAGCTCCCGGCGCCGTCCGGTGCACGCGCGCCCGCCCGCGAGCGCGGGCCTCGGCGACGAGCACGAGCGCCGTCAGGACGACGAGCACGAGCGCGAGCACCGCGGCCGGCGTCCGGTCGAAGAGCGAGCGGTACTGGACGAAGATCGCCCGCGTGAGCGAGTCGTAGCGCATGAGCGAGACGGCCCCGAAGTCGGAGAGCACGTAGAGGCAGACGAGCAGCCCGCCCGCGGCGACCGAAGGCGCGACGAGCGGCAGCGTCACCCGCCCGAAGACGGCCAGGGGCCTCCTGCCGAGACCGCGCGCGGCCTCCTCGAGCGACGGGTCGGCCGTGCGCAGCGCGCCGGCCGTGAGCAGATACACGTACGGATAGGTCGCGAGGAGGAGCGCGCCGAAGGCGCCGGGGAAGCCGTAGACCTCCGGCACGCGCTCGACCCCGAACGGCCCCTCGAGCGCCCGCTGCAGCATCCCGCGCGGCCCGAACGCCGCGAGCAGCGTGAGCGCCGCCACGTAGCTCGGAACGACGAGCGGCAGCGCGACGAGGACGGCCCAGACGCGCCTCCCCGGCAGGTCGCTCCGCGTGACGAGCCAGGCGAGCGGGACGCCGATCGCCACCGCCCCGCCGGTCACCGCAAGGGCGAGGAGCGCGGTGTCGAGGACGAGCGACGCGAGGCGGGCGCGGCCGAGGACGTCGAGCGCGTCTCCGCCCGCCCCCCCGACGCGGACGACGAGATAGGCGAGCGGAAGCGCGACCGCCGCGACGGCGATGACGCCCGCCGCGAGGAGCGCCCACGGGGGCCGCCGCGCCCGCCCCCGCGCCGCCCGCTCGCTCACGGCGTCAGGCCCACCTCGTTGAGGAGCTCGAGCGTCGAGGCGAGTTGCGGCCCGAGCGCCCCGAGCTCGATCTCCGGGCCCTGGAGGGACGCGAGCGGCGGCAGCTCCTCGCTCGGCTCGACGCCCGAAACGAGCGGGTACTCGGCCGTCTCCTGCGCGAAGAACGGCTGGCCCTCGTCCAGCAGGTAGTCGAGCAGGCGCTCGGCGTCCTCCGCCCGGTCGCTGTCGACGAGGATCCCGGCGCCCGCGACGTTCA
>Ga0299914_10001919_pt1 | contig 14087 bp, 17 predicted proteins | sample RVTome_10_FD_201361 | JGI IMG/M metagenome (GOLD analysis project Ga0299914, IMG submission 201361) | Soil microbial communities from uranium-contaminated site in the Upper Colorado River Basin, Wyoming, United States - RVT153D57 (version 2) ...
ATCAACATGTGATGATAGTATGCACCCCACTGTAGATAAGGCTTCTTACTCTGTCTTACAGCTTTAGACTTTAATGCACATCATAACTGAATATTTACATAATTCTTACAATGAAATCGCAATTCCACAATTGTAAGAGATAATTTGTAGTTCATAGAAGATTTCTGGCTCTGGCAGTATGTATATTCAGCTTTTTAACCATTTATAGATTGAAGACATCTGACGACGTAAAAAAGAATGAAGTCTTCTGGATAGTCAACATAAATATTATCTATTAGATTTAACTAATTGCGACACTAGAAGAATGTGAAATAGCATTTAAGTCATTTATTTTTTTAATAGCAAAACGAAATACCCCTTGAAGCCCAGCGACTCATATGATTCGGCAAAACTACATTTCAATCAGCAACATGTTATTCTTCTCCTTTCTGGTGATGACGATAATGCGGCTACAAAATATGTTAATGAAGCATTAAAGAAAGGATGCCTGACCATCTATCTTCCAATTAATGGCGATAATAATAACAACGCATTACACGCGTCCGAAATGGCATCATCGGAGAGTATAGCCTACGAAGAAAATGTAAATCGAGGCAATCTTTTGACTTTTGATACAAGCACATTTTACGACAATGCGTTAGCTGGAAGCCTCGAACCTTTTGAGGAATTAAAAGTATTGATAGAAGAGGCAATAGAAGAAAGAATTGGTTCCAAAACAATGGATGATGAAGAACTAATTGTTGTAGTAGTAACTGGAGTTGCTGCTGAGCTGAATAGAAATGAAAAGTTTGATGATTGCGTCAAGGTAGAGAAATGGTGGCAAAAAACCCATTCTGAATGGCTACAGAAAGGCCTAAAGGTCACCGTAATATGCCCTCATCTCAGTCCAAAATTTGACAAAGGTGAGTTTTCGCATTATAAACAGGCAATATCCTCGCTCCACGAAGTTGTAGAAGAGTCTGGCTCGTAGAGTGACAAGGACGTTCGAAGATATAAATTCCCCCGTCTGCGGTCATCAAGAGATAGTAGCCGTTGTCAATGAATGACTGCTAATAACTTACTCTATACACTGCAATGACTGTGATAATATTGGGGCCCCTTTGGCCACATATTATGATTTTATGATTATTGATTTGTGAATACATTAGTTAACCGAAACAACGACTATCTTATTCATTAGATTAAAATTGCACTCCGACAGGGAAAGGTTTCATCGAGAAAGGGGTCGTTGTCTAGCTTGGTATGATGCCAGCCTTGGGCGCTGGAGGCCGCTGGTTCGAATCCGGCCGACCCCACTATTTTTGCAGTAATAGTAAAGAAGATGGTGCTCCGTTTAGTAATTTTTGTTAGGTCAGCTGCATCATCAAGTGGATAGATTCGTTGGCTACCATGAGTTCTTTTGTTCCTAAACCCTTGACAGTCTACTGTAGTGTAAAATCCGAAATTGGCGTTGTCCTTTTTTTTGAACTTCTTAAATCCAAGAAGGCATAGGGATGGATGCTAGATAGCTCCCCAGAAATATCATGGCGACAGCTCTAGCTATCTTGCCGGCCGCTATGGCAATCATAAATTTCTTCATTTCATATCTTTTTGCTCCTGCAATAACAGGGATGATGTCACCTAAAATTGGAATCCATGGTGAAACAAAGATTACTGCCCATCCATATCTTTCCAGTAGTTGACGGTATCGGCTCTGCTTGTTCTCATCCTTCTTATTGTGACGACGACCGTCGTTAGTAGGGTTGTCTTGAATTTTCTGGTTATATCCTGATAATCCCTTATTATTATCATCAGCATCCTCTTCTCCAGGTTTTTCCATTTCTTTCCTATTACCTTTGAAGATGGCGGCTAACTTCTTACCGTACAATCCTGCGTAATAGCCGAGTGCTGCCCCAATAATCCAACTTGTTACCAATATAACCAATATCTCAATTCTTGAGATGCCTGCAAGTATCAGGCTTATGGCGGTGACCTCTGGCGGAAATGGAATAAATGTTGAGAAGACTCCATTTACAAATAGGCCTATCCTGCCATATTCTGCAAAGAGAGGATTATTTAGAAAGCCATTTACTGCTTCTAGGATTTGAACAAACAATTCTTGCTGCACTTCTTTGATTACAAAGATGCAGAATGCCATATCGATCATTTTCAATAAAAGGATACCACTGATTGGCTTTAATCTTTAGAGGAATTTCTATATTCAGTATCTTTCTCACCGGTAGTCGTTTCTTCTGCTACTATGCAAACTTTCGCCATCTTTTCTTGCTATTTCTCTCTGCTTTTCTTCAGACATTTCAGCAGAGCCTTGACCTTTGCCTGCTGACAGCCGCCACACAACCTATGTGCACACTCCGGCCGATCTAATAATAATAATTAATGGTTAATACCTTCACTTACTCTTTTAAGTCATTAATAGAGATCTCTATAAAAACGGCGCGGCATTCCGACCTTTACTAGCTCTATCTCTCCCATCCTTTCCTGCGCGTGGTAGTCAGCCTAAAAAGGGCTCACCACGATAAATTAGTAGCTTTTATTTCTTGACTTTCTACTCTGAAGCTTGTAATAGAACGACGATCTATTCGACTTTTATTGTCTGCAGAGCATTGTTCATACATAATATGAAGCAGCGCGGTACATTTTCTATCACGACATTAATTCTGCTAGTACTGCAACAAAAACCATTAACAAAGACTAGATTAATGCAGACATTGATACTCAGCTATAAACGGGTCGGTCATTACTGCGATTTGCTGATGAATAAGGGTCTGATAGAATATGACCTGGCTAACCATACCTATTTCATAACGCCAAGAGGAGCCGAAATTCTGAGACTATATCAAGAACTTGCAGGCCATCTTGAGCCTGTAGATCAAATGATCAAGAAATACAGCTATTACATGCAGGGCGGCGACTACCCAAAATATGGAAATGGTAATATTAATTTAGACAAACCGGCTATGCGTCATGCTCAGTAATGCAACCTCACACATTTTATTCTTCACTCCCTTAATATCATGTAAGGAGCAGTAGTAGGCTTTCCGCTGCTGATCTTGTATGAGACACTGTTTATGCCTGATGCCTTTGCTGCTTGCACTCTTTCTTTGAGCGTCCGACCTACGGCGCCTTCAAAGATAGTACGCACTTCTTCTCGAGCCTCTGCCAGATCTGCTTCAGGCTTTATGAATGCCAGTAGTGTGCTCGGAGGTATGCTATCTGATTCCATTACATGAAAAATTACCATTTCTGCATTAGCCATCTTCGCTACATACAGCGCATGTTTGATTGCCCTATCAGACATCTCTGATCCATCAGGGGGGACAAGTATCCTTCTATATGGTGAAGGAACAATTGATGTCGTTGTTGATGATGATGATCTTGATGCCTCCATATATGATCTCATTATCGCTTATCCCTTATCAATGAGCGATATGCTATTAGTTGTATAACCATTGACTGATAGGTAGGGTAGATTAGTAAGTGGAAGAATAAGAACAAGATAGTCGATAATGATCAGATCAACTAAAGTAATAGTTCAATAATCAAGAGGCCATGCACTAGAAATTCTAAGAAATCTGGAATAGGACATATCTATCCCCTCAAAAATGTGTCATGTTTCACTGGAGCTTACTTGAGCAGGTTGAGGCGATTCTTTTTTGTAGGCTATCTTGAGCCAAATAGGAGTGATTATCGTAGTAGCAGCAACCATAATTATTACCGCTGTATAGATGTCATTAGTCAAGGCACCTGATGATACACCTACACCTGCAACAATCAGTCCTACCTCGCCTCTTGATACCATTCCTATGCCTACTCTCATTGATCTTGCCTTGTCTTTAAGGAAGAGAAGTGATGGCAGCGCACACCCTATCAATTTCGTCACAACGGCTATCGCTATTATTATTCCAGCCAAGAACAGGACATCTATGTTAACTCCTCTCAGATCAACTTGAGCACCGATAATAGCAAAGAACAAAGGTGCAAAGATTATCTGAAGCTTGTCGACATATTCATGCACCTGACCGATAATTCTTGTACTAGCTACTGCCATGCCAATTGCAAATGCTCCTACAATGGGTGACAGCCCCAGAAAAGCTGCGACTCCAGCCGCTGCAAAAAATGCAGCTGTTACGATCCCTTCCAAACTCCCTTTGGATTTCCACAATCTTTCAGTATGGAGAACCCTGGGAATGACCAATACAGAGACAATCAATATTGCAGCAAAAGTGCCTAGTACCTGCATTATCAGGAGTACGATGTCAAAGATGGCTGGCTGGGTATTGCCCGTCTGAACCATTGTTACGACAACAGACAGGACAGCTATTGCAAGAATATCGTCAACTATGGCAGCGCCTAGAATCAATCGAGCTTCCTTTGATTGCATTTTGCCAAGTTCTGTTAACACCTGAATGGAGATGGCAATGCTAGTTGCAGTAAGAGCGGTAGCAATCAAAATTGATTGCAATGCTTCTATTCCAAATGCTGTAAATGCATAATATCCTACAAAGAATGGTACAACGACTCCAAGAGAGCCAACAGTAAATGCTGCAGCACCACCTCGTAGAAACTCGCGTGGAGTGATTTCAAGCCCAGCGATAAATAATATTACAACTGCAGCAATCTCCCCTATATGCCTGATTGTCTCGTCAAGGACTACAAGTGGTTCTCCATCAACAAGCGGAAGAGATCCTAGCGCAAATGGTCCAACAATAATTCCAGCAAGCAACTCACCCAAGACTATTGGTAGTTTTATCTTGTGAAACAATTCGGCCATCAACTTGGCTGCAAATAGCAATATGCCAAGTGAAATCATTACATGGAGAAATGCTGATGCCGATTCTTCTACTGCCATATCCCTTATGACCTACATCTCATCAGATCAACTTTCATTTTAGTATTGCCAACAAGTTGAGCTTGATTTACTCAACCTCTATTATACATATAGAATAGTCGTTTCAAAATCAAAGACTATCATGCTATTTGATAGATTAATTGAATGAACGGTAAGACAGAGTGATTATGATTGTAGATCATGTTAATGCTTACCACCTGCTTTAGCAATTTGCTCCTGTGTGCAAATGAGATCTGCAATCGTTTAGACCTATAATAGAAAAGCTAAATGCAATAGTGTAGTAGCAATACCTCACTTTAGCACCTTTCGTTATTCATGGAGGATTTCTTCATCCATCTTATGAAAGAACTAGAGAAGTATATAGAATCTTATCTAATCGCGGCGCGAACAAGCTTTGGCGTAATTAATGTGCTGCAAGATAAATTCTGACGGGATGGGCTTTAGCCGTGAATGGAAGCATCCTGGACACAGTTCTAGCCAATTCAAATTGTGCGATGATGGTATCTTGTTTAATGATCATGGTTTGAGTACGGCCTCCACTCAACCTGATGGAGGCTCGTCCGTTGAGATAGTGTGGCAAAGTTAAACACAAACCAGAAAAAGATTTACGGTGAAAGTTTTGGCTCTTTGCTGTTCTTATGTCTGAACCTGAGATACAAAACGGCTATATTTCATGCATGCAGAGAATTAAGCAGCAGGAGAGGTATATAGAGGGAATGTGGGGATTTGGAATCTATCTGATGCATTTGTCTGACTACTTGGCAGGCAGGAAGCATAAAAAGAAAGCAAGGACATGCGACGTCTGTGGCCAACAATTCAGAATGATTGAAGAGATGGAAGTGCATAGACGAAAAGAACATCCTGATGCACATCCAAGAAAAGAAGAATCGCCGGAAGTTTGAAAAAATGCAGAGAGGCTATCTAATATGAAGGTAGGAATTGGTAGAGCATTGCATAGGCGGAGCAGAATATCTGCCAGGGTCGGGACTTTACAGATCAAGCGGTAAGCGCATCTTTTAGGATCTTTTGGAATAGTGATCTGGCAGTAGGATATAGACTGCCTAAAGCCTTGGTTGTCAGTATGGTAGTAATTGTAGGTTGTTCCCTCGTGGACTTTGCCTGATTTGCTTCACGTAGAGATCCTGCCACCATTTTATTCGATCTGAGGCAAAATTCAGGGCGGATAAGTGTAGCCCTCGTAAGCAGAGCAAAATGCTGTGCCACTTGTTGTATTTAGGAAATTTATCACCTTAAATTTCCTGCGGCTATTCCTTTGTTTTAGTATGTTCCATCCCAAAACACCGTACTAACGTTACATCCATTCATAGGCCGTTGTTCTAAACTGCTGAGCAGCCGGATCAAATTCTGATTCTAGTATCATGAGGAGCCTATTCATCCATGATAACTTTTGAGAATTTGTAAAACCAGACACCATGACCATCCCTTTGATTTTTCCGCCGTCTGCCAGCTTGCTTTTCTCATGAGCCCACCACATGAACTGCTCACCTTCTTCTCCTGTCATGAATGTTCCTTGATAGCTAACATCTACAACTCCGTGGGGATACTGAGTCATAGTGCCAGATCCAATGTTTCTACCGCTTGGAAACTTGCCAAAGCCCTTTATTTCTGAAGTAAAGCTTACTTCCATCGTCGTTCCTTCAACCGGATGTACTCTTGTAACTTTGAAGCCCACTACCTTGCCGCTCTCCTCAAAAAGTTTCTCGCCTAACGCCATGTTGTATTGGCATCGCTAAAGCACCAAATAAGCTTGTTGCCGTCTTCATTTAGAATACAGTTCTATGCAACTTGCATTCAGCTCCTTTACAGTATATGATGGTGCTAGAATAACTACAATAATATCGAACACGTCTTTTAGAATTACTAAAATTTTATTGCTGCATCACCTGTATCTAAGCCTGACATTATCTCGAAAGAAGACAAAATCGATTGAGATCTTGTCAATGAGCCAATTCATACAAGCAACGACGTGGAGATTCGAGACATTAATTCAATCAGTAAGGATATAGTTCATTTCCTGATTGATACTTCAAAAGGGCTAATCAAGAGGTCAGCCTAATTTCGGAATATCAAAAGGATATTTGCAGAAACCTCTTCCAGATAGATAATTAGTTTTGCTCTTTCTTTTTCCTGTAAGTTAATCAAAATCCACTAGTTAATACTCACATAACAACTGTCTACAATCCTTAACTGATTATCTCCCTACCAGAAGTCTAGGAGTTGTCATCTTGGAATGAGTGGAACTAAGAAAGATGATAGGGGCAAAGATAGTAATGGAAAAAGCTCGCCAGTTAGCGGAGCTGGATTGGGTCTGCTCTCTATGATGAAGAATAAGAAGATTATGACGGTAATAGGTGGAGTATTGATAGTGATAGGAATAGCAGGCATGGTAGCGGTAGGCTCAAACGCGCTCAGCAATATATTTGGTGGTGGATTTTCACAGCCGAATCAAGGATCAGGATTTCAAATGCAACAGTATGTATTCATGTTCATATTGATAGCAGGCTTGGTTCTGGTGATACATTCACAGATCACACTGCAGTCACAAAGAGCGAAAGAAAGGGAAAGGAGAAGCCGCAATAGTTAGCTGTCATAGTATTACTGTAAGCACAAAGGACCCGTCAGTCAGTTAATAGGAGATCATCCTCTTCTACTCATTCGCGAATAGCATATTCATTCTCATTACTGATGTCTGAGAGTTGAAGATAATGATTCTAGACCAACATAATTTTTTTTATTTCTGTAACGGGGCTAATCTTACTAATCTGTGCCACCTTCGAATCCTCAACAATAGTTTCTTGTGCTCTTGTTATAGCTCTATTCCGCCATGTAGGAATTCGATCTGCTGGCAGAAACTCTGATCATCTTCACTTGTTGTTTTTGAAGAAAGTACTGGGTTGGTTCTACTTTGCGGTATGCTCTCCGGCGAAGGATCAGGGGCGCTTGCGTTCAGAAAGACTGCTTCAAGTTGAAACGCTCCTTGAGGATTCAAAGGAACCTCTGGCCATCTTAGTTGTACCATGAAAATACCTCTTTCAGATGCATTCTCAAGTAATGGCATATCGCTATCTATTGCATCAAGACTTAGTTGTCCCTCATCAGCGCCATTCAATCTTTCTGGATCCTCCGCTACTGGATCCTCTGTGTCCTGTGCAAAAGATGGCACAAATAGAAATGATGTAGTAATGCTCAAGAAGACGGAATATGTGAATGCAAGAGCAAGCCCAAATGATGCTACAAGAGTGAAACGCGCAGTCATACCTCCATTGTCCTTTGCAAAAAACATATGGCTTTTTAGCTAATGTTGTGCCTTGACGTGGCCGCTAAAGTCATCCTCAGTTTTGAACAGGCCTCCGCAAATATCACATTTGAATATTTTTTGCTCTGATTCTGGCAGAGGTGGCTGAACTAATAAGCTGGTCTCCGGTACCCTTGGGGGAATGCGAGTCAAGGCAGGATAGTAGGAGGTGCTATAGTATGGATATTCTTTGACATAATACCGTGACGGATCGGGTACAACATCTCTCTCATAGTTTCTCTTGACTTCGTCCTCTGTTATCTTTAGCCACAATACGTCTCCATCCCAACCTTCTATCTTGCTGATTGGAACATAGTAGTAATGTACGTTGATAAAGCCACGCTTGATCACGACAAAGTCACGGCTGACAGCTTCAATGTCTCCTATGTCAACATCGTCGCTTGCGTGAACTGACTCATTGATGAGGTCAATCCAGTTTGTTTTTTCTGATGATATAGCCATAATTATAGCCGGGTTGCAACAAAATATTTAGTGATTCTGCGAGATCTGTTTGTTTTTAATATATGATTATCTTATAGTGGTAGTGTAAATGTATCTATGTCACTGTAGGCACATCTCACAGCCCAAAATTGGAAAAGGTATTCTTGATTAATTTTTAGATCACTAAACGTACGTACAACTCCATATGGCAATAGTAGTCATTCTAGATGAGGACGGGACGGGATTTCACTCGTAAGTGCCATCGCCTATTGGAGCATTTGGAGCTATATAGAGAAAAAAGGCAGCAGCTATTGATCAATAAAAAGACAATAAATGAAGAGATCGCTGGCTATTGCTGCCAGCCTCTTGAGCCGCCAGATCTACATACTTGCTTCCTCTGTCTCATGGGTTCTTTCTGATTTTCATTGTTGCATAGTGGTCGTCGTCATCATCATTCCCTCATGACCTCTTCCCTTCATGTCGCCGGACCTTTCAGGACTAAGTACTATACCTGTAATTGTCGTTGGTCCAAAGTGGTTGTCTGTTGCGGCAGGATCAACCCAGAATTCTATCTTGTCATTAATGACGTGAATGTACCCATTGACATTTTCGACAGGTCCTTCTTGCAGTGTTATAGTAAACGTACCGTTAACTGTTGTTGCGTTAGGACCTTCATGAAGCACAGCTGTTTGGGTAAAGTCAGATACTTCATGTGGATGCTGTGCTGTACCATCTGCATTTGATACCATGTAAAGCGTGGCACTGAAGTTGTTAACTTGGGGTTCGGTTTGGTTACCACCGCCACCGCTGGTGCCAATCAAAGGAGCGTCAGATTCAAGGTTCCAGTGACCCGAAGTAATCCATGCAGGATTTCCGTTTTCATCTAGCTGGATGCTGGCTATGACGCCCATCATTTTGGAAGCATTAGATGCTGTTTCTACAGTCGTAGTAGAGGTAGTATCATTTGTCATCACAGAGCCCTCTACGCTTCCAAACGCGTCTTGTTCAGCTTCTTCTCCTGAGCCTATACTTGCAATCGCAGTCACCAATAATGTGGCAGTGATGCTTACAGATATTATTGCTTTCTTAGAAGTCATCATCATATCCTATGCAGCTGCTTCCGTAAATTTATGGAATGTACTAAATAATTTAATAGTGGAAGTACCAAAATCATCTATTAAATAATTCAACAGTACAGGCGTAACAATCATCTGTTACATTAAGATTGTGGAAGGGCTATCTCCTATCAATTAACTTTGAAAAATCTGGTTCATGTTTTTGCCTAATTGCATTGCACATACTACTCCTCTTGAAAGAGCTCTGGCGACAACTCTTCGGACATGGGTTTGGCCTTATTTGGAAAGCACCGAGGTCAGGCTTTTGCTTGATAAGCTTTAGCGATCTCAAATCAGGTCTTGTAAGCATGTTGCAAGCTACAACATTATGTGTATAAACCTGTTTGGCTTGGCGTTGCTTATCGATCCTCTGTCCCACTTTTTGCATCAGTGATAGCAGTTCGCAAAGAAAGGAACGTATCAGATTCTGCCAATTGTTTCTACGACATCTATTTGACTTATGCATTACTTTGTAACTGATATAAACTATAACTTCTCTGAGACAGATCATAATTTGACATGAAAAAGAAGGTTGTCATACTTGGCGCAGGCTATGGAGGAATATTTGCAGCAGCTCATCTTTGTAAAGAGAATAAGCACTTTATTGTGAGCCTGATCGATAAGAATCCATATCTTCAGCTTTTGCAACAGATACCAAACATAATTTCTGGCTCAAAAATTCAAGAAGACATCACGGTAGGGATCCATGAATTATTTGCCAACGATATGCAGACAGGATATTTAGAATTCGTTCAAGCAGTCGTTGAAAGTATAGATTTAGACAACAAGACTGTAAGAGCTTCAAGCAGTCAAAACAAACACGAAATAAAAGAGTACGAGTATGATTATCTTATAATATCGCTTGGTTCAGAGACTCAATACTTCAATATTGCAGGTGCCAAGGAGAACTCGTTACCTTTTAGGTCAGTGAAGGATGCTTTGGAAATTCAAGATAGGATAAGCAGTCTGCCCAAAAACTCTGTTATTATAATAGGAGGCGGCGGTCCCACTGGTATCAGCCTAGCTGCAGCTCTATCAGAGTCGTATTCAGTGAGTATCAAGAGGATTCACATAAAAATTATGGAGTCTAGCAAAATCCTGCTCCCAGGATGGGATCCTAGGCTTACCAACACATCTCACAAGGTATTATCCTCTAAGGGAGTGGAGATTTTAACTGGAAGAAGAATAAGCAGAATAACTGCGCGATCGATAATAACTGATTCGGGTGAAGCGATTGCATCTGATTGCACCATCTGGACTGCGGGCGCGAAAGGACATTCTATAAAGATCTCGCCGCAGATAAGAAAAACAAGATCTGAAACTATTCCTGTAGACAATTACTTTAGAATATCAGGATTTCAGTCTGCATATGCAATAGGAGATATTTGCGAGTTCAAACCTGATAAGGATAATGACACCAATGACAATAAGAACTCTGGCGTCGCAGTAGAGCCTCTTCCAAAGCTTGCACAACTTGCAGTCAGACAAGCGCGTTTCGTAGCAGAAAACGTAATCAGGAAAGAGAAGGGGCAGGATTTGAAAGATAAATTCGAATACTATCAGAGAGGGCATAGCCTCTCTCTTGGGAAAAAAAGCCTTGCAGTTCTGAGCGGACTACTTGTAACAGGAGAGATGTGCAATTATACAGAAGACACAATAGTAGACAATTTTGTATTAGAAATCAAGAACCGAGAGAAGGGAGTGTCTGCAAAGGCAATAGCAGGGGCAAAAGATACTGAAACAGTGGACTATCCCGCTGCGTTTGATTTTGTGACATATGCAACTTCTGATGCTTTCTCAGATCTGATAAGATAATTGGAAGAAGAAGAAGAAGAAGATGTCTATTTGTGTTGAGTATGCTACGGCCCAGAAACGATATTGATCTCAATACATTTTTAGTCGGTGCTTTGTAACCTCCACAGCCAAATGCTCCTAATGAGCCACCACCACCTTGAATGATCAAAACATTTTCTTTTTTCCTAGATTGATTATGCCTAGTATTACTGTGTTCGGATGGGATATCGCTGCCCCCTGTAGAGAATTGCGCTATTGTCCGAGGAATCGAAATCGGTTTCATCTAATTACTTGTATTTTTCCTTTGATTGCTAGTACGATTAACATTTCTACGAGGCATATTAAATCTTTGTTAACGGAAAGATTTTTCCCCTTATAGTCTAAGATGCTATGACACTATCTTTTGTTTTTATTATTCGTTTTCAAACACCAGCAATTCAGTGCTAAGAAAATTGGCAACTATATCCGCAAAATGATTTATGTATAAGATAATCCATTGCGTTAAGACTAGCGATTCAGTTTTTCCTCTTTTGCATCTTTTGACAACGCTTCTCTAAGCATTTTTACATGTTTCTTTTTGTCTTCTTTGATTGTCTTCCATACATCCTCCACGTCGGATCTCTTCTCTCTTCTAGCGTCTTCTATGTAAGTATCTATTGTCTTATACAAAAACTTGGCCTCTTGATCGAGCGATGATATTAGATTGTATGTGCTATTCTCTAACCCTGTGGTCAGATTAGCATTTTGAGGTGATTGCTGCTGACTCATAAGTGTCTATTGTGCCGTTAAGGCATAAAAAAACTGTCTCTCATTACCCAAGTGCATTTTTCCTAATCTTGATCTCTAGCAAGAAATAAGAGTCAATTATGACATAACAAAATCGCATGCTAGATTCTAACAGATTTTATATAAGATCCTGTGGCCATCTTATATCATGTTCTTCTTCTTTTTTCGGAAAATCCGACTCAGATATCTGCAATATCAAAACGCCTGGGCATGGTTTTGCCCCCATTCTCAGCAGGGCAGAACCTGCGCTATACATTCGTCCACGTGTATAAATGATTGCTCTATTAGAAGAAGAGGGCTTGCAGCAAACAAGCTAAGCTTTGCCTTACTGTCAGCATAAGCTTCTTTTAGAATCCTTCGAGTATGCTTTCTAGTCTTTATCCTGCCCATATCAAGGCGCGATTTGTACTTGGCAAGCATATAGTTGACTGGGGAATAATGGACAGCCAATTGTTCTGTTAGTTTCACCATCTCCCTTCCCAGAGGAGTCGCATGAAACGTTCTCGTAACAGGGTCATATTCTAGCAGGCGCTTTTGGACCAGTTCCTCACAATGCGTGTTCACCTTACGGTATGTCAATACTAATTCCTGAGCCAATCTCGCTTTTGTAATGCCAAACTCGTTATTCAACGCGGCTGTCAAGATTAATGCGTCTATTGTGGATTGTGCCCGCTGTTTCATATACGTAATAACAACAAGGACAAATGATCATAAAAGGAGTGGCAACCGTTATTCTACTAAAAAGCGAAATCCTTGTTCTAGTATAACCATCAATTTCTGCTGGAGAAAATTATCATTTTATTTATGTACTCGCCAGTACAAAGGAGAAGTCTCTGTAGAAATATGTAGTTGAGGATTTTTGATAATGCGCAACTTTGCAGCCGAACCAACTGACACATGAAATTTTATTCTCCGATAATGTGGCGCAGTTATACAATATATCTTTCAAAAAAGTAACTGCACTTTCCTTTCCTGTCTGTACATTCATTAGTAATTTTCAACATTCTTTACTTCAGTCTTCGATCATGAATCGCAATAATAATAACCCGACAACTATAGCCACACTCAAGACTATCGAATCGTATACAAGAGATGTAGGGCGCGGAGTTGCTAGAATTGACTATCACACAATGGATTCGTTGGGCGTAGGCACGGGTAATGTTATCGAAGTAAAAGGCAAGAATAGAACTGTTGCCAAGTGTTTACCCGTTTACTCCTCAGATGAGGGAAAGGGGATTATCCGCCTTGACGGGCTTATGAGAAATTATGAGAAATAATGCTCGCATCGCGATAGGCGACACAGTAATTATCAAAAAGCTAAAGGCAATACCTGCTTAGAAGGTGATGGTAGCACCACTGCAACCAACGCCTCATGTAGACGAAAGGTACTTAGCTGATGCACTTGAAAGTGTGCCTGTTATAAAGGGCAACAACGTGATAGTTCCATATTTTGGAGGCAGGCTCGCGTTTCAAATTGCAGGAATCATGCCCGTTATAAATCCTGAAAATGCAGCTATTGCAACCCAAAAAACAAGCTTTGACATCGCAGAGGTAACACCAGAAACACTTTACCGCGGTCCCCAAGTAACATACGAAGACATTGGCGGCCTAAAAGAAGAGATCCAAAAAGTTCGAGAAATGATCGAGCTTCCGCTCAGGCACCCGGAGATATTTGAGAAACTGGGTATAGAAGCACCAACTGGTGTGTTAATGCATGGGCCCCCGGAACAGGCAAGACGCTTCTGGCCAAGGCTATTGCAAACGAAAGCAACTCTCCCTTTATCCT
>Ga0299914_10001920_pt1 | contig 14084 bp, 10 predicted proteins | sample RVTome_10_FD_201361 | JGI IMG/M metagenome (GOLD analysis project Ga0299914, IMG submission 201361) | Soil microbial communities from uranium-contaminated site in the Upper Colorado River Basin, Wyoming, United States - RVT153D57 (version 2) ...
CAGCCGGTCGCGGCCTCCATGCCCGCCGCCGCGGCGGCCAGCACCGGGTGCTCCGGGTCGAGGACTGCGGGGAGCGCGACGCCGAGGTCCTCGACGCTCACCTCGGCGCCCGCCGGCGCCGCGGCGCGCAGGAGGGCGTCCAGCGCCGCGGCGATCTCCTGCGCGTCCTGGCCGGGGGCCAGGCGCAGGGAGAGCGTCGCGGCGGCCTCCCCGGGGATGATCGTCTTCACCGCCGACGGCTCGCCGCAGGCCAGTCCGTGGACGTCCAGCGAGGGCAGGGCGAGCGTGCGCAGGTAGAAGCCGTCCGCCGCCCCGGGGTCGGCCGGGCGCAGACCGGCCGCGTCGAGGACCTCGGCGCCGCCGGGCAGGTCGTCCCACGCGGCCACCTCGACCGCCCCGGCCGGCGCCACCCCGGCCGACAGGGGCTCCGGCAGCCGGCCGTCGCGTGGCGCGACCGCCTCGATCACGGCGAGCAGGGCGTGGGCGGCGTTGAGCGCCGCCCCGCCGAAGAGCCCGCTGTGGGCGTCGGCGGCGGCGGTGCGCACGCGGACCCGCCGGTACACCATCCCGCGCACGCCGGTGCAGACGGCAGGCCGCCCGGGGCCGATCATCGGGCTGTCGAAGATCAGCGCGGCGAGCGCGGGCTCGGCGTCGGCGGCGAGGTGGTCGATCGCCGACGTGCCGCCGCTCTCCTCCTCCCCGTCCACGACGAACGCGGCCCGCACCGGCAGCTCGCCCGCCTCCGCGAGCCGCTGCACCGCGGCGATCAGCATGAACAGGTTGCCCTTGTCGTCGCTCGCCCCGCGGGCGTAGAGGTGCCCGTCGCGCACGACCGGCTCGAACGGCGGGGTCGTCCAGAGCTCCGGCGGGCCGGGCGGCTGGACGTCGTAGTGGCCGTAGACGATCACGCGCGGCGCGGCCGGATCGCCGGAGCTCGCCGGAACCTCGCCCACCACCAGCGGGTGACCGGCCGTGGCCCGCACCTCGGCCGCGCCCCCGGCGCGGCGGACCTCCTCGGCCACCATGGCGGCCGCCCGCGCCATGTCGGGCGCGTGCTCCGGGAGCGCGCTGATGCTGGGCACCCTCAGGAGCGCGTACAGGCGCTCGGTCTCCTCCGGGCTCACCCGGACGAGTCTACGTCGTGCCCGGTCGAGGTCGGCTTGCCGCCGATGAGGTCCTTGAACCGGTTCCAGCGCGCCTCGTAGGCGGGCCCGAAGCGGGCCTGCGAGCGCGCCATCTTGCGCGGCCGCCGCGCGTAGAACCAGTGGGCCCAGGGCGAGCGCGGCTTGGCGAGCCGCACCGCCGCGACGACCGCGACGATGGGGACGAAGAAGCCGACACCGCCCAGGATCCACCGGCCCTTGAGCACCGCCGCGGCCGCCCAGAGGGCGTTGATCCCGAGCGCCAGGGCGACCGTCGCGCGCGAGCCGTCCGCGCTGCTCTCGAGCTCGATCGGCGAGGTGCCGAGCACGCAGAGCCCGCCGAGCAGGAGCGTGATCAGCACCGCGTCCACCGACTTGCGGCCCTCGTCCGTCCAGTAGACGTCGCGCAGGAACAGCACGAGGGCGAACTCGTCGAGCATGAGCGCCGCGCCGATGCCGAACGCGATCGCCAGCAGCTCCAGCCAGGGCCCGTCCGGCTGCCAGCGGAACTCGAGGAACGCGGACGAGAGCGTCAGGCCCATCCCCCAGACCAGGTGGTGGATGTGGACCCCGCCGACGGACACGTCCTTGAGCCGCCCCGTGTCCTCGCCGGCACGGATCTTGCGGGTGATGCCGCGCACGATGACGAACGTGATGAGCAGCGCCAGCAGCAGCCAGAACGCCCCGGCGCGCCCGCCGTCCTGGATCGTTCGCTCGTACCAGCCGATCACGCCGCGTCCGGGGCGGGGTCCGTGTCCGGCGGGCGCGCGGGCGCCGGCTCCGCGGCGGCCTGGGAGCGCGCGAGCCGGGCCGTCGCGGCGATCATCGCCACCACGGCCGCCCCGATCAGGATCCACTCGGCCCCGCTCGCCTGGATGTCCTCGCTGAGGATGCCGATGCCGAGCGCGACCGCCACGACCGGCTCGAGGACGGCCGCCGCCGGCAGGGCCTGGGAGAGCTCGCCCGCCTGGTAGGACGACTGCTGGACGTAGGTGCCGAGCGCCGCCGCGGCGACCAGCACGTAGGGCTCCCAGCTGGTCAGGACGCCGACCACCCCGTCGTCGAGCAGGCTCACGGTCGACTTGGTGAGGGCGGCGGCCACGCCGTAGAGGATGCCGGTCGCGGCGGCCAGCGCCACCGCCCGCCGACCGCCGCGGGTGCGGACCGCCACCACCAGGCAGGCGACGGTGGCCGGCACGATGAACGCCGAGGCCACGAGCCAGGACTGGACGTCGGCGCGGTCCACGCCCTCGGTGGGCTCGCCGGCGATCAGGAAGACCGCCAGCCCGACGGTCAGGACCACGGCCCACCCGCCGTCGGAGCGGCTCAGGCGCCGGTGCGCCCACCACGCCCCGAGCGGCAGCGCGAACAGCAGCGAGGTGGCGAGCAGCGGCTGCACCAGCGCCAGGGAGCCCAGCCCGAGCGCCGCGGCCTGGGCGACGTAGCCGAGGGTGTCCCCCGCCGTCCCGGCGAGCCAGACCGGCCGGCGGACCAGGCGCGTCACCAGCCCGAGGCCGAGCGACTCCTCGTCGGGCACCTCGGACGCGGCCCGCTGCTGGAGCACCGACCCGACGGCGAACAGCACCGCCGAGAGCAGCGCGACACCGATCGCGGCCGCCGTCATCGGCGCCTAGTCACCGACGGCGGGGGCGGGCTCGACGGCGCCCACGGGGCGCTCGCCGGGCGGCCGCCGCCGGAAGAGGAACGGCGGCAGCGCCAGGATGGCGAGGCCGATCGCGATGCCCACGACGTAGACCACCGGGTTGCCGGTCTTGAGCTGATCCGGGGGCACGAAGCCGAGCACGAACGACAGCGCCGCGCCGACCAGGCCCACCGTGGCGGTGACCCAGACGCCCACGATCCCGCCCGGGATCCTGAACGGCCGGGGCACGTCCGGGCGGGTGTACCGCAGCCGCAGCACCGCCGCGAAGATCAGCGCGTACATGATGATGATGATCTGGGCGGTCAGCACCGAGAGGATCCAGTACGAGGTGCTGACGCTCGGGACGAACAGGAACAGCAGGCTGAACAGGGTCCCGCCGGCGGCCTGCAGCAGCAGGACCCGGACGGGCACGCCGGAGCGGTTCTCGCGCGCGAGCGCGCGCGGCAGCTCGCCCTCGGCCGCCACGCTGGCGAGCCCGGTGGCCGGCCCCATGATCCACGGGATCATGTGCGCGACGCCGCCGAGCGTGATCAGGATCGCCGTGGGCTTGAGCAGCCAGCCGACGTCCAGGGCGTCGAAGACCGCCTGGAACGCCTGCATCACGCCGCCGACGAGGCTGATCTCGTGCTGGGGCACCACCACCGCCAGCGCGAGCGAGCCGAGGATCGTGAAGACGACCATGATCGCCGCCGCGAGCAGGATCGCCCGGGGGAAGTCGCGTCCCGGGTCGCGCGACTGGTCCGCGTGGTAGCCGGCCACCTCCATGCCGGCGAACATCAGGATCGCGCCGGTCAGGAAGACGAGGTTCGTCAGCCCGAGGTCGGGCACGAGCGCGTCGCCCGAGAAGGGGATCTCCGACGCGTTGCCGTCCAGCACGAAGACGATCCCCAGCACGATCACGAGGACCGCCGGGACGATCGCGCCGAGCACCGTCCCGATCGCGCCGATGGCGCTCGTGGCCCCGAGGCCGCGGAACGCCGTGAGCGTGGCGCCCCAGAAGATCGCCAGCATCACGCAGACCAGGAAGACCTTGTCGTTGGCCAGGCCGGGGTCGATCGCGTAGGCGAAGCTCGCCGCGGTGAAGGCCAGGACGGTCGGGAACCAGACGAGGTTCTCGGCCCAGTCGCACCAGACCGCCAGGAAGCCGCTGCGCCCGTGGAAGGCCTCCTTCACCCAGGGGTACACCCCGCCCCGGCGCGGCCAGGCCGTCGCCAGCTCGGAGATCGCCAGCGACACCGGCACGAGGAACAGCAGCACCGCGACGACCACGAAGAAGATCAGCGACCAGCCGTACTCGGCCATCAGCGGCAGGTTGCGCGGGCTGACCATCGCCGCCACGTTGATCATCGCGAGCGCCAGCACCCCGAGGCCGACGGCGCCCCCGCGGCGGCCGAGCCTCACTCGGCGCCCCGCTCGTCGAGGGCCTCCGCGAGGGCGTCGACCACCTCGGGGTCGCGGTCGGCGGTCACCCGCAGCGTGAAGGGGCCGTGGGTCCACACGACCCCGGGCGCGGGCGGCCGCGCCTGCACCTCGAACCGCTGCGCGGCGGCGTCGCGGTCCTCCTCGCTCTCGTAGGCGGTCGCGACGAGCACGGCCCGGGTGTCCTCGTCGGCGCACTCGCGGGCGATGTCGTAGCGGCGCTCGTCGACCGCCCCGGGGGGGCCGTCGCCGGTCTCGCGGACCGCGCAGGTCTGCAGCCCGGCGTCGCGGATCGCCGCCTCGACCTCCTCGAACGACACCTGCGCGGAGAAGTCGGAGCGGCCGCAGGCGGCAAGGGCGAGGAGGCCCGCCGCCAGCGCGACCGCCGCCGCGGCCCTCACGACGCCGTGGTCGTCACCACCGGCGGCACCAGCAGGCGCCCCAGCAGGGGGACGTTCAGGAAGCCCTCGACCCCCGCGTAGAGGATCCCGACGTGCGGGAGATCGGCGGCCTCCTCGTACACCATCGAGCGCGGCAGCCACTCCGGCTGGAACTTCTCGTTGAAGTCGTGAAGCGACTTGATCTGGAAGAAGGGGTTGAGCTTGGCGACCACCCACTTGAGCGCGCGGTCGCGCGGGCCGAGCTCGGCCTCGGCGTCGAACAGGCGCCCCCAGGCGGCGAAGTTCATCGAGAGCCGCACGACCCCCTGGCGCCCCAGCTCCTCGGCGGCGCGCACGATCAGGAACTCGGTGATCCCGTTGGGCGCCTCGGGCTCGCGGCGCATCAGGTCGAGGGAGTAGCCCGGCTCGTCGCCGAAGCACGGGACGAGCCGCAGGAAGCCGGCCGGCCGGCCGGCCTCGTCGCGCGCCAGGGCGATCACCATCTCCTCGCTCTCGCCCGTCACGTCCTGGCTGAGGGCCATCGTGAAGCCGCGCTCGGGGTCCTTGCCGCGCCAGCGCTCGCTGATCGCGTTGAGCTGCTCCACCAGCTCCGGCCCCGCGTCCGACTCGCGCAGCACCGTGAACGTGTGGTCCTTGCCCAGGCGCGACACCGCGTTGCGCAGCTTCTTCATCCCGGGCGCGTGGACGTCGATCTCGTCGCACCGGATGATCGCCTCGTCGCCGAGGTAGACCGCCTTCATGCCGCGGGCCTCGTAGCCCGGGACGTCCGCCTCGCGCACGGCCAGGAAGGCGATCCGCCAGCCGCGCTCGTGGCAGAAGGCGGTGAACTCGTCGATCACCAGCGGGATCGACGCCGGCGCGCCGATCGGGTCGCCGGACGCCAGCGCGTGGCCCTGCAGGTAGGTGTAGGCGATCATCGCCTGCCCGTCCGACGAGAAGAACAGGCTCTTGTCGTCGCGCAGGGCGAAGTAGGCGAGGGTGTCCGACCCGTAGGCGTGCACGAGGTCGTCCGCCCGCCGGCGGTCCTCTGGCGCCACGGTGTGGCGCTCGGTGAGCGGCCGGAAGATCAGGACCGCCAGCACGATCAGCCCGGCGATGCCGAGGGCCAGCAGGGAGTCCGGGAAGAACTCGCGGAAGAAGCGGCTCTCGTAGGCGTAGGGCCCGTCGAGCCCGATCAGGCCGCTGAAGATCGTGTCGAGCACGCCGCCGGCGCTCAGGTCGGGCGAGATCTCGTTGCGGTTCAGCACGAGGGCGACCACGCCGTAGAGGACGACGCCGCCCAGCCACAGCGGCACGAAGCGCAGCGCCGTCCACAACGAGGGGGGATCGCCTGGCGCGGTGAACTGGTCGCGGAACCAGACCAGCGCGAGCGCGAGCGCGCCGCACAGCAGCGCGGCCAGCAGGTGCGGCCCCTTCACGACGTGCAGGACGGTGGCGCCGAGCAGCAGCACGAACGCGAGCCACCAGGCGGTGTGCTTGCCGCGCGCGAGCTGCCCCGCGATCAGCAGGGTGACCAGGCCGATGAGGACCGAGGCCACGCTGCCGCCGGCCCGCGAGTCGAGCGAGACCAGCGCGCCCTCGAGCGGGGCGATGCGCGAGTGGAAGCCGGGCAGGGCCGCGAGCAGGCTGACCAGGCCGGCGACCGCCACGAGCGCGGCCAGCACCCCGCGCACGCCGGGGTTGGCCCGCGGGGCCGACTCGAGCCTGAGGCGCTCGGGCTCGTGCGACGCCTCCGCGGTCGCGGTCGCGGTCGCGGTCGCGGCGGCCGGCGCGGGCGCAGCCGCCGTCGCGGGCGCGGTCGCCGTCGGGCCGAGCGGCGCGGGCGCCGGGCGGGCCCGCGGCGTCAGCCGGTGCTGGGGCGAGGCCACGTCGCCCGCCTCGGGGCGAAGCGTCGGGAAGAGGATCACCTCGCGGATCGACGCCGCCTCGGCCAGGAGCATCACCAGGCGGTCGATGCCGACGCCGAGGCCGCCGGTCGGGGGCATGCCGAGCTCCATCGCGCGCAGGTAGTCCTCGTCGACGTCCCCCGCCTCCGGGTCGCCCGCCGCCTTGGCGCGCGCCTCGGCCTCGAAGCGCTCCCGCTGGTCGATCGGGTCGGTCAGCTCGCTGTAGGCGTTGGCGAGCTCGCGGCCGGCGACCACCACCTCGAACCGCTCGACGAGCGTCGGGTCGTCGCGGTGGGCGCGGGCCAGGGGCGAGGTCTCGCGCGGGTGGTCGCAGACGAAGATCGGGCCGGTCAGCAGGTGCTCGACCTGGGAGTCGTAGATCTCGTCGGCGATCTTTCCGCTGCCCCAGGACGGGTCCCACTCGACCCCGGCCGCGGTCGCGATCCGCCGGGCGTCGTCCACCGGCATCGAGGGGTGGATGTCGATGCCGGTGTGCTCCTTGACGAGCTCGTACATCGTCGCCCGGCGCCACGGCGGCGCCAGCTGCACGAGGGAGCCGCCGACGTGGATCTCAGTCGTCCCGATCGCCGCCATGGCGGCCGCCGCGCACATCTCCTCGGTGAGGGCCATCATGTCGCGGTAGTCCGCGAGCGCCTGGTAGCACTCGAGCATCGTGAACTCGGGGTTGTGGCGGGTGTCGAGCCCCTCGTTGCGGAAGACCCGTCCCATCTCGAACACGCGCTCGTACCCGCCCACGATCAGGCGCTTCAGGTGCAGCTCGAGGGCGATGCGCAGGTACATCTCCACGTCGAGCGCGTTGTGGTGGGTGATGAACGGCCGCGCCGTGGCGCCCCCGGCGTCCGGCTGCAGGACCGGCGTCTCGACCTCGATGAACCCCTTGCCGGTCAGGTGGCCGCGGATCGCGGCCAGCGTGCGCGTGCGCACGTCGGCCACGCGGCGCGCGTCGGGGGTGACGATGAGGTCGAGGTAGCGCTGGCGAAAGCGCGTCTCGGGGTCCTTGAGGGGGCGGCTCTTGGCCGGGAGCGGGCGCAGCGCCTTGCCCAGGAGCCGCGTCGAGCGCAGGAGCACCGACAGCTCCCCGCGCCGGCTGACCACGACCCGCCCCTCGGCCCCCATCCAGTCGCCGACGTCCATCTCGAGGACGTCGGCGAAGGCCTCCTGGCCCAACTCCGAGCGCGACGCCATGAGCTGGACCGTCCCGCTCTCGTCCTTGAGCGTCGCGAAGACGAGCCCGCCGTGGTCGCGGATGAGCATGACCCGGCCCGCGATGCGCACCACCGTGTCGGTCTCGGCGCCGGCCGCGAGCCCGCCGAACTCGGACCGCAGGTCGGCGCACGAGCGGTCGCGCGGGTACGTGACCGGATAGGGGTCGATCCCCCTGGCCCGCAGCGCCTCGACCTTCGCCAGGCGCCGCCGGCGCTGCTCGGCCGCGCTGCCCGGGCTCCCGGCCGTCGCGGGCGGTGGATCTCCGGTGCTCGGACCGTCGGGCATGCGCGTGGCCTCGTGGGGGTCGGAAAACCGCGCGCCACCATACCCCGTCAGCCCCGTCCACGCGACACCGGCGCGATGGCCGCGCCGGCCGGTGATCTACCGCGCCGGATCCGAGAGCTCGACGGGCACCAGCGCGAGCGAGCGACGGGCGCCGTCGCGCACCACGCCGAGCTCCACGGGCCGCCCGATCCGCTCGACGCCCATCAGCCGCTGCAGGTCGCCGACGTCCGACACCGGGCGCCCGTCGACGTCGACGATCAGGTCCTCGGGGCGCAGCCCGGCCTGCTCGGCCGGGCTCCCGGCGACGACCTCGACCACCTCGATCCCGGCGTCGCGCCCGAGCATCGCCGCGACCCGGGGCGGCAGCGGGCGCGGGCCGCCGGCGATGCCGACGTAGGCGCGCCGCACGCGCCCCTCGCGCATGAGCGCGGAGACGATCGCGCGGGTGGTGGCGTTCACCGGCACCGCGAGCCCCAGGCCGACGCCCGCGACGGCCGTGTTGACGCCGACGACGCGCGCGCGGCTGTCGGCCAGCGCGCCGCCCGAGTTGCCCGGGTTGAGGGCGGCGTCGGTCTGGATCACGTCCTCGACCACCCGGCGCGAGCGCCCCCGGCCCACCGGCAGCGAGCGCCCGAGCGCGGAGACGACCCCGGCCGTGACCGAGCCCGCCAGCCCGAAGGGGTTGCCGATCGCCACCACGAGCTGGCCGACCGCGAGCCGGTCGGCGTCCCCGAGGACGGCGGCCGGCAGGTCGGCGCCCTCGGCGCGCAGCACCGCCAGGTCGGAGAGCGGGTCCGCGCCGACCAGCTCCAGGGCCAGGTCGCGCCCATCCACGAGGCGGGCGCGCAGGCCGCCGTCGGCCCCCTCCACGACGTGGGCCGAGGTCATCACGAAGCCGTCCGGGGTGATGACCACGCCGCTGCCGGCGCCCTCGGCGGGCGCGCCGCGGCGGTCGCGCCGCCCGACGCGGATGCTCGCCACCGACGGGCCGAGCGTCCGCGCCACCGCGATCACGGCCCGCGAGTAGGCGTCGAGCGCCTCGGCGTCGTCGGGCGCGCCCTCGCGCCCCGGGTCGGCCACGGTCCCGGAGAGGTCGTCGACGAAGCCGATCCGCGCCACGTGGCGAACGTAGCAAGGCGGGGGCTATCCTCGCCTCGGCGACCGGAGGAGACGATGACCAGCACGCAGAGCGGCACGAGCGCCCTCAGCCCCAACGACGAGGCCACCCGCGCCTGGGACGGGCCGCTCTACGACCGCTGGGTGAGCTTTCGCGACGTGGTCACCACCGGCCTCGTCGATCACGGCGAGGAGGGGCTGCGCGCGCTCGCGCCGCGCCCGGGCGATCGGGCGCTCGACCTCGGCTGCGGCTTCGGCGACACCGCGCGGCGGCTCTGCGAGCTGGTCGGCCCGAGGGGGCACGTGGTGGGCGTCGACGTGGCCCCGCGGTTCATCGAGGCGGCCCGGCGCGAGGCGGCCGACGCGGGGGTCGACAACGCCTCCTTCGAGGTCGTGGACGTGCAGACCGGCCGGCTTCCCGGCGGCTTCGACGTCGCGTTCTCGCGCTTCGGGACGATGTTCTTCGCGAGCCCGGTGGCCGCGCTTCGCAACGTCCGCGGCGCGCTCGCGCCGGGCGGGCGGCTGGTCATGGTCGTGTGGCGCCGGCGCCAGGACAACGACTGGCTCTACCGCGCCCAGACGATCGTCGAGGCGATGGTCGAACGGCCCGAGGAGTCCGACGAGCCCACCTGCGGCCCCGGCCCCTTCTCGATGGCGGACGCCGACACGCTGAGCCTGCAGCTCGTGCTGGCGGGCTTTCGCGACATCACCCTGCGGCGCTGCGACCTCCCCATCACCTTCGGCCGGGACGTCGACGAGGCGGTCGACCTCTGCATGACGCTCGGTCCGGCCGGCGAGACCCTGCGCGTCGCCGGGGAGCGGGCCGCGCACCAGCACGACGAGGTCCGGCGCCGGCTGCGCGAGGGATACGCCGAGTTCGAGGGCCCCGACGGCGTCCGCGCGCCGGCCTCCACCTGGATCGTCTCGGCGACCGCGCCGGCCTGACCCGCGCTCGGCTCAGCCGGCGGCGATCAGCACCACCCCGAGGAGCGCGGCCGCCGCGCCCGTGGCCTGCAACCGCCCGAGGCGCTCCTTGAGCACGACGCTCGCCAGGGCCACGGTCGCGACCGGATAGAGGGACCCGAGCACCGCCACGACGCTCGTGAGCCCGCGCTGGCTCCCGGCGGCGAACATCAGGTTGGCCGTCGCCTCGATCACCCCGACCGCGAGGACCAGCGCCAGGAGGCGCCGGCTCATGGCGAGGCCGACCCCGACGGCCAGCGCGACGGTGACCGCGAGCGGGACCGAGGCGGCGCGCGCCGAGGCGAGGGCCCAGAGGGCGCTGTGATCGGCCGCCTCGGACAGCAGGACGAAGAAGCCGCCGAACCCCAGGGCCGCGACCACGGCCAGGCCGACCCCGCGCCGGGAGGCCCGCCCGGGCGCGCTCGCGGCGAGGCTCGCCCCCGCCAGGGCGACGAGCATGCCGGCCAGCGCCAGGGCGCCGGGCGTGCGACCGGCGGCCAGGTCCACCGCGATCGGCACCACGGCGCCGAGCGCGGCGATCGGCGCCACCAGGCTCATGGTGCCCACCGCCAGCGCGCGGTAGAGGGACGCCACGCCGACGACGCCGCTCGCGCCCGCGGCCAGCCCCAGCGCCAGCTCCGCCCCGGGCGGCGCCTCCGGGCGCACGGCGGCGAGCAGGATCAGCGCGTAGGCGAGCCCGGCGCACTGGGAGACGGCGACGACCGCCAGGGACGGGATGCGGCGGCTCGCGAGCCCGCCGAAGAAGTCGGACACGCCCCACGCCAGCCCGGAGGCGAGGCCGAGCGCGACTGCCAGCACGTCGCGCCCCCCGTCGCGCTATCCGCGCCCGTGCGGCTCGGCGACGTCGATCGCGGGCCCCCCGGGGACGATCCCCGACGGGTTGATCGATCCGTGCGTGAGGTAGTAGTGGAACCGGGCGCGCTCGCGCGGGTCGGCCGACGCCGCCCGGGCCGGCGTCACCTCCCCCCGGCCCCGACCAGGGACCGGTCGGGCGCCGCGCCGGGCGCGGCCAGCAGGACCGGGCGCAGGTGCTCGCCGGTGTAGGAGCCGGGCGTCGCGGTGACCTCCTCCGGGGTGCCCGCCACGATCAGCGCGCCGCCGGCGGCGCCGCCCTCGGGGCCGAGGTCGATCACCCAGTCGGCGCACTTGACGACGTCGAGGTTGTGCTCGATCACGACGACCGTGTTGCCCTGGTCCACCAGCCGCTGCAGCACCTCGAGGAGCTTCTCGATGTCCGCGAAGTGCAGCCCCGTGGTGGGCTCGTCGAGCACGTAGAGCGTCCGGCCGGTGGCGACCTTCGAGAGCTCGGTGGCGAGCTTGACCCGCTGGGCCTCCCCGCCCGACAGCGTGGTGGCGGGCTGGCCGAGGCGGACGTAGTCGAGGCCGACGTCGTGCAGCGTCTGCAGGCGCCGGTGGATGCGCGGGACGGCTGAGAAGGCCTCGACGGCCTCCTCCACGCTCATCTCGAGCACCTCGTGGATGGTCCGCCCGCCGTAGCGGACGGTCAGCGTCTCGCGGTTGTACCGCCTGCCGCCGCAGACCTCGCAGGGGACGTAGACGTCGGGCAGGAAGTGCATCTCGATCGTGATCGTGCCGTCGCCCTTGCACGCCTCGCAGCGCCCGCCCTTGACGTTGAAGCTGAACCGGCCCGGCGTGTAGCCGCGGGCGCGCGCCTCGGGCGTCATCGAGAAGAGCTGGCGGATGTGGTCGAACAGGCCCGTGTAGGTGGCCGGGTTGCTGCGCGGCGTGCGCCCGATCGGCGACTGGTCGATGTCGATGACCTTGTCGAAGTGGTCGAGCCCGTCGATGCGGTCGTGCGCGCCGGGTCGCCGGGGCCGGCGCCCGAGCCTGCCCGAGAGCGTCTTCAGGATCACCTCGTTCACGAGGGTGCTCTTGCCCGATCCGGAGACGCCCGTCACGCAGGTGAGCGTCCCCACCGGGATGCCGGCGTCGATTCCGCGCAGGTTGTTCTCGCGCGCGCCCCGCACCGTCAGCCACCCGCGCGGCTCCCGGCGCACCACCGGCACCGGCACCGCCCGCCGGCCGGTCAGGAAGGCGCCGGTCACCGAGGCGGGCTCGGACTCGATGTCGGCCACCGATCCCTCCGCCACGATCCGGCCGCCGTGCTGGCCGGCCCCGGGGCCCATGTCGATGACGTGGTCCGCGCTGCGGATCATGTCCTCGTCGTGCTCGACGACGAGCACGGTGTTGCCCTGGTCGCGCAGGCGCTCGAGCGTCCCGATGAGCTTGCGGTTGTCGCGCTGGTGCAGCCCGATGGAGGGCTCGTCGAGGATGTAGAGGACGCCGACCAGCCCCGACCCGATCTGGGTGGCGAGCCGGATGCGCTGGGCCTCGCCGCCCGAGAGGGTGCCCGCGGCGCGCGCGAGGGTGAGGTAGCCGACCCCGACGTCGTCGAGGAAGCGCAGCCGCTCGCTGATCTCCTGGATGATCCGCGCGCCGATCAGCGCCTGGGTGTCCGTGAGATCGACCGTCGCGAAGAACGCGCGCGCGTCGGCCACCGAGAGCAGGCAGAGCTCGTGGATGCTGCGCCCGGCGACCGTGACGGCCAGGCTCTCCGGCTTGAGCCGGGCGCCGCCGCAGGCCGGACAGGGGCGCAGCGACATGAACTGCTCGACGCTCTCGCGCACCGCGCTCGACATCGACGTGGCGTGCTGGCGCCGCAGCTGCGGGATCACGCCCTCGAACCAGCCCCAGCTGCCGCCCTTGCGGCGGGCGCCGAGGAAGATCCGCTGGCGCCTGCGCGGACCCTCCAGCAGGAGGGTGCGGTGCCGCTCCGGCAGCCTGCGCCACGGCTTGTGGAGGTCGATCCCGTGCTCCTGCGCGATCACGTGGAGCAGCAGGTCGTAGTAGTCGGTCGTGCGGTCGGTCCAGGGCAGGATCGCGCCCTCGGCGAGCGTGCGCTCGGGGGCCACCAGCAGCTCGGGGTCGATCTCGAGCGTGAAGCCGAGGCCGGTGCACTGCGGGCACGCCCCGTGCGGCGAGTTGAACGAGAAGGTGCGCGGCGCGAGCTCGGGCAGCGAGGCGCCGTGCTCCGGGCAGGCGAAGCGCTCCGAGTAGGTCCACGAGCGCGGCTCGCCCTCCTTGACCGCCTCCTCGATGCGCACGAGCCCGTCGGCCAGCCGGGTGGCCGTCTCGAGGCTGTCGGTCAGGCGCCGGCGCAGGTCCGGCCGCATCACGAGCCGGTCGACGACGACCTCGATGGTGTGGTTGAACTTGCGGTCGAGCGGCGGGACGTCCTCGAGCCGGTGGACGACGCCGTCCACCGCCACGCGGGCGAAGCCCTCGCCGCGGACCTGCTCGAGCACGTCGCGGTGCTCGCCCTTGCGCCCGCGCACCAGCGGCGCCAGCACGAGGAAGCGGGTCCCCTCGGGCAGGGTCAGGACCTGGTCGGCGATCTGCTCGACGCTCTGGCCGGCGATCGGCCGCCCGCAGACCGGGCAGTGCGGCTCCCCCACCCGGGCGTAGAGCAGGCGCAGGTAGTCGTAGACCTCGGTGACGGTCGCCACCGTCGAGCGCGGGTTGCGGCTGGTGGTCTTCTGGTCGATGGAGATGGCCGGCGAGAGGCCGTCGATGTGGTCGACGTCCGGCTTGTCCATCTGCCCCAGGAACTGGCGCGCGTACGCGCTCAGGCTCTCGACGTAGCGGCGCTGCCCCTCGGCGTAGAGCGTGTCGAAGGCGAGGCTCGACTTCCCGCTCCCGGACAGGCCGGTGATGACCACCAGCTCGTCGCGCGGGATGTCGACCGAGACGTCCCGGAGGTTGTGCTCCCGGGCCCCCACGACACGGATGGCATGGGCGGGTGACGGGCGCGGGTCGGGCACCGGTCAAGTGTAGACGGGGGGTCGGCGTTCCCGCCGCCCACCCCGGGGTTCGTCGAGCGCGATACGGGGAACATCCGTGCTGCCACCGGGACATACGTCATCCGAGCGACGGCTGCACC
>Ga0299914_10001921_pt1 | contig 14081 bp, 12 predicted proteins | sample RVTome_10_FD_201361 | JGI IMG/M metagenome (GOLD analysis project Ga0299914, IMG submission 201361) | Soil microbial communities from uranium-contaminated site in the Upper Colorado River Basin, Wyoming, United States - RVT153D57 (version 2) ...
CCTGGTTCAAGGACTCCGAAGGCAACATCCTGGCGATCGTCCAGAGCCTCTGACGGTGCCCGAAGCCGACGGAGTCCCTGATGTCCGCCAATGCTGACGGCCGCCAATCCGACGCGGCCACACGTGTCATCGGCGCTTCACCCGACACGATCTACCAGGCGTTCGCAAACGCTGCATCGTTGATGCAATGGCTTCCCCCCCTCGGGCATGAGCGCCCAAGCGCTCGAGTACGACTTCCGGAAAGGGGGTCGTTATCGGATCGAGTTGCGATACGACGAGAAGATGTCCACTGAGTCTGGGAAAACGACAGAATCGGACAGACGTCACGAACGGTCGATTCCTCGAACTGTTGCCGGGCCGGCGCATCAAGCAATCGGTCGAATTCGAGTCGAGCGACCCGGCCTTCACGGGTGAGATGACTATGACGTGGTCGTTCGACACGGCGGCAGATGGCACGATAGTGACGGTCACCGCGGACAATGTCCCAAACGGCATCAGCAAGGCAGACCATGATGCCGGCTTGAGATCGTCGCTCGAGAATCAGGCTGCCTTTGTCGAACGTCGTTGATCATCGCGCTTCCACGCGCGATGGTCGAACGCGATGACGGCCGATCCGAGAACCGCGCACGAATAGAACGTTCGAGCTTGGAGGACGCGACTCCGACGACCGTCCTCTTCGAAACGTACCAACGAACACCGCGGCGTACGCGCAGAAGTGACGCTGAGAACTGTGTAGAAATTGTGTAAGGTCGCCTCGGAACCGCCGACAAACATCGACGTTTAGGGGTTCACACCGGGACGCATTCTGTGGCGGGAAATCGTTGAATCGATTGCGCGAAGAGGTGTTTTCGTATCAGTCCGTGAGCCTCGCCCGCTTCGCTTTCCAAGCGTGCGCCTTCAACCACTCGGCCCTCTCCCTTTAGAATCAATTATTTACAGCCACGAATCAGCGGCCGAATCGCGAATTGTGTAACACCTCCTAATGTGTCGCGACCACTTACGGGCGTTTCCAGTATAGCCGCCGCCGACGCCTGGTGACTCGCGGCAGCGCCAATGCTACAGACGAAGCGCCCAAGAGGGGTCTTCAAGCGCTCGGGATCGTCGCGCCATGCAGGGAGGCGGCGCGCTACCGCAGTTCCACGAACGTCGTTCAGTAGGAGTGAGGAGAGCGCGCGCGTTCAGCCGGCCAACAACTTTTTGGCCATCCATCGAGCGTCGCTCGCCCGCTGCGGCCCGTCAACCTCGGACCCCGCGACGGCGCCGTCGAACAGCACGACAAGCGCGCGAGCCGTCGCTTTCGGGTCCTTCACTCCCGCCGCCGTCGTCCACTCGCGGAAACGCTCCGCGAACCACTCTCGCTGACCGTGCGCAATGGCGCGCGCCGGGTGCGCCGCATCGGTGAGCTCGCTCACCGTATGCTGCAACGGGCAACCGCGGAAGTCCTTCGACTCCGCCCACTCCACCACCCAGTCGAAAAACTTGAGCGCGCGCTGTGACGGCGCCGTGTCGGCGAGGTATGCCTCGATGTTCGCGCGGGCGTCCACGGTTCGGCGCTCGAGGTACGACGCCACGAGCTGGTCCTTGCAGCCGAAGTGCTGATAGAGCGACGCCTTCGCCGCGTCGGCCTCCGCCAGCACGCGGTCGATACCCACGGCCCGGACGCCCTCCCGGTAGAACAGGCGATCGGCGGCGTCGAGGAGGCGGTCACGGACGGCGATTTCGGAGGTTTTCGCCCGTTTCCTGGCTTTCTGCGGCACCTCTTGACAATACAGACAGATCGGTCTATTGTCAACGGCATGAATAGACAGAACGGTCTGTTCTCGGAATTCGGCAGGTGGTTGCCGCTTTCAGTCTCGCGCATCGCGAGGTCGTCAGGAGTCTCGACATGGGTTACGCACTCTCAGGCAAGACCGCACTCGTCACCGGCGCCAACCGTGGCATCGGCGAAGCCATCGTGGACGCGCTCGTCGCGGCCGGCGTGAAAAAAGTGTACGCCGCCGCCCGCAACATCTCGGCGCTCGACGCGCTCGTGGAACGCCACGGCTCACGTGTCGTGCCGCTCCAGCTCGATGTAACCAACGCCGCGCAGATCGCCGCCGCCGCGGCGACCGCGACGGACGTGGATCTTCTGGTCAACAACGCGGGCATCGTCGGCTTCTTCGGTGGTGAATTCACGGATCCGAAGTGGATCGAGGGCGGGCGACAGGAGATGGAAGTGAACTTCCTCGGCACGTTCGCGGTCACGCAGGCCTTCGCGCCAGTACTCGCGAAGAATGGCGGCGGCGCCATCGCCAACCTCAACTCAGTGGCCTCGTTCGTCAGCTTCCCGATTCTCGCGACGTACAGCGCCTCGAAGGCCGCGACCCACTCGCTCACTCAGGTCACGCGCGCGATGCTGCGGGGGCAGAACACGCAGGTGTTTGGCGTGTATCCCGGCCCGATTGACACCAAGATGGGCGAGGTGCTGACGCTCGAAAAGGCCTCGCCGGCAGACGCCGCGCGGGCGATTGTCGCGGGCATCATCGCGGGCGATGAGGAAATCTTTCCCGACAGGATGAGTCAGGGCACGGGCCCGGCCTTCTTCGCTGATCCGAAGGGACTCGAGCGGCAGGTCGCAGACGTCCCGGCCGCTGCTTAACCTCGCAGGCTGACCGTCGGTGAAGGCGCGCCTCATCGATGGCCTTGGAAAGTAGTCGAGAGACAACATCAATGAAGGCATTCATCCTCGATCGTTATGGAAACGCCGATCGCGTGGGAGCTGGCGACATGCCAGACCCGCAGCTCCGGGAGGATGACGTCTTGGTCCAGGTTCACGCCGCTGGTGTCAACCTTCTGGATTCCAAAATTCGAAACGGCGAGTTCAAGCGCATTCTGCCGTATCCTCTGCCGCTCATTCTGGGCCATGACGCGGCCGGGGTCGTGGTCCGAGTCGGACCTCGCGTGCGTCGATTCAAGCCCGGCGACGAAGTCTATGCACGGCCGGCTGACGGGCGCATCGGTGCATTCGCGGAATTCATTGCGATCAAAGAAGACGACGTGGCGATCAAGCCCAAAGCACTCACCATGGAAGAAGCGGCTTCCATCCCCCTGGTCGGCTTGACCGCCTGGCAAGCGCTGATCGAAAGAGCGCATCTCAAGAAAGGGCACAAAGTTCTTATCCACGCGGGCTCGGGTGGTGTGGGCACGTTTGCCATTCAGCTGGCGAAGCATGTCGGTGCGACGGTGGCGACGACCACGAGCACGGCCAACGTGGATCTTGTCAGAAGCCTCGGGGCCGACGTCGTCATCGATTACAAGAAGGAGGACTTCGCACACGTCCTCCGTGACTACGACGTTGTCTTGAACAGCCTGGACAAGGTGACGCTCGAGAAATCTCTGCGAGTCCTGAAATCCGGTGGACAGCTCATTTCCATCTCAGGCCCACCCGATGCAGCGTTTGCACGAAGCATCGGCGCGTCATGGGTCTTGAGAATGATCATCGGGGCTTTGAGCCACGGGATTACCGCGAAAGCAAATCGCTGCCAAGCACACTACTCCTTTCTGTTCATGAGAGCGAACGGCGGCCAGTTGACCGAGATCACGTCTCTCATCGATGACGGAATCATTCGCCCCGTCGTGGATCGGGTCTTCCCCTTCGCATCGACCAAGGAGGCCATGGCCTATGTCGAAGCAGGACGCGCAAAAGGCAAGGTCGTCGTATCACTAAAGTGATACGCGGCGGGTCACCGCGACACGAGCGACGGTCGGGTCGATCGACGGCGCAGGACCGTTCCACGAGCTGTTGATCTCGCTGTCGTTCGACGAAGGTCGGCAGGACGGGCAACAGGAGCGAGTCGCATGCGCGTGACATCGCGCTGAGGCGGGGCGCCGAACAGGCGGCTGTACTCGCGGCTGAACTGGGAAGCGCTTTCATACCCCACACGGCCTGCGGCGCTACCCGCGTCGAGGTTCTCGTTCAGCATCAACTGCCGTGCTTCCTGTAGACGCAATTGCTTCTGGTACTGCAGCGGGCTCACGCCCGTCAGGGCGCGGAAATGCTGCCGGAAGGTTGATGGGCTCATGTGCGCGCGATCCGCCAGGTCGTCCCCATGCAGCGCCTGAACGAAGTTCTGCTTGAGCCAGGCGACGGCCTTCGCAATCAACGGTTTGCGAGCGGACAAAATCAGATTATCGCAAATTCTCGCGCGACGTCCTAGTGCTCCCTGAACACCGTTTAGATTCAGCGATTTAGCGATGGGACCGGCGCCACGCCATCGCTGAAATTGTGTCAGACCATCCAATCTGCTCGGATCACTTTACTGAGATTTTGCTGAGTCGGCCCGTCGCTGCTCAGAATCCGAGGATGACGCTCACGCGCGCCTCATCAGCGTCACGATCCACACAGGTGGCAACGCATCATTCTGCTCACCTCGCCGATCAATCGACGACGATCAGCTACGGCCGGCAGTGCTGTCACATCCTCCGAGACGATTCGCTGTGTAGCCGATGTGATCGTTGAAACCGCGAATGCCACGGCGGCTACTGGATCCTTGTGTCGAATTCCCGGCTGACGATCCAGGAGCAGACGACAAACGTCGTTGTTCACCGCCGCGTTCAGCATCCTGGCGCGTCATCGGAATTCGTTGATCGAGCGAGATCGTCAACGCCTCCTCGCTCGACGCCGAACCGATCGGATAGAGCACACCCAGACTACGTCTCTGGACCGATCCTCCGGCATTTCGGACCCCTCCCGCATCGAATCGCCACGAAACCGCAGAACGTGTGGAATCCTTCCGAACTTAGCGCCGCTCGCGCGGCATCGAACCTGCATCGGGAGTCAGGTCAGGCCCGAAAAAACGCCTGCACGGCGCGACAGTACTCGGCTATCCGCACTCGTGTGGCCTTTGATTTAGGAGAGAGCAATGGCACCCGACAACGACTGGAGCACGCCCAAAGCGATTGCGATTCCGAAGGAAGGCTACTTCACTCTTCAGCAGGGCCGGTTCGGCCCGACCTATCCGCGAACGCCGGCGTGTCATGGCTTCACGATCATCGCGAAGATCAAGCCGGGCACTGAGGACGAAATCCGCGCGTACGGGGCGCGGATTGAGAAGACGATCGAAGCCAGCCCCCATGCGCTCGCCCCGCTCCAGCTGCATTACCTCCGGTGGGTGCTGTTCGATATCGGCTCCGACAAATACTTCATGTATCAAGGCATCTTCGATACGGATTTCGACAAGTACACAGAGGACGCCATCGAGTTGTTCAAGGGGACGGGCGTCAACACCATCTTCGAGAAGCTCGAAGGCTTTCCGGCGGATTGGAAGACGAACGCTCAGGACTTCATCACGTTCGTCCGCGAACACCAGTGCCCCAGCTTCCTCGAATACGGTGAATATCCGTACGTCAGCGCCGCGGAAATCAAGAAAGCGCTCGCCCTCAAGCAAGCGTTCTCGTCAATGCTCGATCAGATGCAGTGAGCATCGATGGAGCCACACCTCGATCTCGATGACATCCAGCACTTTTTGCTGACGCGGACGCGGGCGCTCGCGGCGCGATACGAGTTTCTCAACTTCGCGAGTGCGGCGGCGGGGCGAACGTGGCTCGCGGGTCTGGTGGACAAGGTCGGAACCGGGCAATCCGTCGGGAACGCATCACCCGACGCGCGCTGGGTCACGATTGCGTTCACGTGCACCGGTCTGCGAGCGCTCGGCGTCGATGACAGCGCGCTGGCGACGTTCCCGGAGGAATTCCGCCACGGGATGGCCGCCCGGTCTGAGATTCTCGGCATCGTCGGCGACAGCAGTCCCGATCGCTGGCTTGGCGATCTCGCAAGCTCCGGCCTTCATGCGATCGTGATCTTGTTCGCACGCGACGTCGCGGAACGCGACCGCTGCGAAGCGCAACATCGCGACTATCTATCGATGCTGACTGGCGTCACGGTCCTCTCGGCCCTGAACCTCGAAGCCCTTCCGCCGTTCGACGGCGTCGCGCGCGAGCATTTTGGCTATCGCGACCGCCTCTCTCAGCCCGTCATCGCCGGAACCGGCGAGCAGCCGACGCCGGGCTCGGGACCGCCCGTGAAGGCCGGTGAGTTCTTCCTCGGGTACGACGACGAGAGCGGAGCGCCGCCGCCACTGCCGCAGCCGGAGTTCCTCTCGCGCAATGGCAGCTATCTCGCCTACCTGCGCATGGAGGAGCACGTCGGCGCGTTCCGGGACTTCCTGCGTCAACAATCGGAAACGCCGGACCAGCAGGAACTGCTGGCGGCGAAGCTGATGGGACGATGGCGCAGCGGCGCGCCGCTCGTGCTCGCTCCGGACAAGGACGATCCCGCGCTGGGCAGCGATCTGCAGCGGGCGAACGACTTTCTGTACAAGGACGCGGACCCGCACGGCTATCGCTGCCCGATCGGCGCGCACATCCGGCGCATGAACCCACGTGATACCGCGGAGAACATGCAGCGTCGAAAGATGATCCGCCGCGGCGGCACTTACGGACCGCCGCTGCCCGCGGGTGCGCCGGACGACGGCGTGGAACGAGGCATCGCCGCGTTCATCGGCTGTTCGAGTCTGATTCGCCAGTTCGAATTCGCAATGAATGTCTGGGTCAACGATCCGAAGTTCAAGGATCTCGACAACGAGCGAGACCCGATCATCGGCACTCACGACGGCACGTTCGACGTGACGATTCCCACGCGCCCCATTCGCAGACGGCTTCGCGGTCTTCCCGCGTTTACGACGATTCGCGGCGGGGCGTACTTCTTCCTGCCCGGTATCAGGGCGCTGCGGTTTCTCGCGAGCGGTCAAGCGGAGCACGTGTCATGAGATCGAACACCAGTCCCCGCACGTACAACCAGGTCGAAGTTCCTCGTCCGTACACGCCGGGACGACGCCGTTTCAGCATCTACTGGACGTGGAGCTACCCGTGGGAAGCGAATCGCGACGTGACCGAGATGGACAATCGCTTCTCCACAATCACCGAAGTGCGTCGCGTGGCCTGGCCCGCGTATGAGACTCCTGAGTACGCCGCACAGATGTTCCTGCAGGGCATCTCCGGCACGCTCGAACTGTTCCATCTGTCATTGCTTCGTTTCCAGCAACTGGTTGGCGAGTTGACCGGGCATCCAGTGGCCGTGTACCAGCGCGTCGATCAGGCGGGTCAGAAGCTTCCGATCGACGCCGGCATTCTCGACGATGCTGACACGTTGATGGTATTCGGCCTCGATCATCTGGTCACCGAGCAGGAAGCGGCCCCGGAAGAAATCGAAGCGATACGCGCGTGGCTCACGCGCGAAGGCACGTGCCTGATTCTCGGTCCTCACCACGATGTGGGCGTGTCGAACGATCTCAAAGAGCGCGCCATGGAATACGCGCACCACCGCGATCCGCTGGTTCCTCGTCAGCAGCGATTCGGCCAGTACACACGGTCGGTGATGAAGGGGTTGGGTGTGCCGGTTCACAATCAGTACGGATTGCGTCCTGCCACGGTCCAGGGAACCAGACAGCTTCAACCGCTCGTCAAGCAAGGCGACCTCGATGCCCGCCGCTGGCTCGAGGGCGTGCAGACCTTCAACTTCCACCCGCATTTGCCGCACTACGCGATCACGACGACCGATACCTCGGCGATTCATCTGCTTGCGCAGCAGCCCATCGACCTGTCGCGGCCGCATCCGTTCACGGAAGCCGGTCACCGTGAATTCAACATGTTCCTCTGGATGCCGCCGAAAGGCGATCGGGCTGGAGACATCCTGCTGGCCGATTCGACGATCTTCACGACGTTGTTCGGCGGCGACGACAGCCTCGAGCGGTTCTGGAGAAACATCGCGACGAAATGAAGCGCCAACTGAGTGGGGCCGGACTGCTGACCGTTTGCATGCTCGCGGCGGCGGACACTGCGCACGCGCAAAGCCGCGGCGTGTATCCCCTCGGCATGACGGCCGTTGGGTCCGGCGTCACGCCAGACCCCGGCTTCACGTACGCGAATCAACTGCTGTTCTATTCTCGCGACGAGTCGAAAGCGGATGACGGGTCGACGCTGCCAGTCAGCGGCCAGAACGCCGTCATCATGGACATGAACTCCTTCGTGTGGGTGAGCCGGCGGACGTTCCTTGGAGGCGCGCACTACTCCGCCGTCGCGACGCTGCCGGTCGCGAAGAACCAGCTGGTCTCCGATATCCACGGGCAGCTGAGTGGCGGAGGTGGGTTCGCGGATTCGTACTACCTGCCGTTCATCCTCGGCTGGAACAAGGAACGCGCCTCGATCCGCGCCCTCGTCGGCATCCTCGCCCCAACCGGGCGCTTCGCCGAGGGTGCCAGCGACAACGTGGGATCGGGGTATTGGACACCGACACTGTCGTCGGGGCAGACCCTGCAGCTCACGCGCAATAACGCGGTGACCTTCTCGGCGTTCCAACTCTATGAGTGGCATACCACGCAGCAAGGCACAGGCACGAAGCCCGGCGATACCATCAACCTCGACTACTCGTTGATCAGAACGTTCGCGTTCGCCAGGGGTCCGACGCGTCTGCAGGTCGGCCTCGTGGGGTACGAGCAGCGCCAGACGACGACAAAGGCGGGACCAGCAGTCAGTGAGGATCAATCCCGCGAGCGGTACGCCATCAATGCGCTCGGGTTCGTGATGAACCTGGTCTTTCCGATTCACCGATTCAACGCCGGCGTCAAGTTTTTCGAGGAGTTCGGTAACCGCGCCGCGTATCAGGGGTACTCGCTCCAGGTGTCCGGGGCGGTCAGCTTCTAATGCGTGTCAGGGACATGAGAAGCACATGGATCTGAAACAGGCTGCCATCTCCATTTCGATGATCGTGTTTCGTCCTCTCGAGCATGCTCGGCATGGGCCTCGGGCTCCTGGTGAGCGAGATCGTCGCGCCGCTGCGCAACTGGCGGCTGGTGATGCTGTCGCTCGTGGCGAACTTCGTGGTGATGCCGTTCGCTGCCCTCGCGCTCGCGAGAATCTTGCGGTTGGACGAGTCGATGGGAATCGGCCTGCTGCTGTTGGGCATGGCGGGCGGCGCGCCCTTCCTGCCAAAACTCGCACAGATCGCCAGAGGCAATCTCGCGTTTGCCGTCGGACTCATGGTGTCGCTGATGGTGATTACGGTGGGGTATCTACCCATCGTGTTGCCGCTGCTGCTGCCCGGCGTCTCCGTGAACCCCGCGCAAATCGCGCGATCGCTCGTGCTGCTGATGCTGCTTCCGTTGGGAGGCGCGCTGGCGGTCAACGCGAATCTTCCAGACATCGCCGCGAAGATCAAACCGATCTTCGACAGGACGTCGAACCTCAGCCTGATCGTACTGATGGCGCTCCAGGCGTTGCTAAACGTCCGCAGCGTGATGGCGGTCTTTGGCACGGGCGGCATTCTCGCCGGCGTCCTGTTTCTGGGCGTGGGCGTCGCCGTCCTGATCCTCGGCTGGTGGATGCGTCGTCGCGGGGTGTCGAACGTGCAGATCGTCGAGGCTGCGTACGCGGAGTACGTCGGCCAGGCGCAGGCGGCATGACCCTGTCGCTTCTCGCCGGTGTGGCCGGATGGGCGTGGCTCGCCGTCCTGACCGCGGGCGTTGCAGCGCAGACGCCGGCTCGCCCGCCCGCGAAGCTGGGCGACGTACTGTCGGCGTTCGTGCCGGCGGCCGGTACTCAAACGAAGGGCCTGCCTTGGACCATCGGCGGGGAATTACCGGTCACGTGGGAAAGCGCAGCGCCGGTTGTGCCTCCGCCCTACGAGGCGAAGCAGGGCTTTACGATGAAGCGGACGGGCGCGCTGGTCGTCGACGTCGGCGCCGCGCGCAAGGACGCGACGATTCAGGTGCTGGGCAATCAGGCGGGCGTGCAGCAGGTGACGGTCGCCTGGCAGGAGTTGAGTGGACCGTTCGATCGGGCCAGTCTGGCGCTCGCCGCCGATGGTGCCGGACTCAAGCCGTTGAAGTGCCGTCGCGACACCGAACCTCCGTCGTTCGGCAACGTCGTGCAGGTGGCGCAGTTCAAAGGGAAGATCGGCGTCGCGCTGTGGGAGTCCTGGAACTGCGGCCACGACGGCTGCGGGTTTTCGATGACGCTGCTCTATCGGCGCACTGCCGTCGATCAGATCGAGTGCATCGGCAAGGATGGCGGGACTCGCGCGAGGTGAGCTGATGACCCCCGTCGTCCGTTTCCTACGTCGTGTGCGCTACGGCCTTGGCATTCTGCTGCTGACGGGTTGCGGAAGAGGCGAGATCGAACTCAGCCCAGATCAATGACGCCCGCGTCCTGAACAATCAACCCGCGACCTTTCGGGACGGCGGGGATCCGGTCACCGGCACCGTGGTGGAGAAGGTGGCCGATGGAACGGTGGTGCGACGATCCGAGTACCGGGACGGGTTTCCGACGGGCCGCATCGAGGAATGGCATCCGAACGGCCAGAAGAAATCCGAGAGAGTCGTGGCCTACGTCGCCCGTGGCCCTCGAGACGGCGGCCTGAGGCCGGCCGGACCGAACCGGACCTGGTGCGACAACGGCACCCTCCAGTCTGAATCTGACGCCGACAAGGAAGGAACGCCGAAAGGCGTGTCGCGCACCTTCACCTGTTCGGGCGAGCCGCTGTCCGAGCAGACGATGCCACTCGGACCGGTGAAGCGGTGGACTGAGGTGGAAGGCAATTCGAAGACCGTTCTGATCGAGGAAGGCACTACCCGGGAAGGCGGCGGCTGGGAGGGTGTGCACAAACAGTACTTCCCGAACGGGAAGCCGAGGCTCGAGGAGGGCTGGGTGGCCGGCGTGTTGGATGGTCCGCACCGGACATGGAGGGAAGACGGCGAACCGCTCGAGTCCGGCACCTATGCGGCCGGCAACAAAGTCGGCACCTGGGTCGTGAACCAGGGCAGCCGCGAGGCCGTGACCGAATACCGATGCGGGCCTGTTCGTCGATCCACGCTATACGCAGGCGTTGATGACCGCGGCCGGTATCTACATCAGCACCGGCACGGCGCTCAACAACGCCCGTGCGGACGAGGAGAGGGTTCGCTACTTCATCGACCAGAACCTGGTGGATGTCAGCAAGCGGCTGAACCTCCTACCGGTGCAGCCAGGACGGCCGTTCTCGACCACGCGATGGACCTACCCGGTCGTGCTCGCCGCGACGCCGCTGCTGCCGCTGCTGGTGGAGCGGGGCGCCGATCTCAAGGCGGCCGATTCAGAAGGCCGGACGCGACTGTTCTACTGCATCTACTCGCTTGGCGCCGACCGCTTCTGCAGCGGCGCGGAGGCGAAACGCCTGATCGATCTGGGCATCTCCCCCAATCATCGTGACGCCCGGGGCAACACCGTGCTCCATGAGGTGGTCAAGACCCATGTTTATATCGGCGGCATCGTGACCAACGACAAGCGCCTGGAGGTCGGGAAGATCCTGATGGCATCCGGCGCCGATCCGGACATCGCCAACCGCGAAGGGACGACGCCGCTCATGCTCGCCGTGTCGGCCCGTCAGTTCGAGCTGGCGACGGAGATGCTGAATCGGAGCAAAGCGCCCGCGGCCGTGGACGGCAACGGCATGACCCTGGTCCATCTGGCGTTTTACGTCGCGTTGAGCCAACAGGTCAGTTTCAACCTGACGCCTGAGGGGCGCGCGTTCATCACGCTGGCAGTCGGCAAGGGAGTGGATCCGTTGGCGCCCATCGGCGCGTCGGGCACACTGAAGGATCGGGCCGAGCAGGTGGGAGCGATTGACGTGGCACGGTTTCTTACGGAACTGAAGCGCTGAAATGTGGCGGTCGCGCCACGAGGAGAAACACATGGCAGCTCGACCCGTTCGGCAAACCATTCGCACGGCAACAGCCACGGCCCGTCGCGCGCTCGCGGCTTTGGTGATAGCGGTCGCACTCGCCGGCTGCGGAAGCTCATCAGAGCTGTCGGGCACTTACGAAGCGGCGCTGCCCGGCGGCGAAGGTGCTCGGATCGTCTTCAGCAGCGGCAACAAGGCCAAGGTGTCCCTGTTCGGGCCCGGCGGAGAGGGGGAGATCAGCCATAACACCGTGTACACGCGGGACGGCAGCAAGCTGCACTTCACGACCGACGAGCCGATGGGGGTGCCCATGGACCTGGTCTACGAGAATGGCGTGCTCTCTGACGGCGCGGGCATGGTCTTCAAGAAGAAGTAGCGGCATCACCCGCTATAACCAAGACCCGAAACCGATCCGCTGGGTCTACAGCAATCCGGCGCATCGTATTACTACTGATTCAACTGATACGGTCCACTAGTCTTCTGCGATCACTTACGGGCACACGAAGGCGTGAAGAGATGCGCCTCGTTCCCGCGACACCGACGATTCGAAAGTCCTGCGGTGAGAGTCAGATCGCCTGACGCGGCGGTTTGCTAATCGGCAAGCCGCCTCTCGACTTACTTCGATTTTCCTCGCAAAATCCTATGCGGTCTTACCGGAGGCGTCGGATCTGTAGATAGCGGGCGTGGATGATCTCGTAGAAGCCGTAGGCCACGAACCCTGCTGCCGTCACGCCGAGAAGCCAACGGCCCAGCCCTCCCGGCTGTGCAGCGAGCGTGCGGAATGACGACGCCGTGCTGCCGACTTCCGACGGATCGCGGAACCAGCCGGCGACAACGATTGCCCATCCGAGCAGCGCAAAGACCACGGCGCGTGCCGCCACGCCGAACCGGCTGAGGCCCACCGCCCACTCGCCAGCCTCGCGTCGCATCGCTTCGACATCGAGATTGCGCTCCAATCGGCAGGTGATCGCCACGTACACCTGCTGCACGGCGAAGCCGATGAGGCCGAGCCCCGCGAGCACTACCAGCCAATCACCGAGCGGCCACCGGAATGCCTCGGTGGCGACTTCCCGCTCGCTGGTTCCCGATGCGGCCGACAGCCCGGTATACAGGCGGAATGCCTGCCAGCCCAGCACCACGTGGAGGACCCCGCGAGCCACGAAGCTCGCACGGAACGCAAGACCGCGCCAATTGTTGCCCAGGCGGTCTGGATCGAAGAGTCCCTGAAGGATGCGCCAGGTGGCGTAGCTGAAAAGCCCAACAACGACCACGAGCAGCAGCGTACGGCCGAATGGTTGTCCGAGGACGGTCGTGAGCGCGCCGCGCGTTCCCGTTACGCGTCCGCCTGCCTTCGCTGCGACCTGGAGGGCCAGTGCGCCGATGACCATGTAGAGCACACCCTTCACAAGGAAGCCGACGCGGGCTAGCCACTCGATCGCGCGGAAACCGTTCATAGTAATCGAGTTTACGTCGGATTTCTCGCAGACTCTCGTGAGATCTCAAGTTGGGTGGGCACCTTGCAAAGCTCGCCGGGAGGCCAGCGTCTCGCGCTGGCGAGCGTGTAGTGCTGTGTTCAAAAGGGAACAGACACCAGCTTGCACCGCTGTTAACCTACACGTTGAGTTGGCGTGATCCTGACCGCGAGGGCGCCGAACCGCCGTCGTTCGTCACGAGCGTTCAATCGAAGCGATGACGCAGGGCCGCGCTCGCCAAACACAGGGGAGAGAAAATGGACACGACCACTTTGCTCGTCATCGTTTTCGTGGTGCTGCTGCTCGGCGGCGGCGGATTCTTCTACAGACGCAGGGTGTAAGTCGGAAGGACGGTTCGCTCGCCGGGATCATTCGTGGCCTTACGGCACGTACTCCGCTCCCACGGGCTGTCGCCGGCCTTGACCTGACCGGCGACGGTACACGTCGGGAGGGTCTACGATCGACACATCGTTCGACGGCCCGTTCGCTGCGTAACCAGGTTTTCGTCGACGAAATCGCGACTCCTCAGGGGCGCGGTCCCGCACGCCTGCTTCGATTCAGCCGCTCCGCAGATTGACGCGGGACACCTCTGCTCCTCTGTCCTGCGTCACACAGCCCCAAGAACGGTCGGGGCCTTATGGATGATACGTCGAAGACGCTGAGGCGGTGGGTGACGTTCGCCGGGTGTGTGCTCGTCGTGGTCGTCCTGTACTGGGCGCAAGCCGTACTTGTGCCGATCGCGCTCGCCATCCTGCTCACGTTCGTGCTGACTCCTCCTGTTACTTGGCTTCAACGATGGATTGGCCGCATCCCTGCCGTTCTCGCGATGGTCACGCTGGTGTTCACCGTCCTCGGTC
>Ga0299914_10001922_pt1 | contig 14078 bp, 11 predicted proteins | sample RVTome_10_FD_201361 | JGI IMG/M metagenome (GOLD analysis project Ga0299914, IMG submission 201361) | Soil microbial communities from uranium-contaminated site in the Upper Colorado River Basin, Wyoming, United States - RVT153D57 (version 2) ...
AAACCGCTGGCAGTGAAATAGGCATCCAGGATGCTGGTCAGGTTCGTGATCTGGTCTTCAACGACCCGGCCGAGTCCCGTCGGCACCAGCGTCGCTGTCAGCGAGATGCCGTCGGCGGCATCGCGGTACGGAATCTTCGCCACCGATGCAGCCGCGGCATGGATCCCGTGGCTGTCTCGCCCGTGCATGGGATTGGCTCCTGGCGCAAAAGGTTCGCCCCCACGGCGGCCATCCGGGGTGTTGCCGGTCGCCTTCCCGTAGACGACGTTTGACGTGATCCTCAGAAATGATTGGGTATGAAGCGCGTATCGATACTTCGTGTGCTTGCGCAGCTTGTTCATGAAGCTGCTGACCACCCACGTGGCGATGATTCACCCGATTGTCGTTGCCGAAGAAGGGAAAGAGAGCCGTGAAAACCAGAGCGCTGCACACCAGCGCAGCAGATGTCCCTGGGCAGCGGAACCAGTTCAGCGACCGCGGGCTGACCGCGATGGAAGCTGGTGTCGAAGCAGGCGACCTGCGGCACGCCGGGAAGCCGCTCGGACGCCGCCTCGATCGCCGCCAGGTTGTGCGGTTGATGGAGCGGAGCCAGCGGGATCAGCTGCCGCAGGTCGTCAAGAACGGGCGGCGTGACAATCACCGGACCGGCGTACCGTGCGCCGCCATGCACGACGCGGTGACCAACCCCCAGAACCCGCGCCCCGCCGTAGTTGCAGCGGAGCCAGGCGGCGAGCGCCGCCAGCGCCGTGCGCGCGTCCCGACGGCGCCCGGCCTTGGCGGCCGAGGGCGTGGCTGTGAGCGGCGTCGATCACGCGGGTGTTTCCGAGATCAATCCCGCTCGTCGGGGCGATCTCGTCGATCTTGCCGGCCCGGCCCACGAGAATGGGCGTGATCAATCCCTGGGCGCCGGCCTTGACGGCCCCGGCCAATGCCGATTCCTCGCAGGGTGCGCGACGGCCGTGACCACCGGCTCGAGACGCTTACACCGCTCCAGCAGCTGTTCGTACTTGCCGGTCCCGGATTTCGAGTCATGTGGCCTCGCTCGGGTTCCATCGACAGAGCGTCACCCGACAATGCCAGTGCGGCCTCGCAATTGTGTAGGCGGTCCAAGCCTCGATCATGACGACGGCGCACTCACCGGTCGGAGCGGTCACGGCAACGCACAGAAGTTGCCATTCAGCAGACCGCCGAATTCGACGTCAGGCCCAGGATGGCCGGGCCGCTTTCCGACCGGCTGCGCGCTCGTTTCGTGGACGACAGGTCGACCTTTACAGCGACGACCACGTCTCGAGGTGATGGCCAATGGCACCGGCCGGCAGGAGCGACTCCGGCCTGCCGGAGTCATCCCGCACTATGGCCGCTCGGCCGTCGGGCGCTCCACGCGAAATGCAGGGCCGACGATGGTGATTTATGCTGTGTCGGCAGTGCTGGCCCTGGCGACCGCCGGCACGCTCGCGGTGATTGTCGTCCCCCGCGCCGGCTGCGAGCGAACGGTGAACTCACCGCCGAGCAATCGCACTCGCTCGCGGATGCTCGCCAGTCCCAACCCGCCCTGAGCGCCGGCACCGTCCCCGTTGAACCCGCGGCCGCGGTCTGCGATCTGCAGTACCAACGCATCCCCATTCAAACGAAGGGTGACCTGCGCCTCGTGGGCGGCGCTGTGCTTGGCGACGTTGTTCAGGCCTTCCTGGGCGATGCGAAACAGACACAGGGCGACATCGGATGACAGCCCTGCCGGCACGTTTTCATGTTCGAGACGGACGTGAACGCCTTGCGCCTGCAGCTCCTCGCAATGTCCGCGGAGAGCGTCCACGAGCCCGAGCATCTCCAATTTGGTCGAGTGCAGCCGGTGCGACAAGTTGTGGATCTCGGTTGAAATCGTCACCGCCCGCTGACGGAGCTCGCGGATCAAAGCAGTCATGCGCGCCGGGTCCTCACCCGGGTTCGCCGCCAACTGACCGAGCCGGATGGCGAGCATGGCAATCTGCTGGCTGACGTTGTCGTGCAGCTCACGCGCGATGCGCCGGCGCTCTTCCTCCTGCGCCGACAGCAGCCGGCCGCTGAGACTGCGGACCGCGAGCTCGGCCCGCTGACTGGCGGTGACCGCCAGGCTCATGCGCGCTTCGTTCTCGCGCAACTCGCGCACGAGTTCGGATGCACGCAGCACGTCGCGGCTCAACTCGTAGCCCATCACCACGACGAGTCCCAGGTAAAAGAGGCTGAAGACAATCGGTATTTGCAGGCCCGCCCACAGGGCGGCCATGGCGCTGCCGAGGCTGGCGACCAGGAAGAACTCGACGCTGCCGCCGACCATGAGCGCCTTCCGGCGTTCGCCTCGCAGCCACGCGGTCACACTGGCGTCGGCGACGAAGACGAGGACCAGCATCGAGGCGAACTGGGTGACCGGCGTCATGGCATTGGGAGCAGCGCCGAGGACCGCGACAGGTTCGCCGAGGAACTGCACGAATTGCAGACTTCTGACGTTGCCGAAGTCCGGGTTCTGCCCAAGGACCAGATTCACCACCAGCGACACGGCGCGCAAGCCACAGATGGTCCAGGCGAGCCACAGCCGGCCGGCGCCCAGGTAGGTCCGCACGAACCACGTAATCGACACCAGCCAGAAGAACAGCGGCACGTGCGCCCACATCCGGGCGGCGAGAACGTCGGCTGGCGTCTGCGCCTGCATCAGCCGCAGCTCGAAGAATGTCAGCACGGTCGTCGACGCGGCTGTCGCGGCAAAGAACAGGTGCGCCCAGCTAGAACGGTTTCGGTACCAGATGAGGCCGTAGATCGCCGCCAGCGTCAGGCACGCCGACGCGGTCATGGACCAGACGACCGTGACCCAACTCATGAACTCCAGCCCGCTTCCTGCCTGGTCACCATTCCAGCCGCGCGCCGAGGCGAAGGATGCGAGGCCCGGTGATCGACGTTGGCCGCAGCCAGGCGCCGCCCGAGCTGGTCGTCAGCGTTTGCTCGGCGTTGGTGTTGAACAGATTGTAGAGATCGACAAACCCCATGACGCGCGTCCGGCCGAGGCGAAGCGTCTTCTCGGTTCGCACGTCGACGAGCGTGATATCAGGCGTCCGACTCGCGGCGACCGGTTCGGCCTTGAGAGTGGCGTTTCCGTAGTTGAGTGACTGAACGAAGGTGCGCGCGAAGGGCGATCCTGACTGGTGCCGCAGAACCGGGACGACCATCAGACCCCAGGGAAGGTTCAGTGTGCCGTTCACTTTGGCCTGCCACGTCGTGAACCGGTCCTGACCGTCCTCGGAGTGGAGGAGCGCGTTCGGCGTGTAGTCGTTGCCCGTCCCCAGGGCGGCCTCACGGCTCCAGGTCGTGGTGAAGCTCGCCAGCAGCGACCATCGGCCCCTCTGATGTTTCGTCGCGGTGACCTCCCAGGTGTAGTACTCGCTCGTGCTGTCGGCCAGGTTGGTCGTCAGATTGACCGGCGACAGGCCGAGCGCCTCCCGCGACAGGTTATAGGCGGTCACCGTCGCGCCATCGTCGGCCGACCCCGGCCGGCCGTCGGGTCCCGGATCGACGACGGGCACCGGAACGGAATAGGCGCTCAGCGGCCGGCTGACATTGACTGTCCCATACGTTTGACGCCTGGCGTTCAGGACGACACCGGTTCGCAGCCCCACATTCGACGCGACCTCGCGTTCGATGAAGCCCGTCACCTGCGTCACGTAGGTGTTGTCGATCTCAGGGTCGAGTCTGGTGGACGCGGTTCCGCCGGCGACGGACACGAGCGTCCCTTCCTCACCAGCATCCCATCGTCCGTTCGCGTTGGCATCCGCAGGCCAGCGGTAGGTTCGCGACCACCCGGAGGCGTTCGGATTGAAGGTCGCGGTGAAATTGGGCCCGGGATACAGCCAGTACTTGCCGTAGTGCAGTTTGAGCACCGTCTTGCCGTTGCCGGTGAGATCGGTGGTGACACCTGCACGCGGTCCCCAGTTGGTGAAGGTGAGGACGGGGTCGATCGCTGTGAACTGCTGTCCGGCCGGCCCCTCCTGCGGCGGGAGGATGGGCTGGTAGCGATCCAGACGGATCCCGAGCGCGAGCGTGATCCGCGGACTGACACGCCACCTGTCGTCGACGTAGCCGGCCGACGTGGTCAGCTCGTTCTTCGACACGTTCGGACCCAGGAACACCTGCACCTGCGTCGGCACGCCGTTGTTGAAGGTCGACACGCAGTTGCAGGAGTGAAGGTAGCCGTCATGCGGCAAGGTACTGTGATCGGCCATGAATTCGCCGCCGACTTTGAGCGTGTGGTCGCCCCACCAGCCGGTCTTGCTGTAACTCAATGAGCCACTGAGCTGCGGCCGGTGGGTGAGCCGTCCCTGCGACGCGGCTCCGCCACTGACGGTGTTCGCACCTGGATCCGACACGCGCGCGGCCGCGCTCCGCGACAAGACGTCCGCGTCGGAGCGGAAGCCGCCGGCCCGGGCTTCGACGTAGATCGCGTCGGTGACCGCCGCGTTGTACTCCCCCTTCCAGACTGAGACCGGGAAGTCGATCCTCGGAAGCGCGTCGCTGGTCGCGATCGGCTGGGCCAGGTTGGCGGTGAAAAAACTCGACTGCTGGAATGTCTGGTACTGGAAATAGCCAACCAGCTTCTGCCGGGGTGAGAGCTGATAGGTGAGCTTGCCGGTTCCGACTTCGGCTTCGAGCCTGGCCGCGTCATCGAGGAGCCAGGCATAGCGCTGTGCGACGGCGGTGGAACGGTAGGCGCCGTACCACCACGCCTTGCCCTTCTTCAAATACCCGCCGACGTCCGCGTTGAAGTCGCGGAACTGCTCCAGCCGGTTGATGTCCCGCACATCGAGGCCGGGCCCCCCGGAGACGCCGCGTGCGATCTGGCCGTCGTCGATGTTGGCCGCTTCGAGCGAGTCGTTCTGGAAGCCCAGGTGCATGCTGCCGTGATACGCGTTGCCACCGGATTTCGTGACGACGTGGCTCAGTGTGCCCGGGACCGGCATGGCGGGCGAATTGCCGGCGGCCTTGATCACGATCTCACCGAAGGACGCGAAATCGGGGAGGTAGTTATCGTTGGTCCCGTTGGCGGCGCCGACCCGAATCCCTTCGACCTCGTTGCGGTTCATGCCGGTCGCGGCGCGCAACCCGTAGGTGGTGTAGTCCTGCAGCGAGAGGGCGGCATTGCCGCCGACGTCGACCTTCGACATCGCGATGCCCGGTGTATTGGCGACGACGGCGAAGAAATCGCGTGACCCTGGCAGCGTTGCCAATCTCTCGCTGGTGAAGTGGCTGGTGACTGACGTCGAGGCCGGGTCGATGACCGCTGGGGCGCTGCTGACGTCGACAGTGTCAGTGACGGCGCCTGGCCTCATCGCGGCGTTCGCCGTGGCCGTGAAGCCGAGGCCGACGTGCACGCCGGCGCGAACAAGGGTGCCGAAGCCGGCGAGCTCGAACGTGAGGATGTGTTCGCCGGGGGGCACGGCGGAGAAGCGATAGACCCCGGCTGCGTCGGTCACTGTGGTCGCGTCGGTTATCAACGAGGTTCCCGACAGGCGGACGGTCACGCCCGGCAGGACTGCGCCCGTAATATCGGTGACGGTGCCTTTGATCGCGCCGGTCGTTGAGGTAGATGTCTGCGCGGCGGCAGCGACGGACGCCACCGCCAGGCAGAGCGCAAGGATGACGGGCGCCATCCACGCCGGTGCACGGCGTTCGTGGGCCCCCGAGCGGCACGGCATGCGGCATTCTACCCTTGGGATAGCTTACGGGGCTGTGAATCATCGACGGCTCACGGCCGGCTGTGACCTCTGCGCGCCGCACCCTCCGCGCGCCCGGATCGAGTAGCATTTCCCGCGTAATCAGCGCGAATCCGCGGAATGCGGTCTGGCTCGCCGATCGCCTCCAGCCACCCTTGAACTTCTGGAGGTGTCTGTTGAAGCTGTCCCGCGCTCGTGGTCTGAACCGAGTCCTGCCCGCCACCCTTGTTGCGACGATTGCCGCCGTCAGCCTCCTCTCGGCTGAGGTCAAGTTCACGTCGGCTTGGCGATCGTCCGACGCGGGCCAGGTGAGCTTCGCCGGGAAGAAGGTCGCGGCGCTGATCATTTCGTCAGACGAGTCGCTGCGAATGTCAGGAGAGGAAGCGCTCGCCCGCGAACTGGCGGCGCGAGGAATGGAATCAGTGGCGACCTACCGGATTGCGCCGAAGGAGGAACTCCAGAGCGCCGAACGAGCCAAGGTCTGGTTCGAGCGGGCGAATGTCGAGGGCGTGGTCGCGCTGCGGCCGATCAGTTCGGAAAAGCGGGCGTCCTACAACCCCGGGATGTGGACCAACCGCTACTACAGCTCGCTGTGGGGCTATTACGGCTATGGCTGGAGCTCGGCGGTTACATTCGGTTCCGTAGATCGCGACACGATCGTGGTCGTCGAGAGCACGATCTACAGCGTGCCGCGGAACATGCTGCTCTGGGCCGCCGTCAGCGAGACGAAGAATCCGAAGAACCTGCAGAGCGCCATCGCCGAACTGGTGAAAGGCTCCGTGAAGGAGCTCCAGAAGCAGGGGCTGGCTCGGGGCGTCCCCAAGTAGATCGCGGACGACCGTCACGCCCCAGCGTCCTGCGCGAACCGCATCTGGGCTTGCGCAGCAGCGACGACGTTGTCGACCGTGAACCCGTATTCCTGCTGCAGCGCCTTGAGCGGCGCCGAGGCGCCGAACGTCTGCATGCCGATCACGCGGCCCGACCGTCCGACGTAGCGCTCCCAGCCGAACGCGGATGCCTGCTCGATCGCGACGCGGGCCGTCACCGCTGGCGGGAGCACGCTGTCTCGGTACTCCCTGGACTGGCGCTCGAAGACGTCCCACGACGGCATCGACACGACGCGCGAGTTCACACCCTCGGCCACGAGCGCTTCGTGCGCGTCCACGGCGAGGGCGATTTCGCTGCCGGTCGCGATCAGGATCACATCGGGCGTGCCTTCGGACGGGCCAGCCAGGACGTAGGCGCCGCGGGCGACACCGGCGGCCGAGGCGTACCTGGTCCGATCGAGTGTCGGGAGCGGCTGGCGCGAGAGCACCAGCACCGCGGGCTCATGACGGAGCGGCATCAGGTATCGGTAGGCCTCCACCACCTCGTTGGCGTCCCCCGGCCGCAGCGTCACGAGGCCCGGGATCGCCCGCAGCGACGCGAGGTGCTCGACCGGCTGGTGGGTGGGGCCGTCCTCGCCGTCGCCCATGGCGTCGTGGGTGAAGACGAAGATCGTCGGCAGCTCCATCAGCGCCGAGAGGCGAATGGCCGGGCGCGCGTAGTCGCTGAAGATGAAGAACGTGGCGCCGAACGGTCGCAGCTTCGACAGCGCCAGCCCGTTCATGATCGACCCCATCGCGTGCTCGCGGACGCCGAAGTGGACGTTCCTGCCGCCGGGGCTGGCCGCCTGGAGATCGCCGGCACCGGCGAACGTCAGCGTCGTCTTGTTCGATGGGCCCAGGTCAGCTGAACCACCCAGCAGCCACGGAACATTCTGCGCGAGCACGTTGAGGACCTTGCCTGACGCCTCCCGCCCCGCCACCCCCTTGGCGTCGGCTGCGAACACCGGCAGGTTGCGATCCAGTCGTCTGGCAATACACGCCGCTGCATCTGATCGATTTCCGTCGCCGCCTCGGGGTATATGGACCGGTATGCCGCGAACGTCTCCGCCCAGGCGCGACGCGCGTCACCGCCCCGGCGTCCGATACCGGCAGCGAAGTGCTCACGGACACCATCGGGCACCAGGAAGGTCGCATCCTCGGGCCAGCCGTAGACCCGCTTCGTCAAGCGGATCTCGTCGTCGCCGAGCGGCTCGCCGTGAGCGGCGGCCGTGCCCTGTCGATTCGGCGAGCCGTAGCCGATGTCACTGTCGAGATGAACGTGGGCCGCCCCTTGGTCCGGTGGAACGTGCGGAAGGCCGCTTCGATCGCGTCGATATCGTTGGCGTCCGTGACGCGCAGCACCTGCCAGCCGTACGCGGCGAAGCGGGCGGCAACATCTTCGGTGAACGTGAGCGCCGTGCTGCCTTCGATGGTGATGTAGTTGTTGTCGAAGATCCAGCAGAGATGATCCAGGCCCAGGTGGCCGCCAGCGATGCGGCTTCGGCGCTGACCCCCTCCATCAGACAGCCGTCGCCACAGACCGCGTAGATGTCGTTGTCGAACAGCTCGAAGCCCGGGCGGTTGTAACGGTCGGCGAGCCAGCGCTCGCCGATCGCCATGCCGACGCTGGTCGCGATGCCCTGGCCAAGCGGCCCGGTGGTCGTCTCCACGCCCGACACCAGACGGTACTCAGGGTGTCCGGGCGCTTTGCTCCCAAGCTGACGGAACCGGCGAATGTCGTCGAGGGTAACCGAGGGCTCACCCAGCCGCTCGTAATCGGCATTCACGGCCCGGGTGCCGGTCAGGTGGAGCAGCGACCACTGCAGCATCGAGGCGTGGCCGTTGGAGAGGACGAAGCGGTCGCGACCGGGCCAGATCGGATCCTGTGGATCGAAGCGCATGACCCGGTTCCACAGCGTGTAGACGAGGGGAGCGAGCGCCATGGCCGTCCCGGGGTGCCCGGAGTTGGCTGCCTGGACCGCATCCATCGACAGGGTCCGAATCGTGTTGATGGCGAGCTGCGCCATCCGGGTGTCGGTAGTGGTGGTTGTCGTCATGATCAATCTCTCAGGTCGCAACAGCGGTGAGGAGCACCACGGAACGCGGCGGCACGACATAGCTCGAGGCGTGGATCTCCGGTGCCGTCGCCCATTCGCAGACGTCGTCTGGGGAGGCCAGCGACGTATCGATGGTGCGCCGCCATCCCGAGTAGCGATCGCCGCGGACCGGGATCTCGAACGCGAGCGCTTCCCAGTAGGCATTGGCGATGAGGTGGAGCCGCGCCTGGCCGCCCGGCAGCTGGACATCTGCAGCCAGGGAGTGCGACTGATGCCCCCAGTCCGGCTCGTTCAGCTTGATGCCGTGCCAGGTCACTGGCTGCTGGCGCAGCATCTCCTGCAGCGTCATCTCCGACCGCTCGATCGGCAGGTAGCGGCGGATCCGGAGCGCGATCAGCGCCTTCGCAAAGCGGCGGACGTCGGCGTGCGCGCGTAGGAGATCCCAGTCGAACCAGGTCGTGTCGTCGTTGAGGCAGTATGCGTTGTTGTTGCCGCGTTGCGTACGCCGGACTTCGTCGCCCATCAGCAGCATCGGTGTGCCGATGGCGATCAGCGTCAGCGCGAGGAAGTTCTTGACCTGGCGGTTGCGCAGGGCCTCGACCGCGGGATCGTCGGAAGGGCCTTCGACGCCGCAGTTCCAGCTCAGATTGTCGAAGGCGCCATCCTGATTGTCGTGACCGTTCGCTTCGTTGTGTTTGGTGGCGTACGAGACGAGATCGTTCAGCGTGAAGCCGTCGTGACAGGTGACGAAGTTGATGCTCTGCTCAGCCTCGCGCGCCTCGTGGCTGTAGATGTCCGGGCTGCCGGTCAGCCGGTGCGCGAGGGCGTGCACGGTGCCGTTGTCACTCCTCAGAAAGGCGCGTACATCGTCTCGGAAGCGGCCGTTCCACTCCTGCCAGCTGTCGCCCAGGAACGAGCCGACTTCGTAGAGGCCGGCGGCGTCCCATGCCTCGGCGATCAGCTTGACGTTCGCGAGCACCGGGTCCGACTCGATGTCCCACAGCAGTGGCGGCGAAGGCAAGGGGCGGCCGTCTTCGTCCCGGGTGAGGATCGAGGCCAGGTCGAAGCGGAAACCGTCGACGTGCATCTCGGTGACCCAGTAGTGCAGGCTGTCGAGAATCAACCGGCGGACGATCGACTGGTTCGCGTTCAGCGTGTTGCCGCAGCCGCTGTAGTCGGCGAAGCTGGCCCGGTCGTCCCCGAGAATGTAGTAGGTGTCGTTGCCGAATCCGCGCCAGCACACGGTCGGGCCGCCGGCCCCGCCCTCGGTGGTGTGGTTGTAGACGACGTCGAGGATGACTTCGATCCCGCCGCGGTGCAGCGCCTTGACCATGTCCCGGAACTCGTCGAGGGCGCCGAGTGGATCCGGCCGCGAGCTGTAGCCGCGATGAGGGGCGAAGAAGGACACGGGCTGGTAGCCCCAGTCGTTCACGCCGCTCGGTGCGTCCTGCTCATCGAACGCGAAGACCGGCAGCAGCTCCACCGCGGTGACGCCCAGGTCCTGGAGATACGGAATCTTCTCCAGCAGGCCGGCGAACGTGCCCCGCATGGGCGGGGCCACGCCGGAGTTGGGGTTCCGCGTGAAGGCGCCGACGTGCATCTCGTAGATCACCGTCCTGACGAACGGGACCCGCGGCGACCGGTCACCCTCCCAGTCGTACGCGCGGGGGTCGGCGACGACGCTCTTCAGGGCGGTGGCGCAATTGTCACCGGGCTGGCAGGCTGCCGCGCGGCTCCAGCCCGCGGGCCGTGCCACGCACTTGCCGTACGGATCGAGCAGGACCTTGTCACGGTCGAAGCGATGTCCGCTCGCCGGATCGAACGGCCCGGCGACGCGGTAGCCGTAGATCTGACCGGGCTCGATTGCCGCCACGAAGGCGTGCCAGTAATGGTAGGAACGCTGGGCTCCGGGATCGAGATCGACGATACGTGCCGGCGTCGCATCATCGACGTGATCGAAGAAGAGGAGCTGAACGCCGGTCGCGTGCTTCGCGAACACGCTGAAGTTGACGCCGCCAGGACAGATCGTCGCGCCCAGCGGACTGCTGGTGCCGAACGGCGACGGGTTGGATCCTCTCTGGTTCTCGAGGGTCGAGGCGCGAACGAACATCGGTTACCTCCCTTCAGCGAGATCGGTGACGACGAGGGCCGTATCCTGCCGTACCCGTCCGGCGGGGATGGCTCGATCGCCTCGGCGCAGCCGCGCTAGCATCGCGGTCTTCTCCTCGCCAGTGATCACCCAGAGCAGACGGCGAGCCCGGTTGAGAACGGGATAGGTGAGCGTCATCCGCCGGCGTCCTTGATACACGCCTGTCAGCGCGACGTCGGCGCCGGTGATGTCGAGCACGGGATCCCCGGGCACCAGCGACGCGGTGTGACCGTCGGCGCCGAGGCCGAGATGAATCAGATCGAGCACCGGTGGTGACCCGGCCACTGCAGTGAGGGTGTCCGCATACGCGCGGGCCGCGTCGTCGATGTCGGCCGCGTCCACGGGCATCGGATGAATCCTGACCGGGACTGCAGATGTCGGAGGGGCGGCCAGGCTTGCTTCCAGGCGCGCCAGGTTTCTGTCCGGATGGTTCGCGGGGGCAATACGCTCGTCGACCTGCAGCACGTGCATGTGCGGCCACGGCAGATCCATGCCGCTCAGCGCCTGCAGCATCGACCACGGCGTCCGCCCGCCGCTGACCGCGACGGTGAAGCGTCCCCGTGCAGTCACCGCCGCGCGTGCCTCCGCCGCGATCGCGGCAGCCGCGCGGCGCCCCACCGATTCGACGTCGGCCAGCACCTCGATCGTCACGTGTCGCTGTCAGTCATATTCAGCTCCGACGGCAGACATCGGATTTGCCCAGCCGCCCGGAGGCGTCAGACCGTGCGCGCCCTCGCTCGGTCCCCAGGTTCCTGGCTCGTACTCGTGTACTGCGGTGTCCATCGCGCGGACCGGGTCGACGATGCGCCAGGCCTCTTCGACGTAGTCCATTCGGGCGAACAGCGTGGCGTCGCCCGCCAGGGCGTCGGTCAGAACGCGCTCGTAGGCGGCGCGTTCGTCGGCGCCGGGCTGCCGGCTGGCAATCAGCTCCACCCGCTGGCCGACCATCTGATCCGCATCGTCCATCGCCGTCACACCGAACGCGACGGTCTGCCGCGGGATGATCCGGAAGCGCAGGTAGTTCGACATCGGTACCGCAGTTGGAAACACCACCGGCGGACGGTGCAGGCGGAGCACCACCTCGGTGCCGGTAATGGGGAGGCATTTGCCCGTGCGGATGTAGAAGGGGACCCCCTGCCAGCGCCATGAATCGATGTGGAGCCGGATCGCGGCGAAGGTCTCGACCCGCGAATCGGCGGCAACGCCGGGCTCCTGCCGATAGCCGCGGAACTGTCCTCGCATGACATCCTCTGCTGCCAGCGCCCGCGTCGCCTTGAGGACCTTCACCTTCTCGTCTCTCAGGGACTCGCTGTCCAGTCGCGGCGGCGGTTCCATTGCGAGATTGCTCACGACCTGGAACAGGTGGTTCTGGATGACGTCGCGGATGGCTCCGGTCGCATCGTAGAAGCCGCCGCGTCCCTGGATCCCGAAGTCCTCCGCCATCGTGATCTGCACGCTCTCGACGTAATCGCGGTTCCAGAACGCCTCCAGGACCGGGTTCGTGAAGCGCACGAACAGCATGTTGTGGACGGGACGCTTGCCCAGGTAGTGATCGATTCGGAAGATGTCGCGCTCGACGAACGTACCGAGCAGGATCCGGTTCAGATCGCGCGCCGACGGGAGGTCCTGTCCGAACGGCTTCTCGACGACGACGCGGGCCCCTTCGGCGCAGCCAGACTGGGCGAGCTGTTGCACCACGGGTCCAAACAGCGGCGGCGGGATGGCGAGGTAATGAGCGGGGTGGCGCGCATCGCCGAGCTCCCGCCGAAGCGCCGCGAAAGTCGCGGCATCCCGGTAGTCGCCATCGACGTACTGAAGTCGTGCGATCAGCTGCGCGACGCCATCGCGGTCGAGGCCGCCGTACTGCTCGACGCTGGCCTGGGCCCGCAACTGCTCGAGCGTCCAGTCGGCCTTGGCGACGCCGATCACGGGAACGTTCAGGGTTCCGCGCCGCGCCATGGCCTGGAGCGCCGGAAAGATCTTCTTGAAGGCGAGGTCCCCGGTGGCGCCAAAGAAAACGAGAGCGTCTGACTGCGTGTCCGCCATGATCATCCCCGCGTTCACGCGCGCACCTCGTGCGCGGGTTTCTCGACGTGACCGCCGAACTGGAAGCGCATCGCGGACAGCAGCTGGTTCTGGAAGTCGGCGCCGCCGCGCGAACTGAAGCGCGCGTAGAGTGCCGCAGTCAGCACCGGTGCCGGCACTGCCTCGTCGATCGCCGCCATGATCGTCCAGCGCCCCTCGCCGGAATCGGACACGCGTCCGGCGAACTTCGCCAGCGAGGGATCCTCGTGCAGCGCCGTGGCGGTGAGGTCCAGGAGCCATGACGACACCACACTGCCGCGACGCCACAGCTCGGCGATGTCGGCGAGGTTGAAGTCGTACTGGTAGTGTGCCGGATCCCGGAGCGGCGTCGTTCGGCGTCGACGCCCTGGGTCCGTGTTCCCATATTGGCCGCCCGGAGGATTCCCATTCCCTCGGCGTACGCGGCCATCAGGCCGTACTCGATGCCGTTGTGCACCATCTTGACGAAGTGTCCGGCCCCGTTCGGGCCACAGTGCAGGTAGCCCCGCTCGGCGGTAGCGCTGGGCGCGGCTCGACCTGGGGTTCTCGGGATGTCGCCGACGCCAGGTGCGAGCGAGACGAAGATCGGGTCGAGGTGTTGGACTGTGGCGGCTTCGCCGCCGATCATCATGCAGTAGCCTCGCTCCAGCCCCCAGACGCCGCCGCTGGTGCCGACGTCCATGTAGTGGATGCCTTTCGCCGCGAACTCCCTGGCGCGGCGGATGTCGTCGACATAGTGCGAATTGCCGCCGTCGATCACGAGGTCGCCAGGCTCGAGCAGGGGAGTGAGATCGGCGATCGCCGCATCCACCACCGCCGCCGGAACCATCAACCAGATCGCGCGCGGCGCGCGCAGCCCCGCGACCAGCGCGGCAGGCGACGCCGCTCCGGTCGCCCCTTCGGATGCCAGTGCCGCGACCGCCGCCGGGTCGCGGTCGTACACCGTGCATTGGTGGCCAGTGCGGAGCAGCCGCCGGACCATGTTCGCGCCCATCCGGCCGAGACCGATCATTCCGAGTTGCATCACGAGCTCCTTGTTGTCAGTTCTCGCGCCTGGCGATAGCGCCGGATCAGCGCGTTGGTCGAGCTGTCGTGCGTGAGTGCCGGCTCGGCGCCGCTGCCAAGTTCAGGGACGATGCGCTGCGCCAGCACTTTTCCCAGTTCTACGCCCCACTGGTCGAACGAATCGACAGCCCAGACCACACCC
>Ga0299914_10001923_pt1 | contig 14077 bp, 10 predicted proteins | sample RVTome_10_FD_201361 | JGI IMG/M metagenome (GOLD analysis project Ga0299914, IMG submission 201361) | Soil microbial communities from uranium-contaminated site in the Upper Colorado River Basin, Wyoming, United States - RVT153D57 (version 2) ...
CGGCTCGCACGTTGCCGTCGCGGTCGACCACGACGGCGGCGTCCGGTTGGTCGGTGGCCGCCAGGGCGGACTCCACCGCCGCCTGCGCTGTTCGGTCCAGTGTGGTCGCCACGGGTTGCGGTTCCTGACCCTCGATGCGGTCCAGCACCTCGACCACCTCGCCCTCGTCGTCGGCGACCTGGATGTCTCCCGATGGCGTGCCCGCGAGCTGGGTCTCGTAGGCGGCCTCGATGCCGCTGAGACCGACGGCGTCGCCCCTCCGGTAGGGCTGCCCGAGCTCCTCGAGCCGCTCGGCGGTGATCTCGCCGGTGCGCCCCAACACGTGCTCGGCGAACCCCGGCGATGGCGTCGTACGCACGGTGGTGTCCCGGAACCGGGTGCCCGGCAGTGGATAGATCACGGGCGCCGCCTGCGTGTACCGAGCCTGGCTCACGGCGATGATCGGCACGAAGTGGTTGGGCTCTACGCCTGGTGCCCCCAGCGCCCTGTCGACCGCCGCCGGGTCGACCCCCAGTTGCTGCTGGAGCGCCGCCCTCACCTGGTTGAGGTCCTGGATGGCCTGGGGTTCGAGGCCGACGATGCTGCCGGGACCGGTGGAGGCCAGCGGCTCGCCGTCCTTGTCGACGATCGGGGCCCGCGGGGGCACCTCACGCGTCCGCGTCAGGGTCTGGTCGCTTCCCAGACGGGGGTGTACCGCGGCCGGCGTCCAGTCGACGAGCCACCCGAGATCGCCGTCGCCCAGGGTCAGCGACAGCGCCCCGTCGTACGACCACTCGCCCAGCCCGTCGAGCTGCAGCGCGGCCGTGAAGCGGGCTATGGCGCTGTCGCCGCTGGCGTCCACCTCACCGAGCTCGTAGCTGGACGACGTGACGCCGAGGTTGTCGACGATCTGCTGGTGGATCGTGTCGAACGAGTCGGGTGCCTCGAGCACGTGCTCCCGCATGCCGGCGTAGTCGCCCTCCTCCCAAGCGTCCAGGTAGGCCCCGGCGTCCTCGGCCGCGGGCGGGCCCTCGTCGTCGCCCATGAGGGCGAAGATCCCGACGACGGCTGCCCCCAGGAGCAGCAGTCCGACGAGCGCGACCAGGCGATACCGGCTCGACATCGCCGGGCACGCTAATGGCTCGGCCCGGGTCCGGGGAATCGCCGGTGCCCCCCGCCCCCGTGTGGGCAGGCCACCAATCAGCGCCCGCGGGGCGGGCGGGCCGCGGTTCCCTTGGCGGCCGGATCGAGGTTGGCGAGGTGCCACAGGGCGTCGCCACGGTTGACCAGCGGATGCTGGGTGTGGCCGATCACCACCGCATCGAACGGGGCCTTCATGGTGGCCCGGGAGTCCCCGACCGCGTCGGCGATGATCCCCAGCACGTCGCCCCTGGCGACCCGTTGGCCCGCTCGCACGGGCGAGCGCAGGATCCCGGTGCGCCGGGCCCGCACCCAGTGGGTGTGCCGCACGATCGTGGTGGCGGGGCTCCTGACCGGCGAGGGATCGCTGGTCCGCATCTCGAGATCGGCCAGCACCCGCAGCACACCGTCGACCCCGGCGCTGATGGCGGTCTCGTTGAACCGGTCGGACTCGCCACCCTCGTACACGACAACCGGGATGCCCCGCCGCCGGCACGCCTCCCGCAGCGATCCGTCCCGCAACGGCGAGTGGACGCTCACCGGTGCACCGAACGCCCGCGCCAGGCGCACGGTCGTGGGGTCCTCGAGGTCGCCGCGGATCTGCGGCAGGTTGAACCGGTGATCGCTGCCGGTGTGCAGGTCGATGCCCATGTCGCACGCCGCCACCACGTTGGTCATGAAGAGATTGGCGAGCTGCGCCGCCAGCGATCCCTTGGCCGACCCGGGGAACGACCGGTTGAGGTCGCGGCGATCGGGCAGGTAGCGGGTCTCGGTCATCATCCCGAACACGTTGACGACGGGGACGGCCAACAGCATTCCGGCAAGTCGGCGGGGCCGGACCACCTCGAGCACCCGGCGGATGATCTCGAGCCCGTTGAGCTCGTCGCCGTGCACCACGGCCGAGAGCCACAGCCTGGGGCCGGGCCGCTGCCCGTTGAGCACCATGATCGGAAGGTTGAACCGGGTGGCGGTGGGCAGGCGGGCGACCGGCACCTCGACGAGCTGCCGTCGCCCCGGGCCCACCGTGGTGCCGGCGATCTCGACGGGCCGGTTACGGGCGGTGCGGGTCGTGCTCGAAGGCATGGCGGGCCGTCACCCCTTGCGCCGGGGCCTCTGCGGCCGGGTGGCGTGGCTCTTCTCGATCCACTCGACGATCCGCGTGGCCACGTCGGTACTGGTGGCGGCCTCGATGCCCTCCAGGCCGGGCGAGCTGTTGACCTCGAGCACCAGGGGACCGTGCCGGGAGCGGACGAGGTCGACGCCGCACACGTTGAGCCCCATGGTGCGGGCGGCCCGCACGGCCATGGACCGTTCCTCGGGGGTCAGGCGGATCTTCTCGGCGGTGCCACCCCGATGGAGGTTGGACCGGAACTCGCCGGGGGCGCTCTGGCGCCGCATGGACGCCACCACCCGCGTCCCCACCACGAAGGCCCGGATGTCGGTGCCGCCGGCCTCCTTGATGTACTCCTGCACCAGGATGTTGGCATCGAGCTGGCGGAAGGCGGCGATCACCGACTCGGCCGCCTTGCGGGTCTCGGCGAGCACGACGCCCATCCCCTGCGTCCCCTCGGTGAGCTTGACCACGATGGGCGGCCCGCCGACGGTCTCGAGCAGGCCGTCGATGTCCTTGGTGGAGTGGGCGAAGCCGGTGACCGGGAGGCCGAGCCCGTTGCGCGCCAGGAGCTGCAGGGCCCGCAACTTGTCGCGTGCCCGGCTGATGGCCTGCGACTCGTTGGCGGTGAACACGCCCATCATCTCGAACTGGCGCACCACGGCGGTGCCGTAGAAGGTGTGCGAGGCGCCGATGCGCGGGATCACGGCGTCCACGTCGGTCAGCTCGGTGCCCTGCACGATCACGGTGGGGCGGTGGGCCGTGATGTTCATGTAGCAGCGCAGGTAGTCGATGACCCGCACGGCGTGGTCACGCGCCTCGGCGGCGGCCCGCAGTCGAGCCGTCGAGTGCAGGTTGGGGTTGCGCGACAGGATGGCGATCTTCACGACTGGAACCCACGATGGTTCGAGTTGCCGTCAGCGTGCAGCCGAGACCCACCCGGCCAGCGGCCGGGAGGAAGCGGACGAGGCGGCGACTGTAGTGCCCCCACCCGCAAACGATCGCGCCGGGTCGATGACGAATCGACGTCGAAGCGCCAGGCGGCCGATCAGCATGCGGAAGCCCATCTCGTCGCGCCGGGTGAGCGTCAGCTCGATGGGGACGCGGCTACCCGCGATGACCACGGGCGTGCGGATGACCGGACGTCGCTCGAGCGTGCCGTTGCTCGACCGGACGTCGCGCCAACCCACGAGCGGTGCGTCGGCTGCCATGGTCAGCGACACATCGCGTTGGTGGGGATGGAGCACGAAGCGCACCACCGGCCCGGCGTGGGGGTGGTCGACGACCTCGACCGCCCATGCGTGTAGGGTCGACGACCGTGCTCCGGTGTCGACCTTGGCCTTGATGGCATCGACACCCAGCTCGGGCAGCGCCACCCATTCCCGCCAGCCGATGGTCGGCGTCATCATGGACAGCGACGCTATCCGCCACGGTCGACAACCAGGTGTGATGCGGGCTCTGCCGCTCGCGCCGACTGCCGGTCTCGCCAGGTCAGCCCGTACGCTCGGTCCATGTTCCTCGGTGAGGACCTCTTGGCATGGCTGGTGCTGGCGTTGGGCTCGGCGATGGCGGTCGGCAGCCTGACGGCCCTTGTCCGCCCCCCCGGCAAGCCCCGCGATGGCGAGCTGGCACAGGCACCCGTGGCGCGGAGCGTGGTGATGATCCTGGTCGGAACCGTCGCCGCCATCTGGGCCCTGGCCAGCCTGGTTTCGGGCTGACACAGTCGGCGGATGACGGTCAGGCCTCGACCGGCACGCGCTCGAGGCGCAGTCCCAAAGACTCCAGCGTCTCGAAGGGCCGGTGGTAGCCGCGCTCCAGGTGTTCGATGCCGCGGAGCAGCGACGGGCCCTCGGCCACGGCGGCGGCGATGACCGACGAGAACCCGGCCCGCACGTCGGGGATGGTCACCTCTGCGCCGTGCAGTTTTGACACGCCCCGCACGACGGCCGAGTGCACGGCGTTGGTGTCGTGGAAGCGGCAGGCCGGCCCACCCAGGCAGGTGTCGTAGAGCTCGATCTCGCAACCCATCCGGGTGAGGGCGTCGACGTAGACCAGGCGGTCCTCGTAGACGGTCTCGTGGAGCACCGACATCCCCTCGGCCTGCGTCATCAGCACGATGAGGGGCGGCTGCCAGTCGGTCATGAACCCGGGATGGGTGTCGGTCTGAACCGCCGCAGTGCGCAGGCCGTCGGCGCTGGCCGAGATCCACTCGTCGGTGATCTCGAAGCGGGCGCCCATCTTCTGGAGCGTGTCGATGGCGGTGACCAATCGGTCCTGGACGCAGCCGGCGACCCGCACCCGTCCACCGGTCATGAGCCCCGCCACCAGGTACGAGAACGCCTCGAGGCGATCGCCCTGCAGCCGGGTGGCCGCTCCCCCCAATCGGTCGACCCCCTCGACAACGATGCGCCGGTCGGGACGGAGGCTGATCTGTGCGCCCATCCGCTGGAGGAACAGCGCCAGCTCGGTGACCTCCGGCTCGACCGCGGCGTTGACGAGCACCGTGCGGCCTTCGGCCAGGACGGCCGACAGCAGCACGGTCTCGGTGGCACCCACGCTCGGGTACGGCAGGGCGATGCGCGCGCCACGGAGGCGGACGGCCCTGGCCGCGATGCCCTCGGGGGTCACGTCGATCTCCGCCCCCATCGCCTCGAGGGCGGCGATGTGGAAGTCGACAGGCCGTTGCCCGATGCGGTCGCCACCCACGAGGGGAACGAACGCCTCGTGGTTGCGGTGGAGCAGCGGCCCGAGCAGCAGGATGGGAATGCGGTTGAGCCCGCTGAACTCCAAGGGCACCTTGGCCCCGGGTGTGGTGGTCGGTTCGACCGTGATGCGGTCGCCCTCGATGTCGACGCCGACCCCCAGGGAGGTGAGGATGTCGGCCGTGATCCCCACCTCGCCGACCTCGGGCGCATTGGTGAGCGTGCCGGGCTCGGTCCCCAGCATGGCGGCGACCATGTGCTTGGACACGGCGTTCTTCGATCCGCGGACCCGCACCTCGCCGACCAGCGGCCCGTTGGGTTGGATGCTCCAGGCCTCGGCGGCGGGTTGATCCATGTGGGCCGAGCGTAGCGTCGACCCGCGGTGTGGACCGGCCCACCGCCGCGGCCCCTGGGTGCGGCTAGCGCCGGGGCGGACGCCGCCACCGTCGTTCGGACGACGGTGCCCGGACGCGATGTGGTGCCCGTTTGCGCAGCTCGCTCTGCTTGTCGCGGACCAACAGCTGGACCACGTAGTCGTGCTGGAACATGGCAATTTCCTCTCGGAGGGGCGCGGCCGCGCGGCCGCGCGAGTACGGGTACATCGGGGCGCGATCGGCCCCTGGTGGCGGCTCGGCCGGGCGGAGATCCGGCGCTGCGCCGGGATCAGGTTCCGGGAGGAACCAGACCGAGGGCGCGGCCGAGCAGCATCGTCATCGAGCCCTGCTCGTGGAAGCTGTCGATCATCGGCACCCCCTTCGGTCGCCTCGACATACGGCAGACACTTTGGCGGAGGTTCCCGGCCTTGGCGAACGAATAACCGACCGCCGCGCTCAGAGCCGACGCAGGGCCGCAGTGGTCCGCTCGTTGGCCGGGAAGAACGCCTCGATGGCGAGCTCGGCGACCGTGATGTCGTGCGCCGTTCCGAACGTGGCGATCGTGCTGAAGAAGGTCAGCTCGCCAGCGCCGCCGCGCAGCACCAGCGGGACGAACAGGCGTGCCGCGGTGTCGGAACCACCCGAATGGCCGGCCGCGACCCCCGGGTACCGGCGCAGTTCGTCACGCAGCGACAGGAGCTCCGGATCGGCCGAGGCGGCCGCCAGGCGGTCGAGCCGCTCGATCAGATGGGCGCTGTACTCGCGGAGGTTGACGATGCGGGGCGCGAGGCCGTCGCGGTGCAGGCACACCCGCAGCGCGTTGGTGCGCGGGCCGAGGAGCTCGGGGGCGACGCCGTCGGTGAAGATGGCGAGCGCCGTCTCGTTGGCGGACACCAGGTTCCAGTGACGGTCGACCACGACGGCCGGGAACGGCAGATGGCTGCTGAGGATCTTGTCGAGAGCGTCGCGCACGGGAGCCATCTCCTCGGCGTCGAGCGGTGTCTCTGGGTACGTGGGGGCGAAGCCCGCGGCCATGAGGAGCGTGTTGCGGTCGCGCAGGGGCACGTCGAGGTGCTCGGCCAGGTGCAGCACCAGCTCGCGGCTCGGGCGCGACCGGCCGGTCTCGACGAAGCTCAGGTGCCGGGCCGACACCTCGGCCTCGGCGGCGAGGCCGAGCTGGCTCATCCGCCGTTGGTGCCGCCACTGTCGCAGGAGGTCACCGACGGCGCGAGGTGGAGACACGACGCTCATGGCACTCGACCGTAACGGGATCGGGTCGTGGGCACCCTTACGTGGCAGGTAATCGCTCCCGGTCGGGGAGTGGCTCAGTCTCGTGGTCGACACTGCACAAAGCACCGAGGAGACACTCCCATGAGCGATGTCAAGACGACCGTCGACGCCTACCTGGAGGGCCTGACCGAGACCGATGCCGCCCGGCGGGCCGAGCTGATCCGCGCGGCCTGGGCAGAGGACGGCCGCTTCGTCGACCCGCTGTTCGACGTCCAGGGCCACGCCGCGCTCGACGAGCTCGCCCAGGGCGTGATCGCCCAGTACCCGGGCCACACGTTCCGCCGGACGAGCGGCGTCGACGCCCATCACAACGTGGCGCGCTACGCGTTCGAGTTCGCGGCGCCCGACGGCTCGATCGTGATCACCGGCACCGATGTCAGCGAGCTTGCCGATGACGGCCGGCTGCAGGCGATCGCCGGCTTCTTCGGGGACATCCCGGCTGACGAGGCGGCGTGAGCGGGCGGGCCTATTGCGCGCGCTGGGCGCGGATCGCGTGATCAGGGCTGGTCAGGCATAGCCCGGTGTCGAGGTCGAACTGCCAACCGTGCATTTGGCAGGTGAGCACGTTGCCGTCGATGACCGCGAACCGGCTCAGGTCGGCCTTCAGATGCGGGCAGCGGCGCTGCACGACCCACCCGTCGAGCGGGATGTCATCGACGTCGGGTGACTGCTCGGCGTACCACCCTTCGGCGTACTGCAGGCGCTCGGTGGAGAGGCACTTGAGGAACGCGAACACGGCTTCGTTGTACGGTCCCCGGCGCTTTGCCGAACACCGGCAGGAGAGGAGCAACGAATTGACCCAGTCGATCTCTCCGGTATACAGGAGGTGTTCGACCAGAGTCCGCTTGGTCGTGAATTGGTAGCGGACAACCTCATTGGCGTATCGTCGCACCTGCCTGGCGCTGAAGTCGATCAGCAGAGGCTCGATGGATTCACCGTCGTCGCCCACGAGCTTCAGGAGCACTGACCCGTCGACTCGGGCGGCCAGGAATGTCGACTCGTGCAGGAGCGGCTCGATACGCTGCTTCAGCTCGTCGAAGACGTCGATCTCCGGGTGAGGCCAGGATGCCTTCTCCGCCTCGATCACCGGGCGCTGCCGATCGCGGTAGGCGCGCAGGTGCTCCGCCTTGTGGGCAAAGAAGCACCGGACGTCGCTCACCGGGTGCCGTACGGTGCAGTCGTCGCCAGTGAGCTCTGCGACGCTCCCCGGCAGCAGGATCCTTCCGTTGTCGTACCCCCACTCCCGGTACTGGTCGATGAACACCTGCTGATCCATGAATATGTTGGCATCGTCGTCGCCCAGGTCGTTGAGCGACCAGAGCTCGTCGTCGAGGAAGCACGGGGGCCCGGCAATCGGAAAAACCCAGCTTGCCTTGAGATCATCTATGTATCGGATGGTTCGGTCGAATTGCCGGGAACGCTTCTGTCTGCCCAGCTCGAGGCGTGCAGTCGCCGAAATGTCGTAGGTCATCGGATACCAGATGGCACCCGAGAATTGCAGCAGGTGTGCGTGCACCGGACCCAGCTTGGCGAACTCGCTGAGGTTGGCGGGCCGAGCATCGTTCTGGTTGAGCAGTCGAATCCCGTCGTGTTCGACCCAGAGCGACGAGTCGCCGATCGGCCCATCGTTCGGTGACGTCAGCGCTTGGATCATGATGGTGAGCCCGTCGCCAAGTGCGACGGGCTCATTGGATCGTGTACGCAGGAACTTCGTGAATCCCAGCGCGTGCAGTTCGTCTTCCAACTGGCTGGTCGGGTAGTCGGGCAGCAGCACCGTCGCCGACTTCGACACGAACCGGCGCAGATGCGCGGCGTCGAAATGATCGCGGTGCAGGTGGGAAATGTACAGGTAGTCGATCTCCCCGAGACGCTCCCAGTCGAGCTGTGAGTTGTCGGGGAAGGGGAACCACGAGGCAAAGAAGGCGGGGTTGACCCATGGATCGCACAGGATGCTGCCCGCCGGCGTGTCGATGCGCATTCCTGCGTGGCCGGTACCAGTCACCCGCACTGAGGGAACCTCCACGATCCGAGACCGAACGGCGCGTGACCTTAACGACCTACGCCCTAGTGGTGGTGCATCTTAGCGGCTGAGGGGATAGCGCTCTTTCTCCGGTCAGCTCGACGGTCACCCCGCCTCGAGCCTGAAGACACCGTTCTGCTGCGTGAGCAGCCACAGCTCACGGCTGGGGTCCTCGCCGAAGGACGTCTGAAGACCGCCAGCCTGGATGTCGAGCTCGACCACGCCGTCGGCACCCATGGCCCATATGGGCCCGGTCATGTCCATGAACACATAGGCGCCCCGGAGGGCTGGAATCGCTTCACCCCGGTACACATAGCCCCCAATCACCGCGGGCCCTACACTGTGGGAATACTCGTAAACCGGCATCACCGGGTCAGCGGGCGCAGAGACCTCGTCATTGAAGTGGACCACATGCGAACCTTCGTACGTCGGCCAACCCAGATTGACGCCCTTCTGTCCCGCAGGGATCTTGTAGATGGCCTCCCAACTGGATTCACCGACGACACCGATCCAAAGGTCGCCGGTTCCGTGGTCGATCGAGAACCGCCACGGGTTGCGCATGCCCTTGGCCCAGATCTCGGGCGCGACGCCGGTTGCGCCCACGTAGGGGTTGTCGTTGGGCACTGTGTAACCGGGACCTTCGCGGTTGGGAGTGATCCGCAGGAGCCCTCCCAGGAGCTTCGTCATGTCCTGCGCATCGGCACCCCGGCTGCCTCCCCCGTCTCCCATGCTGATGAGCAGGTTGTTGTCCGCGTCGAAGGCAAGGTGGCCGCTGTTGTGCCCGACACCAGGCTGGGCAACGCGCAAGATCTCGCGCGCCGACGCGGGATCGGGCCGACCATCGTCGCCTACGGCGTAGGAGACGATTCGGGTGTCGACGTCGTTGCCGTTGAAGCCAAGGATGATCCGGCGGTCGACAGGGTCGAAGGTCATGCCGAGCATGCCGTATTCGGCGCCGGGCTCGTAATCCATGACTTCCGCAGTCAGATCGAGGACCGGCTCGGATCGTCCGTCGACCAGGTGGTAGATCTGGCCGTGCTGGTCGGCCAGATAGGGGTTGGGGTCACCATCACGCCAGGCGATCGCTGTGAGCATCTGGGTGTCGGCCACCTTGGTGAGCGCGACCGGGAGCCCCTGAAGCTGTTGAACCGGGGGCGGCTGGGCGGGCGGGACGGTCGTAGGTGGCGCGGTTGTCGTAGCCTCCGCCGCCGCTTCCTGCGCCGTCGCCGCACCCTCGCCGTCGCCCGACGGGCCGGTACCGCAGGCAGCCAATAGCAGGACCGCCGCTCCGGCGATCGCCCAGGTCCTCAGCCTCACGGACTGGTTGTACCGAGATCAGGCCGGTCCGTGGGGGATACCCACGGTTCGCTACATCGAGATCCGGGTGAGCCGACCGCTCGAGTCAGAGCTGCGACGCACGCAAGTCGAGATGCTCGGACTGCTCCCGGCCGGGGGTGGATCGGGGAGAGCGGGTGACGGGGATCGAACCCGCATTATCAGCTTGGGAAGCTGACGTTCTGCCATTGAACTACACCCGCGGGGTGAGACGGCGAGGCTAGCCGACGAGCTTCTTTGATCGCCGATCGGGCGGGTGCCGCTAGCCGGAAGGACCGCCGGCGACCACTAGGGTCGGCGGCCGATGATCCTGTCGGACCGCACCATTCGCGAGCAGCTCGACGCCGGCCGCATCGTCATCGACCCCCTGGACCAGTCGTGCATCCAGCCGTCGTCGGTCGATCTGCGCCTCGACCGGTTGTTCCGGGTCTTCCTCAACCACACGATGCCGGTGATAGACGTCAAGGAGGACCTCGAGGACCTCACGCGCCTGGTCGAGATCGGCGAGGGCGAGGCGTTCATCCTCCACCCGGGCGAATTCGTGCTCGGTTCGACGTACGAGAAAGTGTCCCTGCCCGACGACCTGGTGGGGCGCATTGAGGGCAAGAGCTCGCTCGGCCGGCTGGGCCTGCTGATCCACTCGAGCCTGCCGGGCTCCGAGCCAGTCTGGGTCTTGGACGACGGTGTGCTCCTTCCTCGTCCCATCGAGGACGTCGTTCGCAAACAACGGCACGCCAAGGTGGCCGCGTTCGATCCAGACACGTTCGCTGTGGAATACCACGAGATCACCGGCTGGTACGAAGGACCGCCGGATCGGATCTATGAGGTCGAGCTCGCCTCCGGCCGCCAGGTGCGGGTGACCGCCGGGCACAACCTCTTCACGCTCGATCGTCGCGGGGAGCTCACGAAGGTGAGCACGCGTGCGCTGAAGCCAGGCGTCCATGTGGCGGTACCCGGGATCGTCCCGGATCCAGCGGCGGACACGATAGGACCCCAGCAGGAGCAGTCGGCAGACATCGTCGTCGCCGAGACAGTGCCGGATCCCGCGCCGTGCGAACTGACGATCGTCGGCCCGACCGTTGCTGCCGTTCACGGGCATCACGGCGAGGAGGTGTCTCGACTGCTGCGGTCCTGTGGCTACCGGGCCGTGAGCTACTACCGCCGCCGTGGTGCGCTTCCCTTCGGCGTCGCCCGACAGGTACCCGGCCTCGTTGCGGCGCTGGGCCCGGCCGACCTCATCGGCTGGCGCGGTGGTCGCAATGCCGTGCCGGCGCGGATCAGGGTTGACGCCGAGCGGGCCTGGGTCCTCGGTCTCTATGTCGCCGAGGGTTATCGACGGCAACAGCGGGTTGTCATCTCGAACACCGATCAGCGGATCCTGGATCGGGCCGCCGCCGTGCTGAGCGGGCTCGGCCTTACCTTCCATCGTGGCCCCGGGGCACTGACGTGCGGCTCGTCGATCCTGGGAGCGCTTCTCGGTTGGCTCGGTACGGGCGGAAAGGCACCAAACAAGCGAGTGCCGGCGGTGGTGTTCGGCTGGTCGCGCCCGCTGATCGAGGCCTTCCTGGCGGGTCTCTTCGACGAGGACCGATCGCTCGATGGTGGCCGTACGTCGGTGTGGACGACCTCTGAGGGCCTGGTCGGCGACCTGCTCCTCCTGTTTGCCCGCCTCGGACTCCGTGCGGGCTGTTGCAGCCGCCCGGCACGCGGAAACGCCCTGCCCTCGTGGCAAGTCTATGCCCCCGACGGAGAGCACAAGCTGCTCACGGCAGTTCCGCTGGCGGATCAGCTTCTCGTAGCGGCCCGAAAGGAGAGTGGGTTGACCCAGGCCGACCTGGCCATGCGCGCTGGCTACCGGCACGTGTCCGATCTCAACAACATCGAGCGCCGGCGCGGGCGGGATGCGGTGCGCCGGAGAACGCTGCGGCGCATCCACGAGGCGATCGCCCCTGCGGCACCGGACGCTCCGTCGCTCCCCAGGCTGCGTCGGCTTACCGATGGCGATCTGTTGTGGGACGAGGTCGTGGAGGTGCGTGACACCGGAACGGTGGAACGAATCTTCGATCTAGAGGTGCGGCCCGGCGGGCGCAGGATCGAGAACTTCCTGGCCGGCCGCGGTGGCGTGTTCGTATCCAACACCGCCGGATTCATCGATGCGGGATTTTCCGGGCACATCACGTTGGAGCTGTCCAACGTGGCCAACCTGCCGATCACGCTGTATCCAGGCATGAAGATCGGGCAGGTGAGCTTCCTGCGCATGACGACGCCGGCGGACGTGCCGTACGGCTCGGCGCGGGTGGGGTCCAAGTACCAGGGCCAGCGCGGGCCCACCCCGAGCCGCTATTGGGAGAACTTTCGGGATCAGGGGGGGTGACGAGCCCGGGCTAGCCCTCGGGAAGGTCGAGGTCGACCGTCGCCGTGTTGATCTCGTGGACCTCGGGCGGGACGTTGGGGTCCGCCGCCGGATCCCGGAGCTTGAGCGTCACCGTCGCCGACGGCTCCTCGTCCACGCCGTCGCCGTCCCGGTACCAGGGGCGCACCAATGCGACCAGGTCGCGCAACTGCGGAGCGGCACCGGGTGGCAACTCGTCCAGCTCGCAGACGACGGTGGTCGGCAGGCCGCCGACCAGCGCCGGCGGACGGGATGGAGCCGGCGGCAGCCGTACCTCGCCGCTGCCTCCGGGCATCGGCCAGTCCGGCGTGGCGCACCCCTCCGGCAGCAGCCTGACTCCCGGCACGGCCGGCACGAAGCCGGCGTCGCCGGCCAGCGTCACCTCGAGCGACACGCCCGGGAGCGGGCGCTGGCCCAGCTGCTCGGCACCGATCGTCAGCCGGCCGATCGGCAGCTGGTGGCCCTCCAGGCCGAACGGGGCCCATGTGCTCGCAACCAGCGCCAAGCCTTCCTCGTAGCGGTCGAGTGGCACGACCGCGCTGCCCTCCACGACGCTGTTTCGGCGCAGCGTCACGGTCGCCGACTGGTCCGGTGCGCCGGTGTTGAGCCCGACGCGGACCGCGGCGCTGGTATCCCGGGGCGGTGGTTGGACGACGCACTCGATCGCCTGGCTGCCGCCCGCAGCGACCACCGTGCACCGGGGATCGAGGCCGTCCGCCACCGCCTGGACCCCGGGCGTGAGCTGGATCTGGAGCTGCCGGTCGGCCGGCGTCGCCGACGCGGCGGCCGTCGTCGCCGTCGTTGCGGCTGCGGCCGGTGCCAGCTGAGCGTTGGCCTCTCCGATCCGCACGGTCAGTTCGCCCCGCCCCACGCCTGACGGGGCCCACACGGGTGCGCCGACGAAGGCCAGGGGCGGCACCACCGGTGGGGGCGGTGGCTCGGCGGGGCCCGGACCACTGGGAGGCGGAGGCGTCGGGCGTGTCGGGGGCGGGGGCGTAGCGGCCGGAGGTGGGCTCGCCGGCGGTGCGCTCGGCGAGGGGCCCAGCGACGGACTCGGCGCCCGGCTCGCCGGGCCTCCTAGCGGCGCGCCCCGATCGAACGGCGGGCGAGCGTCGAAGCGGCTCGGCGAGGAGCCACCGTCGAAGCCGCCGCCGAACCGCCGGTCCGAGTCGAATCCGGCCGGGGCGTCGAACGGGTCGAGTGTCAGGAGGTCGTCCGCAGGCGGCTCGTTGTCGCCCGGATCGGGCTCGAAGGAGCCATCGCCGCCACCGTCGAGTCCGCCGCCACCGTCGAGTCCGCTGCCGAGACCAGCGGCGTCCGCGGCCACATCGGTCTGCCCGTCGCCCCGTGACACGGCCAGGCTGGCCACCGTCAGGCCGGCGATCAACGCCGCGGCCACCCCTGCACTCCCAGCCGAAGGCGCCAGGTCACGCACGCGGCGCCACGCGCTCTTGCCACCGGGCGCCGACCCCGAGGTTGCCGCCGCTCCGGCTCCCGTTTCCGCGGTACCGGCGGCACCTCCTCCCGCGGCGGCGCCGGCGGCCGCCAGTGCTGCCACTTGGCTGCCACCCACCAGGAAGAACGGCAGCAAGGAGCGCACCAGCATCCGGTTCACGTCGGTCAGCTCCACGACGAGTGCCTGGCACGATGCGCAGCGGTCGACGTGACGCTTCGTCGCCGCCTGGTCGCGGCGGCTCAGGCCGCCGCGCACGTAGGCACCGAGCCGCGACCGGT
>Ga0299914_10001924_pt1 | contig 14071 bp, 16 predicted proteins | sample RVTome_10_FD_201361 | JGI IMG/M metagenome (GOLD analysis project Ga0299914, IMG submission 201361) | Soil microbial communities from uranium-contaminated site in the Upper Colorado River Basin, Wyoming, United States - RVT153D57 (version 2) ...
GACGATCGAGGCGCGGCGCTATCCGACCGGCACGATCCTCGCGTTCAACGGCACGACCGAGTGGGCGCTCGACTCGGTGGCATTCGCCGACGCGGTGTGGTTGCCCCGCGAAGACCAGCTGCGCGAGCTGCTGCGGGCGACGTTCCGGTCGCTCACCCGGCTCGAGGACTCCTTCGAGGTCGAGATCGAGGTCGCGGGTGAGCGACGGCGATTCGACCATCCCGACGTGGCGGAGGCGTACGGCATGGCGCTGCTCGAGCTCATCGGCAGGTCGCGGTGAGGTGCACACGTGAGGCGGTCGCGGTGAGGCGTTCGAGATGACGGATGCCGCGGCCGACCCGGTCGCGCGGGCCGCGTCGGCGGTGGCGCGGGCCGTCTCGCAGCTCAGCCTGAGCGAGGCGCGCACGGAGACGCTGGCGGAACTCGCCCCTGAGCGTCGCGTGCTCGGCGTCACCCGCGCCGCACGGATGACCGCCATCGGCCGGGTCTGGCGGCTCGGGGTGCTGCTGCTCGACGCCGACGGCGGCGTCTTCGCCACGGGTCGCGTGGTGCGCGCGGAGCGGCCTGCCCGGCGCAGCATCACTGCGGAGGCCGTGGCCGAGCAGCGGGCGCTCCGTGCGGCCGCGGTGAAGGGTGGAATTCCAGAAGGCGAGACCGTGAACTTCGACGCGACCAGAGTCGACTTCGAGGCACTCGCGCGTGATGCGGCATCCGGCCCGCTCGTGCTCTCGAGCGACGGCGAGGGCGGCCTCGAGGTGTTCGTGCGCTGGAATCCCGCGCAGTCCGACGCGCTCATCTCGCTCGATCGCTACCTCGCCGACCGGGTCGGCCTGCTCCTCCATCCGCCGCAGGGCACCTAGGGCGCCGGCAAGGCGTGCGCCGCTACCCGGTCGTAAGATGGCGGCCGAGAGGAGGATGGCGATGGCCGATCCCGTGGGCGACATCATCGGAGACTATCGGGCGTTCACCGCGCAGCAGCGCGACCGCCTGCTCGCCCGAAACATCGACATCGTGCCGTACGAGCTGGGCCACCTCGCCGTCCGCGTGCCCGAGTGGGATCAGTACGTCCACGTTCGGACCCTGCTCGAACGCCACGCGATCGCCAACATGGAGGGCGTCTGGAATGGGCGGCCGATGTCGATGATCCTCCTCGCTGAGCCGCTCCGCGTCCTCGACGGCCAGGTGATCCCGCTCATCGAGCTCATCCCGCCCGTCCACCAGCGCGTCTACAAGATGGGCATGGAGCACTTCGGCGTGGTCGTCGGCGAGGAGGTCGACGCGTTCTCCCGCCGGCATCGGGAGGCGCTGACCGGCCAGCAGTTCCAGAACGAGTGGAACGAGCCCTATTACATCCTGTTCGAGGACTTCACGCACGTGAAGTTCCACCGGCGCTCGTTGCGCGAGGTGATCGAACTGCAGGGCGGCACGTTCGACGGCTTCCACCATGTCGACGGCTGGGTCCCGCAGCGGCTGGTCACGGCGACCGGCCCGAACCCTCTGCCGCGCTGAGCGGAGAGGGCGGTCGGCGTAGTCGAAATCCTCGTCTTCCCACGATGCAGGACCTCGACCCGATCCGGCAGCGTGGCCTCAGCGCTCGTCGTCGGCGTCGGTGCGCGACGGGCGTGCTTCCTGGTGCTGGATCGACTCGATGACCGAGTCCTGCAGGCCGCGCTGGCCGGTGTGCAACTCCTGATAGGTCTCCCCGGCACCCATGATCGGGCTGAACGCGGCCCGCATTCGGGTGCCGCGCGGCGCACGAACGGCGCGCACCGTCATGCCGACCACGAGCGCAGCCGCGAAGAGGGGGGCGAGCACGGGCAGCAGGAGCTCCATGCTCAGAACCCGAAGGCCGTGATCGCCGCGAGCGAGCCGTCGCGCCAGGCGTCGAGCACGAAGCGCTCGTGGTGCACGGTGTTCTCGGGAAGCGCACCGAGGTCGAACCAGCGGAGGTCGGCGGCCTTCGCCTCCTGCAGTGCGGGAGAATCGGCCCAGCTTCGGCAGGCGAAGAAGAAGTCGACGCGCTGGTCGATGGCGAGCCCGGTGGGCGCCGTGCGGTGCATGGTCGTGAGCGGCTCGAGCGCCTCGGTGGCGATGGCGATGCCGAGCTCCTCGGATGCCTCGCGCACGGCCGCGTCGGTGACCGGCTCGCCCGCCTCGACGTGTCCCGCGGCCGACGCGCCCCAGAACTCGTCGTAGTAGCCGGTGTTCGCCCGGAGCTGCAGGAGCACGCGGTCGCCGTCGACGAGGAACACGTATGCGGCCGGCACTACGCTGAACCCGCCGTGCTCGGCGGCGTAGAGCGCCGGGTACGTCTGCCGCGCCGTGCCGGGCTCAGTCATCGCCTGCTCAGTATCCGACGACCGGCCCGAACGCGTCGGCGAGCGGCGCGCGGTTCACGGTGCGCAGTTCGTCGACCGGCACGGTGAACAGGCCCTGCACCTCGAGCGATCCGGATGCCGCATCCGTCACGCCGATGCGGCGCACGGGATATCCCCGGCCCTCGCAGAGGCCGCGGAACTTCACATCGTCTTCGCGGGGGACCGTGACGAGCACGCGACCGGCAGACTCGGAGAAGAGGGCCGTGGCCGCGTCGATGCCCGCGTCCTGCATGACCTCGTCGAGCACGACGCGGGCGCCGACGCCGAATCGGCCGACCGCCTCGGCGAGCGCGACCGCGAGGCCGCCGTCGGAGAGGTCGTGCGCGGAGTCGATGAGGCCCTCGATGGCTGCGGCGTTGAGGAGTCCGGCGAGGCGCTGCTCGCCGGCGAGGTCGACCGCCGGTGGGCGGCCGCCGAGGTGCCCGTGCACGACGCCGGCCCAGGCGGAACCGTCGAGCTCTGCGCGCGTGTCGCCGAGCAGGTAGATGTTGTGGCCGTCGTCCTGCCATCCGGAGGGGATGCGGCGGGCGACGTCGTCGATGACGCCGAGCACGGCGATCACGGGCGTCGGGTGGATCGGCACGTCACCGGTCTGGTTGTAGAACGACACATTGCCGCCGGTGACGGGGATGCCGAGTTCGAGGCATCCGTCGCTGAGGCCCTCGACGGTCTCGGAGAACTGCCACATGACCTCTGGGTTCTCGGGGGAGCCGAAGTTCAGGCAGTCGGAGACGCCCATGGGCACGGCGCCGGTGACGGCGACGTTGCGGTAGGCCTCGGCGAGGGCGAGCTTCGCACCCTGGCGCGGGTCGAGCTGCGAGTAGCGGCCGTTCGCGTCGGTCGCGACGGAGACGCCGAGGCCCGACTCCTCGTCGACGCGGATCATGCCGGCGTCGTCGGGATAGCTGAGCGCGGTGTTGCCGAGCACGTAGTTGTCGTACTGGCTCGTGACCCACGCGGCATCCGCCTGGTTCGCCGAGCCGACGAGCCTCAGGAACTGCTCGCGGATCTCGTCGGGGGTGGCGGGGCGGTCGAGCTTCGCCGCGGTGTCGGCCCGGAGTGCGTCGATCCACGTCGGGTAGGCGACCGGGCGTTCGTACACGGGACCGTCGACGGCGACGGTGCGCGGGTCGACGTTCACGATCTCCTGGCCGTGCCACATGATGCTCAGGCGACCGGTGTCGGTGACCTCGCCGAGCACGCTCGTCTCGACGTCCCACTTCTTCACGACCTCGAGGAAGCCGTCGAGCTTCTCGGGGCGCACGATCGCCATCATGCGCTCTTGGCTCTCGCTCATGAGGATCTCTTCAGGAGTGAGCGTGGGGTCGCGCAGGAGCACGTCATCGAGCACGATCGCCATTCCGCCGTCGCCGTTGCTGGCGAGCTCGGACGTCGCGCACGAGATGCCGGCCGCGCCGAGGTCTTGGATGCCCTCGACGAGGTCGCCGGCGAAGAGCTCGAGGCAGCACTCGATGAGCACCTTCTCGGCGAACGGGTCGCCGACCTGCACGGCGGGCCGCTTGGTGGGGCCGCCCTCGGCGAAGGTGTCGGAGGCGAGGATGGATGCCCCGCCGATGCCGTCGCCGCCGGTGCGCGCGCCGAAGAGCACGACCTTGTTGCCGGCGCCCTTCGCGTTGGCGAGGTGCAGGTCTTCATGCCGCAGCACGCCGACCGCGAGGGCGTTCACGAGCGGGTTCGCCTGGTACACCGGGTCGAACCAGGTCTCGCCGCCGATGTTCGGCAGGCCGAGGCAGTTGCCGTAGAAGCTGATGCCCGACACGACACCGTGCACCACGCGGGCGGTGTCGGGGTGGTCGATGGCGCCGAAGCGCAGCGCGTCCATGACGGCGACGGGGCGAGCGCCCATCGAGATGATGTCGCGCACGATGCCGCCGACGCCGGTGGCGGCGCCCTGGAACGGCTCGATGTAGCTCGGGTGGTTGTGCGACTCGATCTTGAACGTGACCGCCCAGCCCTCGCCGATGTCGAGCACGCCGGCGTTCTCGCCCATGCCCACCATGAGGTGCTGCTTCATGTCGGGCGTGACCTTCTTGCCGAACTGGCGCAGGTAGATCTTCGACGACTTGTAGGAGCAGTGCTCGCTCCACATCACCGAGTACATGGCGAGCTCGGCGCTCGTGGGCCGGCGGCCGAGGATGTTGCGGATGCGCTCGTACTCGTCGGGCTTCAGGCCCAGCGCGGCGTACGGCTGCTCCTTCTCGGGCGTGGTCGCGGCGACCTCGACGGTGTCGAGCACCGGCATGGTGCCGCCCGCGCTCGTCGAGGGGGCAGCGGTCGAGGCGGGGGCTTCAGTGGTCACGGGTGGCGAGCTCCAGGAAACGGCGGCGAGCGGATGCCGCGGGGCGGATGCCGGACGCCCCAAGTCTACCGGGCGGCATCCGCGCGTCAGACGGTCGCGGGACAACCGCGGGCGGTCGGCGTAGAGTCGGCTCGCGGTCCACGCGGTCCACGCAATCGATCCGCGCGGAGGGGAGCGGTCATGGCGGCAGTGTCGAAGCCCGTCGCCGCGGTACTCGAGGCGTTCCGTACCGAGTACGCGATCTACGGCGTCATCCTCGTGAGTGCGCTCATCGCGATCGGCTGGGAGGACGAGACCGACCTGGCCGTGCTGCTGTTCACGCTCGGCGCGGGGGCGGTGTTCTGGCTCGCGCACCTCTATGCCGGCACGATCGCCCTCGAGGACGACCGGCAGCCGCGCGCCCGGGCGATCGCCGCCGCCGCGTGGACGGCGGCGCGACAGTCCGCGGGGATGCTGACCGCGATGGTGCTGCCGACGTTCTTCCTGCTGCTCGCGGTCGTGGGCCTCGTCGACGAGTACGTCGCGTACTACCTCGCCCTCTGGGTCGGCGTGGCGATCCTGGCCGTTGTCGGCTACGCGAGCTCGGCTCGACGACACAGCGCGTGGTATTGGCGGCTCGTCAGCGCCCTGGTGACGGCGAGCCTCGGCGTTCTCATCATCTGGCTCAGCTCGCTCGTGCACTGAGCCGTGAACCGAGGGATCGCATCACTGACGCGGGCTGGTTGACGCCGACGAAGCCTTGCCCACCACGAAGCCCGCTACTCCCTCCGGGAGAACGCCGATGCCCGCTCGACCTGCTCGCGCGTGAGCGACACCCCCGTGTACCGCTCGAACTGCCGCGCCGCCTGCAGCGCGATCACCTCGGCGCCCGAGATCACCCGCTTTCCGGCCGCCCGCCCGGCGAGGATGAGCGGCGTCTCCGCCGGGAACGCCACCACGTCGAAGACCGTCGACGCCCGCTCGATGAGCGCGGGGGAGAACGCGAGCGTCGCGGCATCCGGCCCGTGCATGCCGAGCGGAGTGACGTTCACGATCACGTCGAACGCGGGCGCCGGATCATCCGATACCCACTCGAATCCGTACTTCTCCGCAAGCGCCGAGCCGGCCGCCTCATTGCGGGCGAGTACCGTCACGTCGTCGACGCCCGCCCCCCGGAACGCCGCTACGACCGCCTTCGCCATGCCGCCCGAGCCGCGCACGACCACGCGCGACGCCGGGTCGAGCCCGTGCTCGGCGATGAGCATCGCGATCGCCTCGTAGTCGGTGTTCGATGCGGTGAGCACACCGTCGTCGTTCACGATCGTGTTGACCGACTCGATCGCCGCGGCCGACGGCTCGACGACGTCGACGAGCGGGATGACCGCCTCCTTGAACGGCATCGACACGGAGCATCCGCGAATGCCGAGTGCCCGGATGCCACGTACTGCACCCTCGAGGTCGTCGGTCGTGAACGCCTTGTAGATGAAGTTCAGGCCGAGCTCGTCGTAGAGGAAGTTGTGGAATCGCGTGCCGAGGTTCGACGGACGTCCGGCGAGCGAGATGCAGACCGACATGTCCTTGTTCAGGATGGGCATGCCTCAATGGTGACGGATGCCGCGGCAGGCGATGCGATCGCCGCGTGCCGGATGCCGCGGCATCCGTCCGGAGTCGCGGAGGTGACGCATCCGCTCGCGAAGTCCTGCCAGCTGCTTCGGCTGGCTCATGTGAGCTCCACCTCATGTGAGGGCGATCTCACATGACAAGTGGGGAAAGTGCCGCAGCGGCGATCGATCGATCGATCACGCGATCGAGCGGTCGATCGAGCGGGCGATCAGGCGATCCGGCGATCACGCGATCGATCGAGCGATCGAGCGATCGATCGAGCGAGCAGGCGAGCAGGCGATCAGGCGATCGAGCGAGCAGGCGATCCGGCGATCAGGCGAACCGCGCGGAGTCGCCGACCGACTGACTCACGCTTCGCGGCCGCCGGGCGGGCCGATGACCAGGAGCGCCGCGAACACGACGGCGATCCCGGCGACGGCGACGACGGTGAGCAGCACCGGGCGCGCGAGGAACCACCGCAGCATCCCGTTCACCCAGCTCCCGTCGGCGGGGTGGTCGGTGCGCTCGTGCCGCCAGGCGCCGTCGAGCCGGCCGCGCCGCATGAGCCAGAGCTCGAACGGGACCGTGGCGTAGGGCACGATCGCGGTGAGCACCGCGAATGCGATGAGTCCGATGCTCCAGCGCTGGTTGACCCCCACGAGCACCGCAGCGAACGCGTAGGCGAGGAACACGAACCCGTGGATCGACCCGCCCACGAGCACGGCGGCGTCGACGCCTGCTGCGTACTTGAGGATCATGGCGACGATGAGGATCGTCCAGGTGACGGCCTCGGCGACGGCGAGGCTGCGGAAGAGGCGCTTCGGTGACACGGATGCTCCAGGGTCGGGGTTCCTCCATCCTCGCAGCCGCGGACTGGGCGCGGCATCGATCGAAGGATTGACCGGCGCAGGCTCGCCTCGCCGCGCGATGCCCGTCATCTCGCGCGATACTCTTTCCCGATGACCGAGCTCCCTGAGACGCCCGAGCCACCAGCGCGGGCCACTTACACCGCCCGCGAGCTCGTCTCGAGCCTCATCCGGTCCATCCCCGACTTCCCCGAGCCGGGCGTGACCTTCCGCGATCTGACGCCGGTGTTCGCGAGCGGTCCGGCCCTGCACGCGCTCGGCACGAGCCTCACCGAGCCGTTCGCGGGTCGGTTCGACGACATCGGCGGGGTCGAGGCGCGCGGCTTCCTCATCGCGGGCGCGGCATCCGCCCTCACCGGCGCGGGCGTGCTCACCGTACGGAAGGCCGGCAAGCTGCCCCGCGCGGTGCTCACCGAGGCGTACGACCTCGAGTACGGACAGGCAGCGCTCGAGGTGCACGAGGGGGATCTGCCGCCGGGGTCGCGGGTGCTCATCGTCGACGACGTGCTCGCCACCGGCGGCACCGTCGCGGCCGCGGCTCGCCTCGTCGAGCGCGCGGGCTGGCAGGTCGCCGGAATCTCGGTGGCGATCGAGCTCACGGGCCTCGGCGGGCGAGCCGCCCTCGCCGATCGCTACGAGGTCTTCTCCCTGCTGCAGTACTGAGCGAGCGGATGCCTCGAGCCGGCGGAGAGGCCCCGCGATCGGGGTCTGGCCGCGAGGCCGCGCCCCTGCGACACTGGCCGCATGGGTACACGCAACCCCGAGGTCGACGCCTGGTTCGAGCGGTACGAGAATCCGCAGCGCGAACTCGTGCAGGCGGTGCGCGAAGCCGTGCTCGACGCGGATGAGCGCGTGACCGAGACGATCAAGTGGCAGGCGCCGACCTTCATGTACAAGGGCAACATCGCGTCGTTCTATCCGAAGACGACCAAGCACGCGAGCCTGATGTTCCACCGCGGGGCAGACCTCGACGACCCCGACGGCCTCCTCGAGGGCGAAGGCGACGTCTCGCGGGTCGCACGCTTCCTCGACGCCGACGACCTCGATCGCAAGCGGGAGACGCTGCAGCGGCTCATCCGGAACTGGATCGAACGGCAGGACACGGCCCCTGACCCAGCCTGATGCGGGCCGGTGCGCGCCGGCTCAGTCAGTCGACCGGCCGCTCAGCGTCGAGTTGCGCGAGGTATGCCGCGTTGCCTCGCAGTGCCGCCTCGTACCGCAGCACGTCGGGAATCCGGATGCCGTCGGCGACGAGCGCGAGCAGCTCCCCGACCGCACCGTCGCTGCGACCGGCGGCATGGAGTGCGAGCGCGTGGAACGCGCGCACCGACGCCGACTCGGGGTACTCGGCGAGTGCCCGGTCGAGCGCGGCGAGTGACTCGTCAGAGCGGCCCAGGATGCGCAGCGTGCTGCCGTACTGCATGAGGCACCTCCGCAACACGTCGCCCGAGAGCCCCGCCGCCATCGCGGCCTCGTAGTACCCGAGTGCGGTCTGCTCCTCGCCCGCGGTGTCGTACGAGCCGCCGACCTCGTAGAGCACCTCGGGCTGCCCGGGGTGTTCCGCGAGCAGCTCGAGGAACGCGTCGATCGTCGGCTGCATGTGCTCACGGTCGCGGCGTCCGAAGATCTCGGCGATCCTCGCCTCGAGTTCGGGGGTGATCGGCTCGGGTCCGTGCGATTCGGTCATCGTTCCATCCTGCCGCGGCATCCGCTGCCCTGTCCCCTCCCGCCCGCACCTGAATGCAGGATGAGCGAGTGCTCGGCTGCTCTCCGGGGGCTCCGTCTCCGCTCATCCTGCATTCGGTGTCGTCGAAGCCGGAACCGCCCGATTCGGAGGCGTCCAGTCAGGTCGGGCGTCAGGATCCGTCACCCTGGGAGGTCGCGTCTCCCCGGAACTGCGGCGGCTGCCCGTCGCCCGGGCGAACGCCGTCGGGGAACCGCGGGCCGTCGAACCCGCCGCCCGGCCCGCCGATGAGGCCGCCGAAGACCGAAGCGGCGTTACCCGCCACGAAGCCGCTGCCGAACGACAGCACCGCGAGGAGCGCTACGGCCACCGCGATCGCCCAGGCGCGTCGGTACCAGGGCGTGCGCTGCGCGGCGGGCGGGGGCGTGGCGCCGGCAGGCGTGACGCCGGCCGTGGCGTCGGGTGCGGCGGGCGGGACGGGTTCGGTCGATGCGGCGGGCGGGACGGGTTCGGTCGGCGCGGTGGCCGCTGGGGTCGAGATGCTCATTTCGGTCCTCCGAGATCGCAGGCGGGCGGATGCCTCGCCGTGATGTTCAGCGTCGGCGTGACAGCTATGGGTGGGCTTTGCCGCAACCGGGTGCGAGCCGGGAATCGACCCCCGGCGCGACATCCGACCGATGCTCAGTTGTTTTGAGTCGTTCAAAACAACTGCTATGGTCGACGCCATGAGGACAGCGACGCACCGCGATGAGGCCGAGGCGCACCTGCGCGCCGCCGGTCTCAAAGTGACCGCGCCTCGCCTGGCCGTGCTCGATGCCGTCACCGGCAACGGCCACCTCGACGCCGACGCGGTGCACGCCCGCGTCGTCGACGTGCTGCCCGGCACATCCCTGCAGTCCGTCTACAACGTGCTCGGCGCCCTCAGCGGGGCAGGCCTGCTGCGACGCATCGAGCCAGCCGGATCGGCGGCACTCTACGAGAGCCGCATCGGCGACAACCACCACCATGTCGTCTGCACGCGCTGCCATGCCGTCGCCGACGTCGACTGCGTGGTCGGCGAGCCGCCGTGCCTCCTGCCGTCAGACACGGCCGGGTTCACCATCCACATCGCGGAGGTCACCTTCTGGGGCCTCTGCGCCGAATGTCAGCGGCAGGTCACCGGATAGGCCGGCGGCATCCGCTCACCCAGGCGCCCCAGCGCGCCGACCGCCAGACCGGGGCGGTGCTCGTCGTGCCAGCACGCCGAGCGGCGACCCGGTGAGGCATCCACCCACCGAGAAGAGAAGGACGACATGTCGAATCCCACGAACACGCCGCCGACCACCACGCAGACCGGCACGCCGGTCGCGAGCGACGCCCACTCGCTGACCGTCGGCGCCGACGGTGCCACCGTCCTGCACGACCGATACCTCGTCGAGAAGCTCGCGCAGTTCAACCGGGAGCGTATTCCCGAGCGCATCGTGCACGCGAAGGGCGGCGGCGCGTTCGGCCGCTTCGAGGCGACCCACGACGTCTCGGCGTACACCCGTGCGGCGGTGTTCCAGCCCGGCACCGAATCCGAGACGCTCCTGCGCTTCTCGTCGGTCGCGGGCGAGCAGGGATCGCCCGACACATGGCGCGACGTCCGCGGATTCTCGCTGAAGTTCTACACGACCGAGGGCAACTACGACATCGTCGGCAACAACACGCCGGTGTTCTTCATCCGCGACGCCATCAAGTTCCCCGACTTCATCCACTCGCAGAAGCGCCTGCCGGGCTCCGGCCTGCGCGACGCCGACATGCAGTGGGACTTCTGGACCCTCTCGCCCGAGTCGTCCCACCAGGTGACCTACCTCATGGGCGACCGCGGCCTGCCGAAGTCGTGGCGCGAGATGCAGGGTTATGGCTCGCACACCTACCAGTGGATCAACGCGGCCGGTGAGAAGTTCTGGGTCAAGTACCACTTCCGCTCGCAGCAGGGCGACCTGCACCTGGATGCCGCGACCGCCGAGGCCATCGCCGGCGCCGACGCCGACTTCTACCGTCGCGACCTCCACGACGCGATCGACCGCGGCGAGTTCCCGAAGTGGGACCTCCACGTGCAGGTCATGCCGTACGAGGATGCGAAGACCTACCGCTTCAACCCGTTCGACCTCACGAAGGTGTGGCCGCACGCCGACTACCCGCTGATCCCGGTCGGCACCCTCACGCTCGACCGCAACCCGCAGAACTTCTTCGCCGAGATCGAGCAGGCCGCGTTCTCGCCGGCGAACACCGTGCCGGGCATCGCGATCAGCCCCGACAAGATGCTCATGGCCCGCGTGTTCAGCTACCCCGACGCGCAGCGCTACCGCGTCGGCACGAACTACAACCAGATTCCGGTGAACGCGCCGCACGCGGCATCCGTGCACAACTACTCGCAGGACGGCGCCCAGCGGCACCACTACAACGCGCCGACCGCGCCGAACTATGCGCCGAACTCATTCGGCGGCCCGGTCGCCGATCCGGCGCTCGCCGCCGAGGGCGGCTGGGAGACCGACGGCGAGCTCGTGCGCACCGCCGCCACGCTGCGTGCCGACGACTCCGATTTCGGCCAGGCAGGATCCCTCTACCGCGACGTGTTCTCGGCCGAGGCGAAGGCGCGGTTCCTCGAGACCCTGTCGGGTCAGGCGCACGCGATCACGGTCGACGACATCCGTGAGCGGTTCTTCGCCTACTGGACGAGCGTCGACGCCGGACTCGGCGCGGCGCTGCGCGAGGCGTACGCCGCCGGCGTGAACGCCGTCGCGCCGCAGCAGCCCGAGGCCGACGAGGACGAAGACGCCGCGTAGACCCTGACGCCCATGCATTGAGCGGCGGGGCGGGGCGGCTGGACGGCCGCTCCGCCCCGCCTGTCAATCGGCTGGATCAGGGTTGGCATCGGCTGACGGTTTCGCAACGCTGGAAGGATGTCCCCAACCTGGCAGTCCTGGTCCGCCTTCGCGATCGCCGTGCTCGCCGTCGTCGCGGGCGTCCTGGTCGTCTCCGCGATCGCTTCGTCGATCGTCCGTGCCATCGCGCGCCGTCGCGAGTGGGCGAACATCCTCATCCGGCGCGTCCGCTGGCCGTTCCGCACGGTGGTGCTCATCGCCGGTCTGTGGATCGCGGCGGCGGCCGCCTTCCCCGAAGCGGCATGGCGCGCGGCCATCGATCATGCGTTCCTGATCGCGCTCATCGCATCAGGATCGTGGCTGATGTGCCAGGTGTTCCTGTTCCTCGCCGACCTCGGCGTCCGTCGCTATGACATCAGCGTCGCGGACAACCGTGTGGCGCGACGCGCCCGTACGCAGTTGCAGATCCTGCGCCGGCTCGTGGTCGTCGTCATCGTCGTGCTCGCTGCCGGCATCATCCTGTTCACGTTCGATGGGGTGCGTGCACTCGGCGCATCCGTGCTGGCGTCAGCCGGCATTGCGTCGATCGTCGCCGGCCTCGCGGCGCAATCGGTGCTCGCGAACGTCTTCGCGGGCATCCAGATCGCGTTCAGCGAAGCGATCCGCGTCGACGATGTGGTCGTCGTCGAGGGTGAATGGGGACGCATCCGCGAGATCACCCTCACGTACGTCGTCGTGGTCACCTGGGACGAGCGCACCGTCATGCTCCCGTGCACGTACTTCACGACGCAGCCGTTCGAGAACTGGACCAAGTACGGGAGTGCGCTCATCGGCTCGGTCGAGCTCGATCTCGACTGGCGCGTCTCCACCGATGGGATGCGCGCCGAACTCGATCGTGTGCTCGCGGGAACCGAGCAGTGGGATGGACGCACGTCGGTGATCCAGCTGACGGAAGCGACCGGTGGGCTCGTGCGGGTGCGGATACTCGTGAGCGCGAAGGACTCCGCCGCCCTGTGGGACCTGCGTTGCGTGGTCCGCGAAGCGATCGTGACGTGGGTGCGCAGCCACGACGAGCACGCGCTGCCTCGACAGCGCGTGCTGGTCGGCAGTGTTCGTGACGCGGTGGAGCGGGCGGGGGGCGCACGCGAGACATCGTCAGTCGACCCCGCGCGGCCCGGATTGTTCTCGGGCACTCGCGACGGAGACGAGCGTGCATCGGAGTTCACGCAGGCGATCCCCGTACCGGGGTACGTGGATGCGGCTCGCGCGGAGGGCGAGCGCCGCCAGGGCTGGAGTGACGAGGCCTGACCTGCGACTACGCCTCGACGAGGGTGCGCTGCACGACGCTCGTGAAGAACCCGAGCCCGTCGACGCCCGAGCGCATCGCTGCGGCCGTGTCGGGACCGAAGCCGGGCTCGACGGCGTGCTCGGGGTGGGGCATGAGTCCCACCACGTTGCCGCGCTCGTTGGCGATGCCCGCGATGTCGCGGAGCGAGCCGTTGGGGTTCACGCCGACGTAGCGGAACACCACGCGGCCCTCGCCCTCGAGACGATCGAGTGTCTCGTCGTCGGCGATGAAGCCGCCCTCGCCGTTCTTCAACGGAATCGTGATCTCCTGGCCGGCCTCGAATCCGCTCGTCCAGTCGGTCGACGCGTTCTCGATGCGGAGCACCTGGTCGCGGCAGATGAAGGAGCCGTGGTCGTTGCGGATGAGCCCACCCTCGAGCAGATGCGCCTCGGTGAGCATCTGGAAGCCGTTGCAGATGCCGAGCACGGGCATGCCGCTGTTCGCGGCATCCACGACCTCGCTCATGATCGGGCTGAGCGAGGCGATCGCGCCGCAGCGCAGGTAGTCGCCGTAGCTGAACCCGCCGGGCAGGATGAGTGCGTCGACGCCCTCGAGGTCGTGCGAGCCGTGCCAGAGCGCGACTGGTTCGGCGCCCGCGAGGCGGACCGCGCGCTGCGCGTCGCGGTCGTCGAGCGAGCCGGGGAACGTGATGACGCCGATGCGCATGTCAGCCGGCCTCAGTGCGTCTCGCCGGCGGGCGCCACGTAGCCGTCGTGCGCCTCGGGGGCCACGTGCGTTGCCTCCTCGGCGAGCTCGATGTTCGACTGCTCGTAGTGGATGCCCACGACGTCTTCGATGACGGAGTTGGACAGGATCTCCTCGGCGATCTGCTTGACGCTCGCCTTGAGCGCGTCGTCGATGTGTCCGTCGACCGTGAGCTCGAAGCGCTTGCCGATGCGCACACCGGTGAATCCGGCGTGGCCGGTGCGGGCGAGGGCGCCGGCGACGGCCTTCCCCTGGGGGTCGAGCAGTTCGGCCTTGGGCATCACGTCGACGACGATGGTGGGCACCGCGGTTCTCCGTCCGGTGTGGGGAGGGTGGATGC
>Ga0299914_10001925_pt1 | contig 14068 bp, 11 predicted proteins | sample RVTome_10_FD_201361 | JGI IMG/M metagenome (GOLD analysis project Ga0299914, IMG submission 201361) | Soil microbial communities from uranium-contaminated site in the Upper Colorado River Basin, Wyoming, United States - RVT153D57 (version 2) ...
TGATCTGGAACCCCAGGCATCCCGATCTGTCTGAGGAACGCCTGCGCATAAGCGACCTGTGCCACGATCTCGCCGGGCTCGAGATGACGTTCGAACCCGAACTGGCCGGTGGCGCAGAAGGTACACCCAAGGGCACAGCCGGCCTGGCTGGAGATGCACAACGTCGCCCTCCGCGGGTATCCCATCAGGACTGCTTCTATCGCGGCGCCGTCGCCCGCCCGAAACAACCACTTCCTGGTGGTTCCGGCGTCTGCACTCTGTTCGATCTCGACATCGAACGGCCACAGTCGATCTCCGATCGAGTCCCGCAGGTCAGCTGGCAGATTGGTCATGTCCTGAGCGCGGAGGACGGGTGTGCGGTACAGCCAATCTCTGAGCTGATCGACGCGATAGGAGGGGGCGTCACCAACCAGCTCCCCGAGTTCCTCGGGGGCGAGCAGGTAGGGCACGTCAGCCCTCTCGGGCCAGCTCGATCCAGGTTCGCGCTCTGGCAGCGCTGACACTCGCCGCCTCCGCGACCCGGTCCGGGCTCGCCTCGGCGAGTGTCTTGACCGTGCCCAGGCCGGCCTCTGTCAGACGCTGGGCGAAGACGGGCCCGATGCCGTCGATCGCGTCGACGGTGGGCGCCGGGGACGGCTCGGCGCGAAATGCCGGCGGCTCAGGCTCGCGTGAAGTCGCAACCGAGATGAACCGATCGCGCATAGCCCAAATGATGGCTAAGGCGCCGCCGACGAATCCGATGATCTTGGCCACTCTCTTCATGCGCTGCCCAGGCTACAGCCTCAGATCGACCTCTCTAGCCTGGCCTGGATGAAGGTCGACTACTACTTCCCTCCCGGCCCACCCGAGAATGCCACCGCCGCCGCCGAGGAGGCGGCGGATCTCGGTTATGACGGCTTCTTCACCGCAGAGACCCAGCACGACCCCTTCTTCCCCATCACCCATGCCGCGGTGGCTGCACCGAACATGGATTTCGGAACGGCCATAGCGGTGGCCTTTCCCCGATCCCCGACGGTCATGGCGATGACCGCTTGGGATCTCGCCCGACAGACGAAAGGCAGGTTCCTGCTCGGCTTGGGGACGCAGGTGCGCGGCCACATCGTCAGACGGTTCAGCTCGTACTGGGCGGGAAAACCGGCGCCTCAGCTCAAGGAGTACATCGAGGCGATGCGGGCGGTGTGGAACAGCTGGCAAAACGGGGTTCCTCTCCAGTACGAGGGCGAGTTCTACAACCTCTCACTGATGACGCCGTTCTTCAATCCCGGTCCCATCATGCATCCCGAAGTGCCCGTCTACATCGCAGGAGTCGGCCCCTTTCTCAGTGCCCTCGCCGGCGAGATCTGCGAGGGATTCCACGTTCATCCCTTCCACACGGTTCCGTACCTCGACGAGGTGGTCCTGCCCAACATGGGTAGGGCCGCGGCAGGGTCAGGCAGGACGCTCGACGACGTCGAGGTGGTCACGACCGTCTTCATCATGACCGGAACGAACGACGAGGAGATCGCCATGGCGAAAGAGCCGGTGCGGCAGCAGATCTCTTTCTATGCGTCCACTCCGTCGTACCGATCGGTCCTCGAGGCGAGCGGCTGGGATTTCGGGGAGAAGCTCACCGCCATGTCCAAGAGGGGACGCTGGGACGAGATGGCGGCAGCCGTGCCCGACGAGGCTCTCGAAGGTGTCGGCGTGATCGCACCTGTCGACAAGCTGGCCCAGGCCATCAAGGCGAGGTACGGCGATCGGGTACAGAGGGTCGGCTTCTACACCCTCGGCTCGGTCCTGATGGACGACCAAGAGGCTCTACGCCAGGTGATCGCCGAGCTCCAGACCCAGTAGACAGACGAGGGCGCCGCACTTCCTCCAAATTGAGATGGTTCGGTCCGCTATTCGGACCGAACCATCTCAATTTCGGGTGGAGACCTAGAAGACCAGCGCGGCGGTCGTGTCCACCCGAGGGTCGGCTGCGGCCAGTCGTCGGTCTCCGTCGAGCCCGATGATCGAAACCGGGCCCCATCCCGGTTGACGCTGATCCAGTTTCGAGATCTGGTGTCCGCGCGATTCGAGACCGGTGAGGACATGGTCAGAAGTGCCAGGCTCGATGGCGGGCTGTGAGACCGATCCGGGACCGAACTGGGATATGGCCCACCGCGGCGCTTCCTGGGCTGTCTCGAGCGGCTCGTCGCCGAGGATGGCACGGGCCGCAACTTGGGCAATCAGCTGTGGTTGGACAGCGCCGCCACGGGTCCCCAGGGCCCAGCGTGGCTGATCGCCGAGTGACCACAGTGTGGGGGACAGGGTGTGGAGGGGCCGTTTGCCGGGCTGCAACTCGTTGGGATGTCCGGGTGTGAGGGTGAAGCCGATGCCCCTGTCCTGGAGGAGGAATCCGGAGCGGGAAGCCCCGAACGGGGAGCCGGTGCCCCGGTAGTTGGATTGGATGATCGACACCGCCATCCCGTCGGCGTCGGCTACGCACAGGTAGGCAGTGCTGGAGACATTGCCGATGGCCTCCGGCCAGGCGCCGGTCCGGTCCGGTGAGACGCTCGAGGCGGCCCGTTCCAGGCGAGCCCGATCGAGAAGGAGGTTGGCCGGCAGTGCCAGGGTGTCTGGGTCGGAGACCACGTCGTCACGTTCCCACGCCAAACACCGATAGGCATCGATCAACAGATGCCACCACAGAGGGTCGGCTGGGTCGTCGGGCGGATCGAGCATCTCGAAGACGGCGAGTGTGGCGGGGCCGAGGTACCCCTGGGAGTTGGGAGGGATCGTCCACGCCGTGAGCCCGGCCACCTCGACGGCGATCGGATCGATCCATTCGGCTTGAGAGACCGACATGTCGTCGAGAGTGATCAGTCCGCCGACGACCCCACTGATGTCCTGTCCCGGCGTTCCCCCATAGAAGGCATCGCGACCTCCCTCGGCCACCCTCTGCAGCGTGTCCGCGAGGTCTCTCCTCACGACATGGTCGCCCCGTTCGACCGGTCGTCCTTCGGGATAGAAGTCGGCCACCGCAGGGTTGGTCGCATAGACGTCAGCATCTCGGCCAAACGCCGACGCCTGCTCGGTGGAGACGTCGAACCCGTCCCTGGCCAGCTCGATGGCCGGCTGGAGGACCTGGGCCATCTCCAAGTTGCCCAACTCGGCGACCAAAGTCGTCATCCCGTCGACACAACCCGGGATGGTGACGGCTGCAGGATGATCTCCTGGGATCTGGGCGGCCCCGGTGTCCCGGACGTGTGCGGCGCTTGCGTTCGAGCCTGCCCGTCCCGACGAGTTCAGGGCTCGCGGGCGCTCGAATCCCGGAGCATGTACGAGGGCGAACAGGTCTCCGCCGAGTCCACAGGTCTCCGGGGCCACGACTCCCTGGGCGGCGACCGCGGCCACCGCGGCGTCGACTGCATTGCCACCGGCGCGGATGATCTGACGCCCGGCGTGGGCGGACAGCGCGTGGGGTGTGACGACTGCGTTCGACTTCAAGGAGTCTCGAGGTCCGGGAGTAGGCGGTTGAGGGCGTCGAGAACCGAGCGCACGACGGCCGGAGACTCCTCGTTCTCGACATATGCGCAGCCGATGAGGTTGCGCTCTCTGGTGTCGGTCACGACGACGATCTGGGCGATGGCGATGGTCCGACTTCCCAGAGTTGGGAGGTCCATAGCGGTGATACCGAGGCCGATGTCCTGATGCATTGCTTGGCGGACGGCTTCGAGCGTCGCCTCGGCGACCAGCCGCCATCGCGTCGCGCTGGCTGCGGCGCCTGTGGACTGACCGACCAGGAGCCTCTCTTTCCATTTCAAAGTGACAGTGACCTCAGCGCGGTTGCTGTCGGTCGACTCGGCCACGTCGACGAGGGCAGGCCGGCTGCCACTGTTCAGGACCGAGTCGGCGAGCTGGACAACGGAGACGACGCGGCGATCGATGTTGAGCCCGAAGAGTGCCTGGGCCAACGACTGGACGTCGCGCACGACCTGCTTAGGGTGCTTGTGGCGACGTGCGAGGACGTGGATCTCGTCTATGTGACCGTTCCCCGCCACCACCCTTGCGGCTTCGACCCCATCGATCCTGCTGATCTTCTCCTGGAGTGCGACTGGGTCCATCCGTTGTCCAGAGTAGGACACTATGCACTCCGGTGATAGCCCACGGTCACCTTTCCTCTTGTGACAGTGTGGCCGACCCTCTAGATTGCATGCGGGCTGGAAGGAAATCCATTGGGGCAGTGGGGCAAGAGGTCCTTGACCGCTTGCCAGACCCTTATTGGCGGGCGAAGTCAGGGGCCTTTGACATTTGAAGGGTTCCCGATTTCGGGAACATGGTGAGAACGGCGTCCCCGTTGGTCGTGATTGGTAATACACGCCCATCAACCCCAGCGGAGCGGAACTGTCTGTGCCGGCACACAACCCGGTGCAAATAAGACATCCAGGTGGACGTGCATAGAGCTATGAGAGCCCGTTTGGTCCGAATACTCGCTGCCGCCGCCAGCCTTGCCGCTTTGATTGCAGCTGGCTCGGCAGGACAAAAGATCGGCTGAGCGGGGGCGCCGCTCACCAAAGGAGTCATAGGCACCACGGGGTCCCACTTTGAGGTTGTTCGATATAGACGGTCTGCGACGTCGTTACTGGCGTCTCCAGCCAGCGGTACAGCGGAGATTGAAGATCGCTGTGCCCTATTCGATCATGGGAGTTGCGGTCCTCATCCTCGCGATGATCTACGCAGAGGCTCCGGACTGGACGGTGTGGGCCTTATTCACGTGTCTATACGTGGTCCTCGAGTTCTTCGCTGTCGAGGTCAACGACCGTCTCTTCCACTCGTCTTCGATCATGGTGGCGATGACCGCGGGGGTGATCTTCGCACTCGACACCAACAGCAGCGCAACTCTCGGAATGGCGCTGATGGCCGCACTCGGGCCTCTCGTGCCCGACGATCTCCGCGAACGTCGCTGGTTCCAGCCGATGGCCAACTTTGGTCAAATGGTGATGTCGGCAGCGGCCGCGGGACTCATTCTCGATCTCGGTCTCAGCGTTGTCGGCGAGCCCACCGTCACCAACCTCTGGATCATCGGTGTAGTCGCTGCATTGGCATCACTCGCATTCACGACGACGCAGACACTGTTGATCCGTCGTGCCGTCCAGGTCGTCTATCCGTACGACCGTCTCCAGCCTTGGTCGCATCTCGGCACGCTCTTTGCCGGGCAGTTCACCATGGGGCTCATCGGTGGTCTCTTCGGCGGCGCCTATCTCATCGCCGATCGGCAAGCGATTCTGGTTCTCATCATCGGGGTGTATGCGATCGGTCACATGTCGCTGTACGCCTTCTCCCAGCTCCGGGTGTCCCACCTCTCGGCGATCAAAGGCTTCGTCAAGACACTCGAGGCCAAGGACATGTACACCCGCGGCCACACCGAGCGGGTGGCCTACTTCGCTGAGATGATCGGGCAGGAGTACGGGTTCAACGGGACCCAGATCGAGGAGATCAAGTGGGCCGCCCTCATCCACGACCTGGGCAAGCTGGCCGTCCCCACCGAGCTGATTCGCAAGCGGGGTCGTCTGGACGACGAGGAGTACGCCCAGATGAAAGAGCACGCCCATCTCGTCGAGGAGATCCTCGCCGAAGTCGACTTTCTCCAACCGATGGTGGAGATCGCGTCGGGGCATCACAGTCACTACGACGGGAACGGCTATGGCGGGCGGGGTCACACCGAAGGAGAGATGCCGAGTCTCGAGACCTGCATCGTCGCCGTCGCCGACGCTTTCGACGCAATGACCTCGGCGCGTTCCTACCGAATGGCGCTATCGCAGCGATACGCCTTGGGAGAACTGCGAAAGAACTCGGGCGCACAGTTCCACCCCGAAGTCGTGGACGCTTTCGAACGAGCCCTGCAGAAGACGGGACGACGTTGGGGTGCGCCACACGTAAACGACGAAGAGATGGCCCGTCGTCTCGCCGAAGAGCCGGAGCTGACTCTCCGTGGCTAACTGGCATCCTCGAGTGGTGGCGGTGTTCTCCTGGATGTTCCCGATGGCCTCGGCCGCACTCGGCATCTATGCCGGAGCCGAGGCAGGTGGAAGCCCGCTCTACATTCTGATCGCGGCTGCAGCACTCGTGATCGGCTCGATGGTGGGCGTCGCCACCTCCAACTCCGGAAACCACTTCACCCTGGGCCTCGCCGTGGCTGCCGCGGTGCCCTTCGTCTTCTCCAGCATGGACATGCTCGAGCCCGCCGGCTCGATCAGCGCCTTTGGTCTGGGCCTCGCCGTGGTCTGGGCTTTCCGCCACTCGAAGGGGGAGAGCCACAGCGAGTTGCTCCCGATCATGGTTCGTCGTCTCGGCGGCTATGTCGTCTATGCGGTCGTCTACTCCGCTATGCGCATCGGGCTCTTCGCCGAGCTGGGCGGTGGGTGGGAAGACCTGTTCCCGTTCGCGGTGGCGGTGGCCGCGTGGCTGGCCGTCGAAGTGATCGTCCGGGCTCTGCTGGTCTTGGGCCCCCGGGAGCTCTCCCGCAGCTACCTCGCCCGTTCCCTGCTCCACGATCTGAATGTGTTCATGGGTTTGGCCCTCACCGGGGCGCTCTTCGGGGAGCTGTTCATCGCAATCGGATGGTGGGCGCTCCCGATTGCGCTCCTCCCCTATGCGTTTGCCCACTCCGCCTTCAAGCGGTTCCAGGAGACGAAGACCACCTATCGCCAGACGATTCGAGCTCTGGCAAGGATCCCGGAGGTGTCCGGTCTTGGTATCAACGGGCATGCCGACCGGACCACCGAGCTGGCGACTTCGATCGCCAAGGAGATGGGGCTCGGTCCCTCGCAGGTGGACGACGTGGAGTATGCCGCCCTCATGCACGACATCGGACGTGTGAGCCTCAGCGAGCCGCAGATCATCAAGATCGGCTACACCGACGACGACCTCGCCCGATGGAGCGCGGAGATCATCGCCGAGTCTCCTTACCTGGAGCGGGTGGCCGAGCAGGTCCGCCACCAGTACGAGTCCTACCGCAAGCCGGGGGAGCAGAGCGACCCCGAGGTGTCCATCGTCTCTCGGATCATCAAGGTGTCGGCGGCCTACGACTGGAGGGTCCACCGAAGCGGCATGTCACCTCTATCGGCCCTCGAGGAACTGCATGCGGGGGCGGCCTACGAATACGACCCCGAAGTCGTTGCCTCGCTGCGAAGGCTGTTGGAGGGACGGGGAGTCTTGCGCTCGCCGGCCCGGGTCTGAGGAGCCGTCCGGATCAGGGTCGGCTGGCTGAGCCCGGTTGCGCCTGGGCTCCGTGCTTGAAGTAGCGGCGGGGACGCCGCAACTCGTGCTCGAGGAACACACCGAGGCCTAGCGCCAGGAAAATGTCCCCGAGGCTGATGACCTCACCGAAGCCGATGAGCCGAAGGGGGATCACGTCGGCGAAGAACGTCAGCTCTGAGGACTCGTCCAACAAGACGTGTTTGAAGGTCCCGGACAGGTCGGGGTCGCTCACCGTGAAGCCACTCGCGACCTCCGCTGCGCCCGCCAGAACGGGCATCCCTCCGTTGACGGCAATCACGACGAAGTTCATCAGAACCCCGAGACCCGCGATCCACATCCCAGGCTTCGTGCGGTTGAGCAGCACCAGGATCATGAGCAGACCGAACGACACCAGGACCATGGTCAACCCGGCCCAATCCCAATCTCCGCCTTCGGGGACGACAGCGGTGGCGAGCTGGAGCCCGAAGGCCAGGAACAACAGCCACCAGGCCCGCAACTCGATGTCTCCCAGGTTCACCAGCCTGCCGCCGCGCAGGACGGCGCTGGCAAGTGCCAGAAAGATGACAATGGCGAGCCATAGCATGGGAGACCGACGGTAATCGGCCTGGCCTCCAAGGGGGTGTGCGGAGAATGACGGTGAGATACGATGTTTCGGGCGGTCGGGCCACGATCACCATCGACGATCCCGAGCGGATGAACCCGATGTCGGTGGAAACCATGGGTGGCCTCCTCGAAAAAACGCGCGAGGCGATGGACGATCCCGAGGTTCGTGTCCTCGTCTACACAGGCGCCGGGGACCGCGCGTTTTGTGCCGGCGGCGACCTGGCGGGGTCATTCGTCGACGACCCGATCGGCCTGCACGAGGGACGGGGCGACATCGCCCGTCTCTTCCGGCTGATGATGCGCGGTGGCAAGCCCACCGTGGCCAGAGTCAACGGTCATGCGTTGGCAGGAGGATTCGGCCTGGCAGTGGCGTGCGACGTGACGATCTGTGTCGACGACGCCAAGTTGGGCACGACCGAGGTGAAGGTGGGTCTTTGGCCGATGATGATCTCGGCCGTGTTGACCCGCGTCATGCCGCGGAAGGCAGCCTTGGAGCTGATGCTAACGGGACGGGTCATCACTCCTGAGGAGGCACAGAGGCTTGGCGCCGTGAGCCGGGTGGTCTCTCGTGACGAGCTCGATGTTGTGGTGAACGAGGTGGTCGACGCCGTGATCCGGTCGAGCCTCGTCACTCTCATGATCGGCAAGGACTCGTTCTACGCCATGGCGGATGCCGATCTGGACACGGCGTTCGACAGGCTGCAGGGCGGTCTCACCGAGATCGCGATGACCGAAGATGCCCGTGAGGGGGTCGCCGCGTTCATCGAGAAGCGGGAGCCAGAATGGGGTGGCCGCTGAGGCCCAGGCTGTTCAGGGGGCGAGGAGGTCTCGGGCTGCGGCGAGGAGGAGAACTGCCTCGTCGGAGTCGATTACGGCAGACGGGTCGACTACCGAACCGGCAGTGACGAACGTGCGGTCACCAGATCGGGTGAGCCACCACGCGGCGAGCAGACCGGGTTCCGACCCGCCCTTGAACCAGATGCTGTCCCAAGTTCCTGTTTCCGCCGGCACACCAGGGTTGATCTCGAGAATCGCACCGATCTCAGGTACCGACCCGGCGAGCTCGGAGAGCCGGACTCCGAGATTGCAAAGGTCTTCAGGGCTGGCGAACCACTCCAGTCGATCGGGGTCTATCGGGGCGATCCACTCTTGGATCGGTAGGTCCTCGGGGGTGATGTCGGAGATTTGGGTGAGGATCGCTCGTCGCTGCGCCTCGTCGCCCTCTAGCCATTGGATGCTCAGCCCGGAGGCGGGGCCGACCTTCAACGCGGTGAACTCTCGTGTGTTCATCAAGGGAGTGTTCAGCTCCGGGCTGGTATGCCCGTAGTCGGCCATGACCGACTCCACGTTCTCCCTCCCGATCAAATCGATGAGATGGTCCGTGGCTGTGTTGTCCGAGATCGAGATCATCAACTCGGCTGTCTCCAGGACTGTCACCACGTCGCCCGCGGGACGATCCTGGAGGACTCCGGTGGGGATGCTCTTCAACTCCTCGCGGATCACGATTTCGTCGTCCCAGGCGATCTCTCCCGACTGCACGGCTTCGCCAAGGGCGGCCAGGACGTAGAGCTTGATCACTGAGCCCAGCGGCGCTGGTTCGGCCGAGGACATCTCTTCGATGGGCACGCACGCTCCGTCGACCACCTCGGCGGTGAGCGCCCTGGCCGCCCCGATCTCGGAGAGACGCCCAAATGCCTCTGATACCGAGTCTGGCGGGTCGTCGAGGGTGGGAGGGTTGGCGGGCTGGATGACGAGGCCGTTGAATCGGCTCTGGTCGTCTAGCTCGGCGAGCACCCTCGCCTGGGTCCCGTCAGCCGACTCCACGACCGCCTCGCCCTGGATTCCATCTCCGGTCCTCTCCACGACCGTGTAGGGCCCGGCGGGGCGGAACTCGTCGAGAACGGGCTGCATACCCTCGTCGAAGGGAACCTGCTGGCGGAACTCCTCGGTGAACCTCGCTCGGTACTCGTCCTCGCTGAGCTCCTCGCCGTTGAGGACGGACACGAACCAGTCGATCTCGGCCTGGACATCTGGCTCCTGGGCGGCAGCGGTGACCGTCGTCGCGACGACGATGGTCGACGTCGTAGTGGTCGACTTGTCGGCCGTCGTGGTGCTGGGCTCTGCAGACTCACCGCAGGCGGCCAGCGTGACGAGTATCGCGAAGGCGACGAGGATGCGAGTGGCCGATGGTCGTGCTGAGACCGTCACCGGGGAGGAGAGCTCCGAGGCATCACGCCAAGCTAACGCTCCACGGGATATACCAGGTTCCTACCCGCCGCAGCGGGTGAACCCGGTATGTGACTCGAAAACCGGCCTTTCGTACTCACCGGCACGATTTAGCCTTTCGCCGAGATGCGGTACAGGGTCCAAGTCGCCGGTTGGGCGCTCATATGGAGCGGTCTGCTCGTGTTCGGCTACATCGGCTGGCAGATATACATCACCGATCTGATCAACGCCAGGGTTCAGGCCGAGGCTGCCGAAGGCCTCCGGTCGGGTCTGTCCGCCTCGGATCCCGATGCCGATTCGATCGACAGCGGGGAGTTCCTCGGGAGTGACCTACCGGCCGGTTTTCCAGCCTTCGTCGACTACTACTCCGAGGAGGCGGTGGCCCATGGTGAGCCTTTCGCGTTCATCACAATCCCGGCGATTGGCCTAGACAGCGTGGTTGTGTACGAGGGTGTCGACCGGGAGACGCTCAAGAATGGGCCCGGGCACATGGAGAGCACGCCACTGCCCGGTCAGGTGGGAAACGCCGTCTTATCCGGGCATCGCACCACCTACGGGCGGCCTTTCTTCGACTTCGACCTGCTCGAGGCGGGCGATCGCGTCGAGGTGGAGGCCGGGACCGGGGTTCACGTGTACGAGGTTAGGGAGTCACGCGTGGTGGACCCGACCGACGTGTGGGTCACGGACCCGAGACCGGGTGGTTGGCTCACCCTGACCACGTGTGAGCCGAAGTTCTCCGCCCGTCAGAGATTGGTGGTGTGGGCCGAGATGGTCGACGGACCGAACCACGACTGGATCGAGCTGAACGAGATCAGGTCTGGGGCTAGCTGAAGAAGGCTCCGAGGATCCCCTCGTCGACGATCCCGTTGAAGATCTCGGTCACCATGCCACTCTCGTCGATGATGTAGGTCGCGGGTAGGCCGAAATTGGGGTAAGCGTCCTCCACCGCCTGGGTCCCGAACGCCAGCGGGTATGAGGGGCTCATCTCCGCGGCGAACTGGCGGGAAGACTGCTCGGTGTCCCTCACGGCCACACCGATGACTTGAACGCCAGGATTGGCCTCTGCAAATGCAGAGATGTCGGGAATCTCCTCGCGGCAGGGACCGCACCATGAAGCCCAGAGGTTCACCACGACGGCCTGGCCCCTCGATTCGGACAGTGTGAACTCGCCACCTTCTATCAGCTCGACCGTGAAATCGGGGGCAGGCTGGCCGATGTCCGCCGTCTCCGCCGGGCCCGACCGGACGATCCAGCCGATCACAAGACCAACGACCACAACGAGCACGAAAACTCCGGTCAGTCTGAGGCTGGGCCGGGGCAGCGGGCCGGGGTCCGCGTCAGTCAGAGGCCATTCTCCTGAGCACGTAGTGAAGGATCCCACCATTGCGGAGATACTCCACCTCGATGGGAGTGTCGACCCGGGCGACGGTGTCGAACTCGACCTTCGACCCGTCGCTCTTATGGGCAGTGACCCTGATGGTCTGCCGTGGCTGGAGGTCGTCCGTCACGGCGACGTCGAACGTCTCGGTGCCGTCCAGGCCGAGTGAGTCTGCATCCTGGCCGGCGAGGAAGTTCAGGGGAAGGACACCCATCATCACGAGGTTCGACCGATGGATCCGCTCGAACGACTTCGTGATGACCGCGTTGACCCCCAAGAGGAACGTGCCCTTGGCTGCCCAGTCGCGGGACGACCCCATCCCGTAGTCGACTCCTCCGAAGACGATCAACGGGATATTCGCCTCCTTGTAGGAGAGCGAGGCCTCATAGATCGACTTCACTTGGCCGTCGGTGAAGTCGGTGGTCCAACCTCCCTCGGTTCCCGGAGCCAACTCGTTGCGAACCCTGATGTTGGCGAATGTGCCCCGCGTCATGACGCGGTCGTTGCCTCTCCTGGAACCGTAACTGTTGAACATCGGCGGCTGGACTCCCTGCTCGACGAGGTACCGGCCTGCTGGAGACTCGACGGCGATCGATCCGGCCGGCGAGATGTGGTCGGTGGTGACGGAGTCACCCAGCTTCACCAGAGCGCGGGCGCCGACGATTGGCGTGATCGCCGTGAAGTCTGGAGCCAGATCGGCGAAGAATGGTGGCTCCTGGACATAGGTCGAGTCAGGGTTCCATTGGTAGAGGTCCGACTCGGGCGTCGAGATCTCCCTCCATTCCTCCGAGCCGGTGAACACATCGCTGTACTTGTCGAGAAACTGGCTCTGGAGGACACTGCTGCCGACGATGGTTGCTATCTCCTCCTGGGTCGGCCAGATGTCTGCGAGGAACACGTCTTTGCCCTCGGTGTTGCGTCCGATGGGCTCGTCGATGGGATCCCAGTCCACTGTGCCCGCGATGGCGTAGGCGACGACCAGCGGGGGCGACGCCAGGTAGTTCGCCCGGACGTCCGGGGAGATCCGGCCCTCGAAGTTGCGGTTGCCCGAGAGAACGGCGGCGGACACGAGGTCGTGGGTGTTGATGGCTGCGGAGATCGGTTCGGGGAGCGGTCCGGAGTTACCGATACAGGTGGTGCACCCGTAGCCGACCAGTCCGAACCCGAGATGCTCCAAGTCGTCCATGAGACCTGACTCGGTCAGGTACTCGGTGACCACTTTCGATCCAGGCGCCAGCGAGCTCTTCACCCACGGCTGACGTTGCAGCCCGAGCTCCCGAGCCTTTCGTGCGACGAGCCCGGCGGCCACCATGACGTCGGGGTTCGACGTGTTGGTGCACGACGTGATCGCGGCGATGACCACGTGCCCGTCTTTCAGAGTGAAGCTGTGACCCTCGTACTCCACGAGAGTGGTCGACTGAGCCTGGAGGGCTTCCTCTGCCGAGCCCCCTTCGTCCTCCCAGCTCACCACGTTGGACGTTCGGGCGCCACCGTTCTTGCCGAAGAGGTTGGCAAGGTCGGCTTGCCACTGGCCCTTCATGGCCGAGAGCTCGATGCGGTCCTGGGGTCGCTTCGGGCCGGCCAGCGACGGCTCGACTGTGGACATGTCGAGCTCGAGCTCGGCGCTGTACGTGATCGAATGGGTGTCGTCGCGCCACATCCCTTGGGTCTTGTAGTACTGCTCGATCGTGTCGATCAGCTTGTCCTCGCGCCCGGTGAGACGGAGGTACTTGAGGGTCTGGTCGTCGACGGGGAAGAACCCCACTGTCGCGCCATATTCGGGCGCCATGTTGGCGATCGTGGCCCGGTTGGCCAGAGGCATGTCGTCGAGGCCGGGACCATGGAACTCCACGAACTTGCCCACGACACCGTGGTCCCGGAGTATCTCCGTCACCCGGAGCACCAGGTCTGTGGCCGTCGCTCCCTCGGGGAGTCTGCCGATCAGCCGGAATCCGACCACTTCGGGAAGGAGCATGTAGATGGGCTGGCCCACCATCGCCGCCTCGGCCTCGATGCCACCGACACCCCAGCCGACGACCCCGAGCCCGTTGATCATCGTCGTGTGCGAGTCCGTGCCCACGAGGCTGTCGGGATAGAGACTCTCGCCGTCGTCCCATACCACCTTGGCCAGGTACTCCAGGTTCACCTGGTGGACGATGCCAGTCGCGGGAGGAACGACACGGAAGTTGGCGAAGGCCGATTGACCCCACTTGAGGAACTCGTAGCGCTCCTGATTGCGCTCGAATTCCTTGGTCGAGTTGATGATGAGTGCGTCAGGCCGGGCGAAGGCGTCCACCTGCACCGAGTGGTCGATTACCAAATCGGCCGGGATCAGAGGATTCACCTTCTGCGCCGCGCCCTCGTCGCCTGTCATCCGGACGATCGCCGCCCTCATGACGGCGAGGTCGACGACGGCTGGGACCCCCGTGAAGTCCTGGAGGACGACACGGCCGGGGATGAACGGGATCTCGATTTCTCCGACGTTCTTGGCGTCATAGGCGGCGATATCGCGCACGTCCGACTCGGTCACCGCGATCCCGTCGAGATTGCGGAGTGCCGACTCCAGCAGCACTTTGATGGAATAGGGGAGTCCTTCGACGCCGGCGATGGCGTCGAGACGGGCTATTTCCCGTGCTC
>Ga0299914_10001926_pt1 | contig 14064 bp, 12 predicted proteins | sample RVTome_10_FD_201361 | JGI IMG/M metagenome (GOLD analysis project Ga0299914, IMG submission 201361) | Soil microbial communities from uranium-contaminated site in the Upper Colorado River Basin, Wyoming, United States - RVT153D57 (version 2) ...
GGCGAACAGGGGTGAGATCTCCCGCGCGTGCTTGAGCTGGCCGGCGATGAAGGCCTTCGCCGTGGCCGAGAGGAAGTACTGGTCGTCGGGATCGAAGAAGGCGTTTCTGCCGCCCTTGGTCAGGGACTGGTGCACGTGCATCCCGGAGCCGTTCTCGCCGAACAGCGGCTTCGGCATGAAGGTCGCGTGCCAGCCGTATTTCATCGCGATCTCCTTGACCACGATCCGGTACGTCATGCAGTCGTCGGCCATCGCCAGCGCGTTCTTGTAGCGCATGTCGACCTCATGTTGGGAGGGCCCGACCTCGTGGTGGGTGTACTCGACGTGGATGCCCATCTTCTCCAGCGCCAGCACCGTCTCGCGGCGCAGGTCGGAGCCGGCGTCGAGCGTGGTCAGGTCGAAATAGCCGCCCTCGTCGAGCACCTCCGGCACGCCGTTCTCCGGTTTGGCCGAGCGGAAGTAGAAGTACTCCAGCTCGGGCCCGATGTTGTAGGCGTCGAAGCCGAGATCCTCGGCGCGCTTCAGGGCGCGGCGCAGGATCCAGCGCGGGTCGCCCTCGTAGGGCTCGCCGCCGGGAACGCGGATGTCGCAGAACATGCGGGCGACGGCGTTCTCCTCCTCGGGGCGCCAGGGGACCAGCTCGAACGTGGAGGGGTCGGGCATCGCGATCATGTCCGACTCCTCGATCGGGTTGAAGCCGGTGATCGAAGAGCCGTCGAAGCCCATTCCGCCCTCGAAGGCGTCCTCCAGCTCGGAGGCGTTGATCGAGAAGCTCTTCAACTGGCCGAGGACATCGGTGAACCAGAGCCGGATGAAGCGAACGTCACGGTCCTTGACGATCTCGGCCACATCCGCGGCGCTCTTGGGTCGATCTGCCATTCCGGCCTCCTTGGGGCTTGTCGCGCGAGGGCGCAACGATAGGCGAACTGAACCAGCGAGGTGACTTCAGGCGTATTAGGGGTAGAGCACAGGCGTGACCCCGGCTTGCGACGTCGTCCGAAAAGGGGTATAACTTACCCCTCGTAAGTAATTGGCACAAAGTAAAGTAAAGGCCAGATAAAGGCTTGGTGAAGCAAGATTGCGACATCGGCCGGAGGCGAGCAACGTGACAGTCAAAACAGAAGTCAGCAGGTTCCAGATCCACGACGAGTTGACGGCGCCGGATGAGAGCGCTCCCCTGCTCAAGAGCATTCAGGCGGCGGGCGGCGCGGTCAGCAAGTTCGTCGGCGTGCTCGCCGGCGCCCCGGCCGTGCTCCGCGCCTACACCAGGATGCGCTCCGAGCTGCGAGGCGGAGTCCTCCCCCGTGCCACCCGCGAGCGGATCGCCTTGGCCGTCGCCGAATACCGCGACGACACTTACAGCATCGCCCAGCATGCGAAGTCGGCGCGGAGCGCCGGCCTCGGCCTCGACGAGGTCTCACGCGCGCGCAGCTTCACCTCCGGTGACGCAAAGGAGGCGGCGCTGCTCGCCTTCCTCAAGGAGGCCCTCGACGCCGACGGCCCGCCCCCGGTCCACCTCCATGAGGAGGCGCGTGAGATTGGCTGGACCGACGAGGAGATCCTGGAAGCGGTCGGACATCTCGCTCTCAACGAGTTCCAGAGCCTGATCGCCGGCGCGGCGGCCCTGCCAAAAGACCAGGCGACGCCGCGGGTCCTCCCTTCGGCCGCCTAATCCACGGCGACGACGGCTGTATAGAGCAGCCGCGCGGTGGAGTAGCGGCAGGCGTAGGTGGCGCGCCTACCGACGCGAGCCTGGGGCTCTCCCTGGCGGACGTCGGTCGCATTGGTGCATTTGCCGGGCTCACGGCTGGCACGCCAGACGTTGTTGGCCGCCAAGCCCTGAGCGAAGGCCGGCGCCCAGGTCGGCACGGTGAGGCCGATGATGTCGCCCTTGCTCACTCTCAGCGAAGCGCCGAACCTGACCGTCTGGCCGAGATAGGGGCTGAGCACCCGAACCGAGCTCTGTCTGCGCAGGTTGTAGCGGGGCGGGTTGGTGCGGGGGACGCGGCGCAGGATCGCGAGGCGAGCCTCCGGCGGCGTGCCGAAGAAGCCGTTGAAGAAGGAGCGCTGCCTGCCGGTCGGCTTGGCCAGGGTCAGGGTCCAGGCGGTGACTCTGCCGTTGCGGGGGACGATGAAGGGCAGCGACGCCTGGCCGTTGTTGGCCTGGAACCCGGTGACGCTCCCAACCGCCTGGCATGGCATCTCCGGGCACGAGGGGTCGGGCGTCGTCGCCGTGCTGCCAAGGACGATCGTGGTGCGGGAGCTGGTCGCCGCCCCGGCACCGGAGACCAGGGTCACCAGGGCGATCAGGAGGCCCGCCGCCGCCATCGCGGCTATCGGCCTTCCGCGCTTTCCCGCCGGCCGCATCGCGGCAACCGCATCCGAAGACCTCGACATCCCCTCTGCTCCTCTCATGGAAGGTTCAACCTGCACGAAGCAGGGTAGCCGCCCCGGCGGCCGAACCGGCTCTGCTCAGCGCTTTGCGAAGTTGCGGGCGATCGCGTAGCGCACGCGGTTCGAGCCCTCGAAGCCGAGGATGCGCCTGGCGCCGTTGGTCAGGTCCCAGGCGTGGCCGCGCGTAAAGGGCCCGCGATCGATCACTGTGGTGACCAGGTAGCGCCCGCGGTAGGCGAACTTGACCGGGGTGCCGCAGGGAAGTCGGCGGTGGGCGACGCCGATCGTCCGGGGTCCCAGGACCCGGCCGCAGGCAGTGCGGTTGCCGTAGAGCCCCGGTCCGTACCAGGTGGCGCCGGCGATTCGCATCGGGCTGAAGGAGATGCCTTGGCTGCTTGCCCCCGCCCCGCCGTTCAGGCCCAGGCCGGAAATGCCGCCGGTGGCCGCCTGCGCGGGCGCGGCGAGCGTCAGCGCGGCAAAGGCGGCGCAGATCAGAAAACGCAAGTTCTTATACCGCTCGTGGCGGTTCGTGCCTGTGGCTGTCATCTCTTTCCTGGCGCTTACGGGGTTAGCTGACGGGCTCGCGCTGAAAGAGCTGCGCTACGCGGCAGATGCCTGCGATTCGCCCCAACTGGCGGGTCCCCCGATCTCCGCGGTATGTGGCGGAGACTCAGCGGTCGCGGCACGTTAGCAAAAGCTAAGACGGAATTATGTGAACCTTGGTAAACGGCCTGTCCCGGCGCGTAGAGAAGGCCCCTCGCGGGGCCTTCTCCTTAGCGGGCTTATAAGCCGGATCCTGTCGAGAGCGACCATCTGTCTCCCGGGGCCGGAGCCCCGGGGGGCCGCCGAAGCGGCCCTGCGGCCTACCTGGACCTACCCGGGCCGGGTAATCAGTCCTGCTTGGCCTTGCACCTGGCGGGGTTTGCCTGGCCGCCGCGTCACCGCGGCGCCGGTGCGCTCTTACCGCACCATTTCACCTTTGCCTGTACGCGACTCACGTGTGGCCGCGCCATCGGCCGTGTCTTTCTGTGGCACTTTCCCGCGGGTTTCCCCGGGTGGGCGTTACCCACCGCCATGCCCTCTGGTGTCCGGACTTTCCTCGAGGGGTTTTCTCTCCCCCCGCGGTCGCTCAGCCCGCCCTTCGATGGTACTCCCCCGCCCGCGCTCCCTGCGCTTTATCCATGCATGACAGGGATAAGGCGCAGGGGAAGGCGCAGGCGGATATCCTCGCCCTCGTGGGGGCAGCCGTGGTCACCGGGGCAGGCAGCGGCCTTGGGCGGGAGATCGCGCTGGAGCTGGGACGGCGCGGCTTCGCGGTCCGAGCGACCGACATCGATGCCCGCGCGGCGGCGGACACGGCGGCCGCGATCGGCGACGGCGCAAGCTCCTCCGCCCTCGACGTGCGCGACGAGGCGGCCTGCCGGGCGGTCGCCGGGGAAGTGGCCGAGGCCGGTTCCCTGGACGTCTGGGTCAATAACGCCGGCGTTCTCTTCACCGGCGCCTCCTGGGAGCAGACCGACGAGATGCGGCGCACGATGCTTGACGTCAATGCGCGCGGCACGATGAACGGAACCGTCGCTGCGCTGGAGCCGATGATGGCCGCCGGACTAGGCCATGTAATCAACGTCGTCTCGCTCGCCGGGCTGGTCCCCGCCCCAGGTGAGGTCAACTACTCGGCGAGCAAGCATGCGTCGATCGCGTTCACCCTGGGGACGCTGTTCGACATGCGCCGGGCGGGCATCCGCGGCATCGAGCTGTCAGCGGTATGCCCGGATGGGATCTGGACGCCGATGATCGAGGACAAGCTCGACGACCCCGACACGGCCAGCTCCTTTTCCGGAGAGCTGCTGACGCCCCAGCGGGTCGCGAAGGCTGTCGGCAAGCTGACCGAGCGCCCCCGGCCCATCCTCGTCATCCCCCGCTGGCGTGGGCCGATCGTGCGCTTCTTCGCCACCTTCCCGCGCCTGTCGCTGCGCCTGCTGCCCCTGGTCATGGCCGACGCGCGCCGGCGGCAGCGCCGCTACAAGAGGCTCATCGAATCCGGGAAGTGGCCGAGGTAGTCAGACGCTGCGGAAGACGCCGATCACTCGACCGAGAATCGTTGCGTCGGTGGTTCTGATCGGCTCCATCGTCTCGTTCTCGGGCTGCAAGCGGATGTGGTCCGACTCTTTGAAGAAGCGCTTCACCGTCGCCTCCTCGCCGATCAGGGCGACGACGATCTCGCCGTTGGGCGCCTCGCCGGCCGGCCGCACGACGACGTAGTCGCCCTCGAGGATGCCGGCGTCCTTCATGCTCTCGCCGCGAACCCGAAGGATGTAGTCGCCGTCCTCGCCGCCGATCACGTCGGGAATCTCGATGTATTCCTCGATGTTCTCCTCGGCGAGGATCGGCTCACCGGCCGCGACGTGGCCGAGGAGCGGCAGCCCGCTTTCCGGCCGAATCGTCCGCTTCGCCTTGTCGAACAGCAGCTCGATCGCCCGCGGCTTGGAGGGATCGCGACGCAGCAGCCCGATCTTCTCCAGGTTGGCGAGGTGCGCGTGCACGGTGGACGAAGAGTGCAGCCCGACGGCTCTGCCGATCTCCCGCACGGTCGGCGGGTAGCCGGTCTTGGCGGCGTACTTGCCAATGAAGTCGAAGATCTCCTTCTGCCGCTTGGTCAGATCAAGGTCAACCATGTCTCCCCCTCACGCTCACCGCGTGGAAAGCCGTTCGAACACTTGTTCGCAGGCTACCGCCTCCTCCGGACACTTTCAAGGAGCCGAGCCGCACGGGCCGGAACATCTAGAATCAACCGCCCTCGAGCGGCTGTGGCGGAACTGGTAGACGCGCAAGGTTGAGGGCCTTGTGGGCCTAACGGCCCGTGGAGGTTCGACTCCTCTCAGCCGCATTGCAAACCCCCGATAGCTCGCCAGGTTAGACATCAAGACCGTGCGTAAAAGGGGGCGGGATCGTCATCAGTCGCGGCTCCCGCGCCCCACGCTCCGCCTTTTCCCGTCGCCGCCCAGCGGCGGGAAGGCGCTGCGCATCCGCTCACTCTCCGGCGGCACCAACCAGCAACTCGATTCCAACCACGTTTCCATCCTCTATTCGGGCTATCAACGAGGGTGCGGTCGTGCCTTCGCCGATGATGCTGGGCTTCGTCTTCAGCGCGTAGCCACGACCCCTGATGCCAAACTCCGGCCGCGGGTTCAGATTCTGACTCGTCTGCGCCCTCGGATACAGGTCAAGCATCTTCTCGATGGGCATTCCAATCCGTAGGCCATCCTCGGTGTGCCACCCGGCTTGTTCCCCGGCTGGACCTTCAAGCTCGGCGGAGCCAACAGCGCCCTTGTCGCTGCAGGGGTTGTCGCCGCCGAGATTCGCGAAATTGATCGTCAGCCCGATATCCGCCCACCTCATCTCGCACAACTCCCCATCTCGGACCACAGAACTGGGGAGTCCGAACGCCTGCGTGGCGTCTGACGGCACCAGTGTTTCGAGGTCAATGCCGGCGACACTAGACGCACCTTCGGTCGATACCTCTATGCCCCTTGAGCGAACCCCTGTGTCGGGCACATACACATAATCACCCTGCGTGAACGCCAACACGCCCCTGCGACGACCCGTTGGGCAGCACAGCGGGTCTCCAATGGCATAGCTCGGCGTACTCGTCCGGACCCGCTGCCCTCGAACGCCCACCATCCGCTCCCCACCTGGGCCGTGACGCATGAAGACAGGCTCCCAAGCGTCATCCACATTCTCGAAGATCGCCCACGGCGTCGCACCGCCGGATGCGCCGGCGACCAGTTGGACCACCAGTTCGTCGGATCGATTGCCGTCCAGGTCCGCACACTCAAACCGCTCAACAGCGAAAAAATCCTCGACCCGGGTTTCCGGGGGGACCCCGAACCACGTTCGCAAGAATGCCTCGCCTGCTCCTCTGCCGAGCGCATCCAGGCCCAGGCCACCAACGCAGGGAGCACTCACCTCGGCGCTACTTTCCTCAACCGAGGCTTGGTCGTCGCGTACGCTGCCGCGCCCGGCCAGAAACGCCAAGACCGACACGGCGACAATCGCGCCGACTACCAATGCCCACTTGGGAACTCGGATCGTCAACCGCCGAAGTCTCGCATCCGCCGATCTGATCCTCCAGGCGACGGCTCAGGCGGCGACAACAACGTCGCGCTTCGGCGTCCGACGAGACTTGGGCTCGGGGGGGTCGTCTTGGAAGCCATATACGAGGTGCGTGTCGAGCGCCTTTGCGAGCTTGCGCATTGTCGCGAAGCTGAAACGGTGCTGTCCGCTCTCGAGGCGGGAGATCACAGAATGACTCGTCCCCATCCTCTTGCCTAACTCCTCCTGCGTTAGGCCGAGTTGCATCCGCTTGCGGATCACCAGCCGGGCGAACTGCTCATAGGGCTGCTGTTCTTCGACGGCGACTCTGTACGCGGGGCTCTTGCGAGCTCGCTTCTCCATGCTCTCCGCGTGGGGCGTTCCGATTGGCGAGTGGTTCTTCCGTGCCATTTCCGTCCGATCTCGTTGAATACCCCACAGCATCTTAGCAAAATTGCTAAGTCGGCTAACGGAGTCGGGGGCGCAAGCAAGCGCGATGGCGGCGCTCAGGTGCGGGGCATAGAGGACTAGTGGTGAACCTGCGCCGCGGTCTCGCGGGCCTCGCTTCGCAGCTGCTCGAATAGGCGATGCTCGCGATGGGCCACCTGATCCTCGAGCAATGCCCGCTCGCCGTCGGTGAGGTGTTCGAGGAAGGAAAAGCGGGTTCGCACCCGCTCGCAGATCTGCTCGGGATCATTCGCCAGACGCCGCGGCACCAAGCCTTCGATGTCACCCCAGCGAAAGCTCGCCGGCTGGATCGCTCTCAACAGCCCCGTCGGGTCATATCGCGGCTGGCCACGTCGATCGGTCCACGCCTTCAGCACCGCCAAACGCCGCACCAACCCTTCATCGAAAGGGCGCCCGGCCCAGAGGTCGAGGTCATAGACGTCCTTGCTCGAACCGCCCTGGCGACGATTGCAGGCCATGATCTTCTCCCCGATCATCTCGTAGGGGTCGAGCCCGAACAGATGGGGAACGCCGCACTCCTCGTTCGCTTTGCGGAAGTAAGGCTGGTCTTGCAGGACCAGCTCGCGCGGTTCGAGGATCGGCTCGAGCCGGTAGGAGATCTGCAGCTCGAAGGCGCCATCGGCGTTGGCGTGTCGATATTCCACGGTGCTGCTGAAGTTGCCATCCGTGGAGTAGCGGAAGCTCGGCAGGGCAAAGGTGATGCCGTAGTAAGGTGACGGCGGCCATGAGAATCTCCCCATAGGCGGCCACCGGATCTCCCCACTGGCGGACGCCAAACCTCCCCAGTGGCGGCCATCGGATCTCCCCACCGAGAACTGAAACCCACCGGCTCACCGAGCCGGTACCGACCGCCCGCCCCGCTACGCCTCGCCCATTCGGCAGGCAAGCGAGGAGGGGTCGGGTTGAAGAAAGCGGAGGAAGTCATGGAGATCCTGGAGGCATATGACCTGGTCGGCACGTTGCGGGGAGCGGCGGCGCTGGCCAACTGCGACCACAAAACGGTCGCCCACTACGTCCAAGAACGAGAAAAGGCAGGCGGCGATTGGCGGCGCAAGGGGCGCCCCTGCCCGCGCACCGACGCCCACAACGAGAAGATCGCCGAGCTGGTCGACCGCTCCCGGGGCAAGGTGCGCGCCGACAAGGTGCACGAGCGCCTGGTGGCGATGGGCTACCGCGGCTCGGAGCGAACCACAAGGCGAGCCGTCGCCCGCGCCAAGGCCGCTTGGCGGGCGGGGAACCGCCGTGCCCTGCGCCCCTGGGTTCCCGAGCCGGGCCTGTGGATGCAGTGGGACTACGGCACCGGCCCGGTGATCGACGGCCGGACGACCTCGCTGTTTTGCGCTTGGCTGGCCTGGTCGCGCTATCGGGTGGTGCTGCCGCTCCTCGACCGCACGCTGCCCTCGGTCGTGATGGCTCTCGACCGCGCCCTGCGCGCCTTCGGCGGCGCACCCACCTACGCACTGACCGACAATGAGAAGACCGTCACCACCGATCACGTCTGCGGGATCGCGGTGCGCAACCCCGAGATCGTCGCCGCCTCGCGCCACTACGGGCTGACCGTGGCCAGCTGCGTGCCCGCGGACCCCGAGTCCAAGGGAGGCTCGGAGGCGACCGTGAAGATCGCCAAGGCAGATCTGGTCCCCACCGATCACAACCTGCGAGCCGGCTACGCCGGCTTCGCCGAGCTGGAGGCAGCCTGCGAGGCCTTCTGCGAGAGGGTGAACGCCCGTGAGCACCGGGTCACCGGGAGGGTGCCGGCGGCGATGGTGCGGGAGGAGCAAGAGCGCCTGCACCCGCTGCCCGCCCCTCCCCACACGCTCTGCTTCGGGCAGACGCGCAAGGTCTCGCGCGAATCGACGATCTCGCTCGGGCGGGCGATCTACTCCGTCCCCCACGAGCTGGCCGGGGAGCGTGTCTGGGCGCGAGCCACCGACGAGCAGCTGATCGTCGTCCACGCCGACGGTCCCGCCGGGCCGCGCGAGGTGGCCCGCCACCCGCTGACCACGCCGGGCTCCCCGCGGATCGCAGACGAGCACTACCCGCCGCGCCCGCCGGGCGCCCTGGGGCGCCGCCCACGGGCGGGCGGCGCCGAGGAGGTGGCCTTCCTGGCGATCGGGCCCGGGGCCTCGAAGTGGCTCACCGCGGCCGCGGCCGCCGGCGCGAGGCGGCTGCGGCGCAAGATGGCCGAGGCGGTCGACCTGGCCAAGATGCACGGCGCCGGAGAGGTCGACGCGGCGCTGGAAGCCGCAGCCGACGTCAAGCGCTTCGACGACGGCGATCTCGCCTCGATCCTCGCCCACCGCGAAGGCGCCGAGGTGATCGAGTTCCCGCGGCGAGGCGCCGAGGCGGCGACGCTGCAAGGCTCGACCGCCGCCTGGGAGGGGTTCGGAAGATGAGCGTGCAGACGCCGAAGCCCCCGCCGCTCGACGATCACCTCGAGGAGTTGCTGCGCTCCCTGCGCCTGCCCCACATCCGCAGGGAGGCACCCGAGGTGCTGGCCACCGCCGCCTCCCAACGCTGGGAGCCGGCAGAGGTGCTGCGCGTTTTGATCGAGGCAGAGGCGGCCGGTCGCGCCGAGGCGGCGATCGGCATTCGCCGACGCCGCTCGGGGCTGCCCGCCGGCAAGACCTTCGATGCCTGGGAAGAAGGCGCCTCCTCGATCCCGGCGGCGACCCAGCAGGCGCTGCGCACCCTGGAGTGGGTCGAGCGCGGCGAGAACCTCTGCGTCTGCGGGCCAAGCGGCACCGGCAAGAGCCACTTCGCCGAGGCGCTCGGGCACCTGGCGATCGAGGGGGGCAAGACCGTCGCCTGGCACACCCTGGAGACGCTCGAGGCTCTGCTGCGCGGCCACCGCGCCGACGGTTCGGTCGCCAAGGCGATCGCGAAGCTGATCCGCGCCGACCTGGTGATCCTCGACGACATCGGGATGGTGGCGGTCACAGAGGAGGCGGCCGAGGCGCTCTTTCGCGTCGTCGACGCCGCCTACGAGAAACGCTCGCTGGCGATCACCTCCAACATCCACCCCTCCGGCTTCGACGAGTTGATGCCGAAGACGCTGGCCGCGGCGACGGTCGACCGATTGCTTCACCACGCGCACGTGGTCGTCACCGAGGGCTCGGAGAGCTACCGGCTCGCCCAGGCCACCGAGGGCAAGGGGGTGGTGCCGCTGAGCTGACGCGCGAGCTCGACGCTCGCAGCGGCTGCGCTACGGCCTACGGCCTTCGCTACGCCGCTGCGACGGAAGGGCTCAAGCGGGGAGAACCGATGGCCACCGGTGGGGAGAAGTCGTGGCCGCAGATGGGGAGGTTGGATGGCCGCCCTTGGGGAGAAACCGATGGCCGTTGACAGAAAGGCCGGGCGGGCTGAAACGTGGCCTCCACGGCAGCCTCGAAGCCGTTCTCGTGGGTCGCGTCGAGGTCGATGTCCTGCGAGAAGCGCCCGGTCGAGCCAAAAATGCACTTACGCAGGGCGGTGCCTCCCTTGAAGAGAAGCGGGCCCGGCTCGCGTCGGTCGGGTTGGAGGCCGAGGAGCCCGACCTCGTTGAGGAGCGCCAAGGCGTAGTGGAGGACGACCTCCTGGTCGGCGACATCGAGATCGATCTGCTGGCTGACGGCGAACTGGCGAACGAATGCGGAGGGCACCATTCAGCGGCGAACCTCCTCGCGGATCCCCTCCGGGGCTGCGTTCACCAGCACGCGCCAGCGGGCCAGGATCTCACCACGGCGACCGTTGCTACCGGTGGAAGCGAGGTAGATCAAGGCGGCGGCGCTCGGAACGCTCGCCAGCGTGGCGAGCTCGGGCGGCACCTCATGCCCGAGGAGCTCGGTCAGTGCCGCCAGACGCCGCGCAGCCGCGCGGCTGCGCGGCGCGGCGCTCGCCAGCTCGGCGAAGCGGCTCCACTCGGCTCGCTCGAGGGCACGGTCGAGGATCCGGGCCAACCCGAAGATGCCACCAACCCTGCCCGGCGTCCTCGCTCCGTCGAGCAGCACCCGCTCGACGCCAGCGAGACGGATGAGCGCCCGATGGCGCTCCTCCAGCTCGCTGCCGTCCAATTCGAGGACGCGGCGCGGGACCAGGGTGATTCCGAGCTCTCGCCAGCCCCCTGGCGCACTGGTGCCGGAGCGCACGCATACCTGGACCGAGCCCGGGCGATCCGGCGTCAGGTTGTGCTCATAGGCGGCAGAACCCAGGCCGACGTAATAGGGCACTTTCCAGCTGGAGAGCGCGGGCCACGGATTGGCGGCTCGGATGCCGGCGCTCTCCCCCAGCAGCGGCTCGTAATGACCAGCGTTAGTGCGGTGCAACCAGCCCTTCTTGGCCAGCCGGGAAGCGAGGGCGTAGGTGCGTCTCTTTGGCACTCCCAGCACCTCGGCCATCTCGTCCAAGCTGATGGTCGACGGGCGCTCGATCTCGAGCCAGCTAACCAGCTCGGCCTCGCGCCGACTGAGCGTGCGAGGGAATCCAATCTGGTTTCGTGCGGGTGACATAGTGGTAAAAGTATAGGTCAATCTTGCAAAAACGGGGAGAAAGCGCATAACGTTTACTAGATCAGCCATGCCAGCGAGCCCTGCTTGGCCGGCTGTCGTATTGCGAATCGACGCCCATCCGTGCGCCTCAGATCGCGCTACTTTTTGCTCATGGCTCGGTTGGTGGATCGATGGCTCTGGCAGGCGTGACCGGCAAGGTCAATGGCGAAGCGTGCGCGCTCTTCCTGTGCCTCGTGGGCGCTTCCGTTCTCGGCTTCTGCTCTCCCGCACAGGCGGCGATCGAGCGCACGGGCACGCTCCACGCGACCGTGATCGACAACTTCCGGACCGGCGAGTCGACCATTCGATACACCCTGAAGTCCGGCAAGCAGGCGACGGTGGTGCGGCCGACCAAGCTCGCGGCCGAGCCGGGAGATCGGGTTGCGGTTACGGGAGAGGTGCGCGACGGCCGGCTGGTGGGCGCCGTCGAGGCGACGACGGAGGCTCCCCAGCTATTTGAGGTTACGGCGGGGCCGCGCAAAGTCGCCGTGCTCCTGCTCACCTTTCCCGGCGATCCCGCCCAGCCGTGGCCTCCCGACGTGACCGGCTCCCAGGTCTTCACCGCGGCCGACTCCGTCAACACCTTCTACCAGGAGGAGTCCTACGGCGATATCTCGCTGACCGGGAAGCTGGACCCGGAAGGGGACGTGTTCGGCTGGTTCGCGCTCGACGCCGACACCGCGGGCTGTCCATACAACGTGTGGATGAGCGAGGCAGACGCGGCGGCTGCCGCCGATGGAATCGATCTCACGGGCTATGACCACATCGTTTACGTCTTTCCGCAGCGGGCCAGCTGCGGCTGGAACGGCATCGCGGCCGTCAACTCCGACTGGTCGTTGATCAACGGGAACCTCGGGGTCAAGACGATCACCCATGAGCTGGGGCACAACCTGGGCCTGCTCCACGCCGCCAGCCTCACCTGCACCACCGCCGGCGGGACCAGGGTGCATGACTTCATCCCGGGCAACCCTCCCTGCATATTCCACGAGTACGGCGACCCCTTCGACGCCCAGGGCAACATCGCCACGCGTCACCACAACGGCTGGAACCTCGACAAGCTCGGCATCCTCGCCCCGGAGAACATCCAAACTGTCGACGCCTCCGGCACCTACTCCATGCGATCGGCGCTAAACCCGACCGCCGAGCCTACGGTCCTGCGCATTCCCCGGGCCGGCAGCTTGCCCTGGTATTACCTGGAAGTGAGGGAGACCGGCGGCGTTTTCGAGAATGTCCTCGACGCCACCACCACCGGGGTCTCGATTCGGGTTCCGAGGGAAAATCAGCCGGCGGAAACGCTGTTGCTCGATGCCAACCTGGCGACCGCAACGTTCGATGACGCGCCGCTGGGGGTGGGGCAGACCCTCGAGGGCGCGACGGTGCGGATAACGACGCTGGCGGCGAGCGGCGGGAGCGCAACGGTGTCGGTGGAGATAGACGACGAGCCGCCCACCGCCCCGCCCGGCCTCACGGCGACCGCCGGGGTCGAGGGAGTGCAGCTGCAGTGGGATGCAAGCAGCGACAATTTCGGCGTCGACCGCTACGTCGTTTTCCGCGACGGCGAGCAGATCGGCACGTCCACCACCACCAGCTTCCTCGACTCGTTCGCCTTGCCGGGCGAGCGCGAGTACGTCGTCTACGCCGAGGACTTTCTCCAGAACCGCAGCGACGCATCCCAGCCGGCGACGGCGACGCTTGCCGCGGTCGAGGGGCCGGCCTGCGGCGGCGACAGCTGCCGAGTCACCTACTGGCACACGGGAGCGCCGGCGAACTGGACCGTGCCGCCGGGCGTCGGCCAAGCCGAGTTTACGGTCGAGGGAGCCCAGGGCGATGGCGGCAGCTTCCCGCCCTCCGCCTTCGTGTGGGGAGGCCGGGCGGTCGCGACGTTGGGGTCGTTGGCGATCGGCGAGGAGGTGACGGTGAGCGCGGGTGGCGCGGGCGAGCCTTTCGCCGAGGGCGGCGCGGGCGGCTTCAACGGGGGCGGGGAAGGCAGCCTCGGTGGCGGCGGGGGCGGCTACAGCTCTGTGGGGCGCGGCTCGGATTTGGTGCTGCTCGCCGCGGGCGGGGGCGGCTCCGGGCTGCACGGGATCAACGCCGTCACCTCCGGGGAGCCGGGTGGCGGCTTCGGCGGCCGTGGGGGAAGCATCGGGACCGTTGGTCTCGGCGGCATTTCGATCGTCGAGGTGCATGAAGCGAGGTTGGGCGGGGGAGCCGGAGGCCCCTCCGCCGGCATGGGAGGCGCCGGTGGTGCCGGCGGCGCGGTGACCGGGGAGAGCACCTGCGCGGGCGGCGCCACCGCGGGTGGCGAGGGGGCGGCCAGTGGTTCCCTCGCCGGGGGCGGCGGCGCCCCGAATGCCGGCGGCGGTGGCGGAGGCGGCTACCTCGGCGGCGGCCAGGGCGGCGGGGGCGCGAGCGACGCGTGCGGGAGCAGGGCGGGTGCGGGAGGCGGCGGCGGAGGCTCCAGCTTCGCCGCCCCCGGCCTCTCGCCGGTCTTCACCGGCGGCGCCCGGCGTGGTGACGGGCGGGTCTCGATCGCCTACGCGAACCCGATCATCGCGGCCGATCACAGCTACACGACGGGGCCGGA
>Ga0299914_10001927_pt1 | contig 14057 bp, 15 predicted proteins | sample RVTome_10_FD_201361 | JGI IMG/M metagenome (GOLD analysis project Ga0299914, IMG submission 201361) | Soil microbial communities from uranium-contaminated site in the Upper Colorado River Basin, Wyoming, United States - RVT153D57 (version 2) ...
GGTTGCGCCGCCGGCGGCCGCCCCTCTGCCGAAGCGGGAGCCGCCCGTCACGATTCCCGCGGGGCCGCCGGCCGCCAATCTCCGCGGCCGATTCTCGCTCTCGCGCCAGCTCGGGCTCGGGGTGTCGCGCATCGTCATCGACCCGGGTCATGGCGGGAAGGATCCGGGAGCGCGATCCAAGGGCGTCAACGAGGCGAGCGTCGTGCTCGACGTCGCGCTGCGGCTCGAGAAGCTGCTCGAGGAGCAGGACGGCTTCGAGGTCGTGCTCACGCGCCGCACCGACGAGTACGTCCCGCTCGAAGAACGGACCGCGATCGCCAACCGCCACGATGCGGACCTGTTCCTCTCGATCCATGCGAACGCCAGCCGCAACAGGCAGGCGAACGGAATCGAGACCTACTTCCTGAACTTCGCGACCTCGCCGGATGCCGAGGCGGTGGCCGCACGCGAGAACGCGGCCTCGGATCAGACGATGCACCGGCTGCCCGACATCGTGAAGGCGATTACGCTCAACAACAAGCTGGCGGAATCGCGCGACTTCGCGACCTTCGTCCAGCGGGCGATGGTGGAGCGGGTGCGCGGGGCCAACGGACAGGTCCGCGACCTGGGGGTCAAGCAGGCGCCGTTCGTCGTGCTGATTGGCGCCGGCATGCCCAGCATCCTCGCGGAGATCTCCTTTCTGACCCACGCGAAGGAAGGGCGGCTGCTGCAGTCGCCGGCGTACCGCCAGCGCCTCGCGGAGGCGCTGCTAGCCGGCGTGCTCCGGTATCAGCGGTCGTTGAAGAGCGTCAGGGTGGCGCAGTCGGACTGAGAACCCCGGCGGACGGCGCTTCGCCCCGGGGACCTCACCGTGCGTCGGCGCCGCGCAGCCTCGGTGCCGGCGGCTCGAGCTGGAGCCGGATCCGTTCGCTCTCGGTGCCGTTGAACGCGTTGGACGGGCGGCGCGTGCGGAGCCAGACGAAGAGCGTGCCGAGCAGGATGCCCAGCAGGATGGATCCGACAATCACCAGTCCTGTGAGCCCCAGTGCCTGCAGCAGGATGCCGCCGAAGCTCAGCTCCTGACTTGGCGGCGCCTCAACGACGCGAACCACGATTGGCTGGATCGGGGCCACGCTGGAATTGTACCACCGGGAGAGTTGGCCGCCGGACGTCAGCCCTCGCGCGGCGGCGGGCCCGCCGCGGCGAGCTCGACGAGCGTCCGGACGCTCACGCCGCTCGCCCCTTTCGCCTGCCACGGCTTCGGATCGTCCACCCATGCAGTCGAGGCGATGTCCAGATGTGCCCAGGGCACGCTGCCGACGAACTGCTTCAGGAACATCGCGGCCGTGATCGCGCCGCCGTAGCGGCCGCCGCTGTTGATCATATCGGCCACCTCGCTCTTCAGCTGGTCGAGATAGTCGTCGTGCAGCGGCATGGGCCAGAGACGATCGCCGGCGAGCTGGCTGGCGCGCAGAACGGCCTGCTCCCATGTGCCGGGCGCCGCGAACAAGGCCGACATGTGGCGTCCCAGCGCCACCCCGCAGGCACCTGTCAGGGTCGCGACGTCCACCAGGTGCGTCGCGCCCAGCTTCCGCGTGTACCACAGCGCGTCCCCGAGGATCAGCCGTCCCTCGGCGTCGGTGTTCACGATCTCCACCGTGCTGCCGGACGCGCTCGTCAGGATGTCGCCCGGCCTGAGCGCCCGTCCTCCTGGCATGTTCTCGGCGCACGGGACCACGCCCATCACGCGCGTGGGCACGCCCAGTAGCGAAATGGCACGCATGGCGGCGATCACCGACGCGCCACCGGTCATGTCGACCTTCATCCGATCCATGCCGTCGGCCGGCTTGATCGAAATGCCGCCCGTGTCGAAGGTGATGCCCTTGCCGACCAGTCCGAGGGCCGGTGCGGCGGGCGCACCCTGCGGCTCGTGGCTCAACACGATCAGCCGCGGAGGTTCGGCGCTGCCGCGAGCCACGCCCAGCAGCAGGCCCATGTTCTCCGCGGCAATCCGGTCCTCGCCGAGCACGTCCACCTGCAGCCGGGTGCCCTCCGCCAGCGACTCGGCGGCGTCGGCCAGCGCCGCCGGCGTCAGCACGTTCGGCGGCAGGTTCGCGAGGGCGCGGGCCTGGTTGGTGGCCTCGCCGAGCAGCCGGCCGCGTTCGGCGGCGCGCGCGGCGGCGGCCGCGTCGAGGCCAGGCGGCAGCGCGAGTGTGACGGACGCGAGGTCTCCCGCCCGCGGCTCGATCGTCTTGTAGGAGGCTGTCTCCAGCTGTCCGATCACCAGTCCCTCCGCGGCGGCCTGGACGACGCGCAGCGGCTCGTTTGCCGCAACGGCGGCGGTCGGCTCCAGGCGCCGGAGCCGCACGATCAGACGTGGTGAGCGCCGCTGCCGGGCCGCGAACGCCGCGACGGTTCCCAGCTTTCGCGCGACGTCGGCATCGAGGACGGCTGCGCGCCCCACGCCGACGAGCAGCAGACGCCGCGCGGCGAAGCGCCCCCCCGTGAGGGAGACGACGGCCCCCTCGAAACCCTTGTGTCCGAGCTCGCCCGAGGCGACCAGCCGGGCGGCCTCTCCGCCCGTCGCAGCGTCCAGACCCTGGATGTCCGAGAAGTCGTCGCCCTCGAACGCCGGCACCGCCAACAGATCGCCTTCGAGCCGCTCCGGCCCCTCGGTCCAGATCGATACCGGCAGCGCATGGAAGAAATCCATTGGCGCATTATCCCCGAAACACAAATGCCCGAGGCGGTCTGGTTGCATTGCTGGGGCCCCGAGGCAGCGGTAGAATGCTTCGAAGTCCGTTTCCCGACACTTTCACGGAGGAACCGCTATGACGCCACGGCGACACGGACCGGGTATCGGCAGGGTCGCGGGCGGTTCGGCCACCGGAGGTGACGGTCTTCCGTCACGGCGCCGGCTCGCCTCGTGGCTCCGCGCGGCCTGCGTGCTGCTGGCGGCCATCGCTGCCGCCGGTGCGCCCGCCACGGCGTCGGGAGACGAAGACGACAAGGAACGAAAGGCCCGCCTCTCCCTTCGCGCCAGCCCGCCCGTCGCCTTTTCGCCGGCCCGGATCGTTGTCACCGCCGAGCTCACCGGGGGCGCCGAGGCCGAGCTGTATTGCCCCGAGATCGAGTGGGAGTGGGGCGACGATACCAGGTCCGAGGCAAAGCAGAACTGCGAGCCGTACCTCGAGGGCGAGAGCACGCTGACCCGCCGCTGGACGCAGTCGCACACGTATACGCGGGCCGGGCGCTATCAGGCCTACCTGCGGTTGAAACGCGGCGACAAGGTCCTGGTCGCCGGCAGCGTGAAGGTGGATGTCCGGCCGGGGGCCGGAGACTTGAGCGACTTCGACCGATAGGATGACGAGAAATCGTCATGACGGACTGCTCGCCGACGGCCGCCCGGACACGGTGGCCCGGGCTTGCGCGCCATGGCACTGACATTGGCCGGAGACGGACAGGTACGGCCTGTGCTGCCGTTGCTTGACGAGCATCTGCTCCCCAACCTGGAATCTGCCGAGACATGCGAATCCTGATCGCCGAAGACGAACCCGTCTCCCGACGCCTGCTCCAGAAGACCCTGGAACAGTGGGGGTACGAAGTCGTCATCTGCGAGGACGGCACCACCGCCTGGAACGCCCTCCAGGCGCCCGACGCGCCCAACATCGCGGTGCTCGACTGGATGATGCCGGGAATGGACGGGCCCGAGATCTGCCGGGGCGTCCGGGAGTCCGGCGCGCCGCGGCAGCCCTACCTGATGCTCCTCACCAGCCGGACGCGCATGCAGGACGTGGTCGCGGGGCTGAAGGCGGGAGCGGACGACTATCTCACCAAGCCCGTCGATCGCGAGGAACTCGAGGCCCGGCTCAGCGTGGCCGCGCGCGTCGTCCAGCTGCAGCAGCGGCTGGCGGACCGCGTCTCCGAGCTCGAGGAAGCGATCTCGCGGGTCCGGCAGCTGCAGGGACTGCTGCCGATCTGCGCCTACTGCAAGCGGATTCGCGACGATCAGAACTACTGGAACCAGGTCGAGAGCTACATCGCCGAGCATCTCGACGTGCGTTTCAGCCACGGGATCTGCCCGTCCTGCCTCGAGACCGTCCTCAAGGAAGAGGGCGTTCAACCCCCCGCCGCCGCGAACGAATAGCGCCGCCACCTCCCCGGCCGGCCGGCAGGACTGAAGCCTGCCCCTCGATGCACATGCACGATCCGTCCGCTGCTACGAGGTCTCCGGCAGCACGGGCGACGCCGGCGGCGACTGCCAATCCGGCGGCGGATATGACGAGGGGGGCGCCTGCGTGCCGAACCGCGTCAGGAGCAGCGCGCCGAGCCCCACCGTCCACGCGACGTACTCCAGGAACAGGCCGATTGCGCCCACGGTGAAGGCGATTGGTCCGATCGGCCCCGGAATCAGCCACAGCAACCGTGCGAGTACGGCGCCGGCCGCCACGAGCACGACCCCCACGGCCGTGGCGACCATCGGACCTTTGCCCGTCCCGACGACCCACTCGCCGATCCGGCGCGCCACACCGGCGAAGCCCATGACCACGCCGAGCAGCAGGCCCACGATCGCAAAGGGGATCAGGAGCAGCAGCGGAATCCCGATGATGGAAATCGCCAGGAACACGATCGTGACGACGAGGATTGGAACGAAGAGGATCTCCGCGGCGAGCCCCACGAAGCCACAGACCCAGGGATCCTCGCCCACGCGGCGCGAGATCCGCGAGACGGGCCGTCCCGCCACCGCGACAATGGCGAGGCTCACGAGGAGCAGAACGCCGATTCGCAGCCCCGTGCCCATCAGGCGGGCCCATCCGGAGAACAGGTCGGAGCCGATCGCCCCGATGCCGACCATCGGTCCGAAGAGGCGCGGCGCGAACGCCACTTCGACGACGTCCCCACGCACCTGCGCGCCGGGCTCACGGTGAATCGGTCCGCCGACGCTCACCACCTCGCCGTTGACCACGGCCCTGGGTCCGAGGCGGACGCCGCCGAGGACGGCGACCACATCGCCGTCCACGCGCCCCTCGATGTCCGCGGACCCCATGATCGCAACCACTTCGTTGCGCAGATGCTCGTCCTCGGCGACGTGGATGCTGCCAGCGACGCGGACGCGCGACCCGGAACGGCGCCACTCGCGGTGATCCCGCTCGGCAACGCGAGGTGGCTCCGGCGGCGCGGGCGGCTCCGGGACCGGCGCCGGCGCCGGCATCACCTCCGGCGCAGCGGACGCGGGCGCCCCGAAGGCGCGCCGCAGCGCCTCCGGTTCGGCGTACGAGAGCTGCAGCAGCAGCGAGGCGTCTTCGCCGAGCTGTTCGCGCAGTTCGCGGCCGCTCACGGGCTGGCCGTCGACCGCGATCCCATCGCCGGTGATCTCGATGGCGCGGGTCTCGCCGGCCCGGGGGCTGAGCACGATGCCGTCGCGGATCACCAGGACGCGATACCGGTCGAGCACCTGGGCCTTCAGCGCCGGGGTGACGGATTCCGTCGGGGCCGCCTCCTGCGCGCGCGCCGCCGGCGGCACGGCGGCCGCAAGCAGCAGGGCCGCCAGACTGACGCGAATCAGGGCCTTCATCACGAGCTCCTCTCCACTGGCAAGTACCGGTTCAGGACGACGAGCGCCATCGATGCCGCCAGCAGGGCCGCGGTCAGCAGCATGCTGCCGGTGGGGCTCACCGCCGCCTGCCCGGCCGCCGTTCCGGCGCGAATCAGCAAGCCCCAGATCGACGCGCCGGCGTTCAGCCATTCCGCCATCCCGACGCACGCCCGGGCGAGCGTGGCGACCACCCGGCCCGGGTCGACGACGAACAGTCCCGCGATGACGGCGAGCGGCGCGGCGGTCAGCCCGAGCGCGCCGAGCAGCAGCCCCGCGGTGACCCAGAGCTCCGACGGGCGCCCGACGCCGGCCATGGCCGGGACACGGCGCGCCCGGATCACCCGATCCGCGAACCCGGCGCCGGGCCCCCGGCGGGGCACGGTGGCGAACGCCTCCCGCAGCGCCGAATCGGCGCGATCGAGTGCGCCGGTGCGCTCAGCTTCCAGCCACTCGGCCCACGCATCCTGGGGCATTCGCCGCATCAACCCTGCCGGTCGTCCTGCCCTTCCTTACGAGCCGCCGGCGTCACCGGTTTCAGCGAAACGCCGCCGGGCTTCACCTCACGGCGGCGTTTTCAGCGCCTCCGCAAGCGCCCGCCGCGCACGGTGAATGAACGTCTTGACGGTCCCGATCGGCCGCCCGGTCACGCGGGCGATCTCGTCGTACTCGAGGCCCTCCTGGTAGCGCAGCACGATGACCTCGCGGTACGCGGGGCGGAGGCGATCGACAGCCGCATCCAGGATGGCGCCCACCCGATGCTGCTCGAGAAGGCGATCGGGCAACGGGCCGGGATCCGCGACGCGATCGGCCAGGCTGGAGGCGTCTTCGTCCTCACGCTCGTCGAGCGAGACGAGCACCGGCCGGCGGCGCTTCAGATGATCGAGCGCCGTGTTGTGCGCGATGCGCAGGATCCACGCCGACAGCCGCAGCCGCGGATCGAAGGTGTGCAGGCTCCGGAACACCTTCAGGAACGCGTCCTGCGCGAGCTCTTCGGCGACCGGCCGATCCTGAACGAGCCGTTCGATCAGGTTGAAGACCGGGCGCTCGTACCGGCGCACGAGCTCGCGGGCCGCCGGTTCGCTGCCATCCAGCGCGCGGAAGGCGATCTCGCCGTCGGAGGCGCCGGCCAGGCGGGCTTGTTCACTGGAGAACGGTCGCTCGGCCATCTTGCGATCACGACGGGCCTGCCCGCGCGACGCGAGTCGGCGGGCAACCGGACCACCAGGGATCGCGAACCATCACTGAAGGGTGACGAGCCGCACCGCCACGAAGTTCCCGCCCGAGAGGCGCCAGGCCTGAATGGCGCGCTCGCCGCGCTCGTTCGCGCCGGCAATCAGGTACAGAAACGGGGCGGCAATCGCCTCCTCGACGTCGGCCGCGGACGGGACGGGCGGCGAGGCTGGATGCGAATGATACGCGCCCACCACGTCGACTCCCCGCGCACGGGCGGCGCGGATCGCGGCGAAATGATCCTCGGGCTGAATGCGGTAGCGGCTCGGGCTCGCCAGCGTATTCCGCGCGCGACGGCTGGTCTCGACCAGGCCCGCCGTCCCGAGCAGCAGCCCGCAGCATTCGTTCGGCGACTCGTCCCGCGCGTGAGCCGCGATGTCGTCGAGCACTTCGCGCCGGATGCGAACCCGCGCCGCACCATCCGCCGGCGATGCGTGGTCCTGAACGCGCATCACGCGGTGCGCTCCACGACCATCGCGACGCCCATGCCGCCGCCGACGCACAGAGAGGCCACGCCGTATCGCGCCTGCCGCCGCCGCAGGGCGTACAGCAGCGTCGTCAGCACCCGCGCACCGCTTGCGCCAATCGGGTGGCCGAGCGCAATCGCGCCGCCATGCACGTTGACGCGCGAGTCGTCCAGCCTCAGCTCCCGCACGACCGCGACGGACTGAACGGCGAACGCCTCGTTCAACTCGAAGAGATCGATGTCGCCGGGGGCGAGCCCCGCGCGCTCCAGCGCACGCCGGATCGCCGGAACGGGACCCATGCCCATGTACTTCGGCTCGACGCCGACCGTCGCGTACGCGAGCACGCGCGCGAGCGGACGCCGTCCCCGCTTCTTCGCGTCGTCCTCGTCCATCACGACGAGCGCCGCCGCGCCGTCGTTGAGGCCCGACGCATTGCCGGCCGTCACCGTCCCGTCCTTCTGGAACGCCGGCCTCAGCGCCTTCAGGGTGTCAACGCTCGTCGAGGGCCTCGGGTACTCGTCGGTGGCGACCCGCACGGGAGTCCCCTTCTTCTGCGGCACGTCGACGGGGACGATCTCCTCGTCGAAGCGGCCGTCGGCAACCGCCTGAGCGGCGCGCTGCTGGCTCTCGGCCGCGAACCGATCCTGCTCCTCACGGAGGATCCCGTACCGCTCCGCAATGGCTTCCGCCGTGCTGCCCATGTGGCAGCCTTCGATCGCGCACGTGAGCCCTTCGCCGAGCATGGAGTCGGTGATCTCCGCGTGGCCCATGCGCAGACCCCAACGTGCGCCCTTCAGCAGGTAGGGCGCCTGGCTCATGGACTCCGTCCCGCCGGCGACGATCGTTCCCGTGAACCCGGCCTTGACCGCTTCCACGGCATGCACGACCGCCGTGAGCCCGGACCCGCACACCCGGTTGACGGTCTCCCCCGGCACTTCCGCGGGGAGCCCCGCGCGCAGGGCGGCCTGCCGGGCGACGTTCATCCCGGCGCCGGCCTGCAGGACGCACCCGAGGATCACGTCGCCGACTTCGTCGGGGGCCGCCTGCGCCCGCGCGATCGCCTCTCTCACGACGACGGCGCCGAGGTCGACGGCCGAGAGGTCGCGAAACACTCCCCCGAAGGACCCGATGGGCGTGCGGCAGGCGCTGACGATGACTGCGTTGCTCATTGACCACCCCGGGGGCGACGCATGCCCCCACGGGCGGCGCATGCCCACCAACGGGCGACGCATGCGTCGCCCCTACCATGTTGCCCCTCGTCGCGGGGCGCGCGCCGGTGTACGCAGGCGCTCAGAACCGGGCAGGCGTGCCCTCGACGATGAGCTTCGCGCCCGTCGCGGCGACCACGGCGTCGGCGGTCGTGTCGCCCGCGACCTCCTTGAGGACCAGGCCGCGGGGCGCGACCTCGATGACGGCCAGTTCGGTCACGATGAGGTGCACGACGCGGAGACCCGTCAGCGGCAGCGTGCACCGCGGCAGGATCTTGTGCCCGCCGTCGCGCGTGGTGTGCTCCATGGCGACGATGACCTTGCGAGCCCCTGCGACCAGGTCCATCGCGCCGCCCATCCCCTTCACCATCTTCCCCGGAATCATCCAGTTCGCAAGGTTGCCCTCCTCGTCGACCTGGAGCGCCCCGAGAACGGTGAGGTCGATATGGCCTCCGCGGACCATCGCGAACGACTCGGCGCTGCTGAAGTAGCTGCAGCCGGGCAGCTCGCTGACCGTCTCCTTGCCGGCATTGATGAGGTCGGGATCGACGTCCTGCTCGGGCGGGTACGGCCCGACACCGAGCATGCCGTTCTCGGAGTGCAGCGTGATGTCGATCCCGGGCGGGACGTGGTTGGCCACCAGCGTGGGCATGCCGATGCCCAGGTTGACGTAGTCGCCGTCCCGCAGTTCGAGGGCCACACGCCGCACGATTCGGTCACGCTTCTCCATCGGCCCTCCGGACGGTCCGCCGCTCGATGCGCTTCTCGTACGGCGTCCACTGAAAAATGCGATCGACGAAGATCCCGGGCGTGACGACGATGTCCGGATCGATGGCGCCGGGCTCCACCAGCTCTTCCACCTCGGCGATCGTCACCTTCGCCGCCGTGGCCATCATCGGGTTGAAGTTGCGCGCCGTGCGGCGATAGGTCAGGTTGCCCGCGCGGTCGCCGCGGTGCGCCTTGATCAGCGCGTAGTCGGCTGTGAGCGGCCTCTCGAGCACGTAATGCCGCCCGTCGATCTCGCGCGTCTCCTTTCCTTCCGCCACGAGCGTGCCGTACCCGGTCGGGGTGTAGAACCCGCCGATGCCCGCCCCGCCGGCGCGGATCCGCTCCGACAGGGTCCCCTGCGGGATGAGCTCGACCTCGAGCTCGCCCGCGAGGAACTGGCGCTCGAATTCCTTGTTCTCGCCGACGTAGGTCGAGATCATCCTGCGGACCTGGCGCGATCGCAGCAGGATGCCCAGACCGAAGTCGTCGATGCCGGCGTTGTTGCTGATGATCGTGAGATCGCGCGTGCCCTGCCCGCGAAGGGCTTCGATCAGGTTGACGGGGATCCCGCACAGCCCGAATCCCCCCACCATGAGCGTGGCGCCGTCCGGAATCCCGGCCACCGCTTCCGCGGCGCTGGAGACCACCTTGTTCATGAGCCGATTATAGGGGGCCGCCGGATGTCCGCGGGCGCTTCGGCAACCGCGGGTGGAACCTCCGGACGTCAGCGCCCCTCGAGCACGTCCCGCCAGCGGCGGGCGGACGTGAACACCTCGTCGACGACCTCGCCGGCCGCGAGGTCCTCGCGGAGGCGCGCGAGCGTCTCGATGAGGGCATCGAGCGCCGGCGCGATCGCGTCGGCGTTGGTGGCGCAGATATCCCGCCAGATGGGCGCCGGGCTCGCGGCGAGGCGCGTGGTGTCGGCGAGACCAGGCCCTGCCAGCCCCAGCTCCGCGGCGCCGACGCGCTCCCCGACGACGTGCATCAGGGCGCTCGCCGTCAACTGCGGGAGGTGGCTCAGGAAGGCAATCAGATCGTCGTGGACCTCCGCCTCGATGATCCGTGGCGCCGCCCCGAGCTGCCTCACGAGGTCGGCAATCCGCCGCGCATCGCCCGATCCCCGTGTCGCGCCGCACGGGGTGAGCAGCCAGGGGCGCCCCTCGAAGAGATCCGCACGTGCGGCGCCGGCGCCGGACCGCGCGGCGCCGGCGACCGGGTGGCCGCCGACGAACGAGATGTGAGCGGGAAGACCGCGCGCGGCCTCGAGCACCGCGCGCTTGGTGCTGCCGGTATCGGTGACCAGGACCGGTCCGGCCAGCAGAGATCCGAGATCCCGCAGCAGCTCCGCGTTCTGCCGGACGGGGGCCGCGAGCACCACGAGGTCGGACCCGGCCAGTGCCTGGAGATCGCTTCCGACCTCGTCGAGGACGCCGAGTGCCGCCGCCCGCTCCAGCGCCGGTCCGCGATCGACGCCGACGAGCCGGACGCCAGGCTGCGCCCGGCGGAGCCCCAGCGCGAGCGAGCCCCCGATCAGCCCGATGCCGGCGATGCCGATCCGCCGGATAGAGGGCGGGCGCTCCTGCGCCGTGCCGGCTACACCGCCCATCCGCGCCGCACGACGGGCTCGAGGCAGATGCTGCGGCCGATGGCCGGTGCGATGATGCGCAGCTCCGCCATGAGCCGATCGAACTGCGACGGCAGCAGCGACTGCGCTCCGTCGCTCAACGCGTGGTCCGGATCGCAGTGCACCTCGATCAGCAGCCCGTCGGCGCCGGCGGCGACCGCGGCCCGCGCCATCGGTGCCACCTTGTCGCGCCGTCCCGTGCCGTGGCTCGGGTCGACGACGATTGGCAGGTGGCTGCGCTTCTTGACGACCGGGATCGCCGAGATGTCGAGCGTGTTGCGCGTGTAGCTCTCGAAGGTCCGGATGCCGCGCTCGCAGAGGATGACGTCCGTATTGCCGCCGGCGAGCACGTACTCAGCCGAGAGCAGCCATTCCTCGATCGTCGCGGAGATGCCGCGCTTCAGCAGCACGGGCTTGCGCGTCCGTCCGAGCTCCCTCAGCAGGGTGTAGTTCTGCATGTTCCGGGCGCCGACCTGGAACATGTCGCAGTACTTCTCGATGACGGCGATCTGGCTGATGTCCATCACTTCGGACACGAGCTTCAGGTCGTGCTGGTCGGCGGCCGCACGCAGGAGCTGCAGCCCCTGCTCCCCGAGTCCCTGGAAGCTGTACGGCGAGCTTCGCGGCTTGAACGCGCCGCCGCGCAGCACCTTCGCGCCCGCCCGCTTGACGGCCGCCGCGGAGGCATTGACCTGCTCCTCCGATTCCGCCGAGCAGGGGCCCGCCATCACGATGACCTCGTCTCCGCCGACGCGCACGTCGTCCATCGCGACGACGGTGCCCTCGGGACGGAAGGTCCGGCTGGCGAGCTTGTACGGCTCGGTGACGCGCAGCACCTCGCTGACGCCGTCGAGCATTTCCACCAGCCGCGGGTCGAGGTGGCGATCGTCGCCCACCGCCCCGAGCACCGTCCGGCTGACCCCCGTCGACCGATGAACGTCCATCCCGAGACCGACGAGGTGCTCGACGACCTTCGCGATCTGATCCTCGGTCGCCCGTTCCTGCATTACGACCACCATGCTGCCGCCCTCCACATGAACTCCTGACGTTTGCCTGCCCCGCGGTCTCACCGTCCGCCGGCGCCGCGCTTCGGCGCCCACGCGCCGCCAATCGTGTCCGCCTCGCGGTCGTCGTGGCTTCCCGCCGACTCGCGCTCCAGCCGCCTCGCCTCGTCGATGATGCGCTCGAACAGCCGCGCGAGCGCCGCGGGACTCAGCGGCCCGCCCATCGCGACGGTGCGCCCCTGCACGTGCTGCAGCACCTCGGCCTCGCGCGACGGCTGATAGATCTGCATCCCCATCTGCTGCTTGATGCGGCCGATCGCCAGCGCGCACGACGCACGCTCGTTCAGCAGCCGCACGAGCTCCTCGTCGAGGGCGTCGATGCGCTCCCGCAGCTCGTCGATCGACTTCACGCCTGGTGCGCCACTGCTGGCGTCGGCGTCGGTGCGGCGCCCTTCAGCCACCGGACAAAGCCCTCCACCGCCGGCTCCAGCGTCTCGCGCCGGCCGTGCTCGGCGATCACGCTCACCAGGGCGCTGCCCACCACGGCCGCATCGGCCCAGCGCCCGACGTCGGCGACATGCTCCGGCCGCGAGATGCCGAAGCCGAGCGCCACCGGCAGGTCCGTCTCCGCCCGAATCCGTTCGACGAGCGCGCGTGCGTCGGACGACACCGCCTCGCGCGCGCCGGTCACGCCCAGACGCGAGATCCCGTAGAGGAATCCGCGCCCGAGCGCGGCCGCCCGCCGCATACGCTCCGCCGTCGTCGTGGGACTCAGGAGGAAAATTGTATCAAGTCCGTTCGCCGTGAACGTGTCGTGCAGATCCCCCGCCTCCTCGATCGGCAGATCGAGCAGGAGGACGCCGTCCACGCCCGCCGCCCGCGCCCGACGCGCAAAGGCGTGCAGTCCCATGCGGAGGACCGGGTTGACGTACGAGAACAGCACCAACGGCGCCGAGACCTCCGGACGCACCTGCTCGACCAGGTCGAGGACGCGGGTCAGGGTCATCCCCCCCGCGAGGGCGCGCTCGGTCGCGCGCTGGATCACCGGACCGTCGGCCATGGGGTCCGAGAACGGCACGCCGATCTCCAGCACGTCCGCGCCCGCGCGGTCGAGCGCGCGGAGGATGCCCGCGCAGCGCTCCGGATCGGGATCGCCGGCGGTCACGTAGGTCACGAGTCCCGGCCGGCCTTCGCGTCGAAGCCGGTCGAACACGCGCGCGATCGCGGAGGGCGCGCTCATGGCTCGACCGTCCCGGCTGCGGCACGCGTCGCCTTCGCCACCGACTGCAGATCCTTGTCGCCGCGCCCGGACAGGTTCACCAGGACGATGTCGGCGGGCGAGAGGGTCGGCGCGAGGCGGCACGCGCAGGCGACGGCATGCGCCGATTCCAGCGCCGGCAAAATGCCTTCGGTGCCCGCCAGCGTCCGGAACGCCTCGAGCGCGTCGGCATCGCTCACCCAGCCGTACTCCGTGCGCCCCTGCTCGCGCAGCCAGGCATGCTCGGGACCGACCGCGGCGTAGTCGAGCCCCGCGGAGATCGAGTGCGTGCCCTCGATGTTCCCGTGCTCGTCCTGCAGCACGTACGTCCTCGTGCCCTGCAGGACGCCCGCGCTGCCGCCCGCGAAGCGGGCGGCGTGCCGTCCGGGACGGATGCCCTCGCCCCCCGCCTCGACACCAATCAGGCGCACGCCGGGATCGTCGATGAATGCGTCGAAGATGCCAATCGCATTGCTCCCCCCGCCGACGCACGCCACGATGGCCGCCGGCAGCACGCCGGTGCGCTCGAGGATCTGCCCGCGCGCCTCGCGTCCGATCACGGACTGGAACTCGCGGACCATCAGCGGATAGGGGTGCGGCCCGAGCACCGATCCGAGCAGGTAGTACGTGTCGTGGACGTTCGTCACCCAGTCGCGCATCGCCTCGTTGATGGCATCCTTCAGCGTCCGGCTGCCGGCGTCCACGCGAACGACGCGCGCCCCGAGCAGGTCCATCCGCAGCACGTTCGGCGCCTGCCGCTCCATGTCTTCGGCGCCCATGTAGACGTCGCACGACAGTCCGAGGAGGGCCGCGGCGGTCGCCGATGCGACGCCGTGCTGCCCGGCGCCGGTCTCGGCGACGATCCGCCGCTTCCCCATCCGCACCGCCAGCAGCGCCTGGCCGAGCGCGTTGTTGATCTTGTG
>Ga0299914_10001928_pt1 | contig 14046 bp, 12 predicted proteins | sample RVTome_10_FD_201361 | JGI IMG/M metagenome (GOLD analysis project Ga0299914, IMG submission 201361) | Soil microbial communities from uranium-contaminated site in the Upper Colorado River Basin, Wyoming, United States - RVT153D57 (version 2) ...
CGACTCCGCGGTACGCAAATGTCATAATTGGCTTACTCAACATTTTCGCGAAGCCAACGCTGTGACTGGTGTCGAACGGGTCGCCAATCTACGGCCGCGCACGTTGAAACGCAGATTCAAGGCGGCGACGGGTTTGACCCTGATCGAATATGTGCAGAATCTCCGTGTGGAAGAGGCCAAGCGCCGGCTGGAAAGTGGCCACGAACCGGTTGATGAGATCAGTACCGAGGTCGGCTACCAGGATTCGGCATTCTTTCGCCGGCTTTTCAAGCGACGGACGGGCCTCACACCAAGCGAATACCGGCGCATGTTTCATCCCATGGCGCGGGCTGTAAAATAATGGTTTCACGCCCGCAATCGGAGTCACAACCCATGAGCGTCATTGAGACTCGCGGCCATCAGCTCTTTCCGGTGCTTGACGCGGCCCAAATGGACACCGCCAAACGCTTCGCGAGCGGGCCAGCGCGCGATTTCGCACCGGGCGAGATCGTGTTCGACGTAGGCGAGCGCAACGTGCCGGTCTGGCTCGTGATCAAGGGCGCGATCGATGTGGTACGTCGCGATGCCCTCAATCCCGATGTGCCAATCACCACGCTTGGTGCCGGCAAGTTTTCCGGCGAGGTGAGTCAACTCGCCGGCGCGAAGACGATCGCCTGTGGCCGCGCCAGTTCTGAGGGCTGCACCGCTGTGCCGTTCGATGCCGCCCATGTGCGCGCTCTGATGGTCGGCTCGGCTGAAATTGGCGAGATCATGATGCGGGCCTTCATCCTGCGCCGGGTCGGTTTGATCGAGACGGGCGGAGCGGGATCGGTACTGATCGGCAGGCCGAACATGCCTGACCTCATTCGGTTGGAAGGCTTCCTCCGCCGCAACGGCTATCCCTATACGGTGCTCGATGCCACGAACGACGCGGACGCGCGCGCCGTGGTGGAGCGTTTCGGCATGACGTCGGAGGATTTGCCGCTGCTGCTCTGCCCGGATGGGTCGGTGTTGAAGCGGCCGAGCGACGCCGAGGCTGGCATGTGTCTCGGCATCACCCCCGAGCTTAATCCCGACGCGATCTACGACGTGGCCATTGTAGGCGCCGGGCCGGCGGGCCTTGCCGCCGCGGTCTATGCCGGATCGGAGGGGCTGTCCGTGATCGTGCTCGACCAACGCGCCTTCGGGGGGCAGGCCGGCGCCTCAGCGCGCATCGAGAACTATCTCGGCTTCCCTACCGGCATCTCCGGCATGGCGCTTGCCGGGCGCGCCTTCAACCAGGCGCTCAAATTCGGCGTCGAGGTGGCGATCCCGCTCGAGGTCGCACGGCTCGACTGCAGTTCGGCAAGGAAGGAAGGCGATCTGTTGCGGATCGAGTTGACCGACGGGCGGACGGTCAAAGCGCGCACCATCGTCGTCGCCTCCGGCGCGCACTACCATAAACCGCCGGTCGAGAATTTGTCGAAATACGAGGGAGCAGGAGTCTCGTATTGGGCCTCTCCAATCGAGGCGAAGCTCTGCGAGGGAGAGGAGGTGACTTTGGTCGGCGGAGGCAATTCGGCCGGACAGGCCGTAGTGTTCCTCGCGCCGAAGGTCAATCAGCTGCACCTCGTCGTGCGTCGGGACGGGCTTGAGGCGACCATGTCGCGCTACCTGATCGACCGCATCAAGGCATTGCCGAATGTCGAACTGCACACCAATACCGAGCTCATAGGGCTTGAAGGCGACGAGACGACAGGGCTGGTCGGTGCCGTGTTCCGCGACAAGCTGACGGGTGAGACGCATGTCTGCCCTTCGCGGCATCTCTTTCTGTTCTGCGGGGCCGACCCGAATGCGGGCTGGCTCGATGGCTGCGTCTCACTCGACGGCAAAGGTTTTGTCGTGACGGGAGCAAAATGCCCGGACGGCAAATGCATAAATCAGCGCCCCGCGCTGCCGCTTGAGACGAGCCAGCCCGGCGTCTTCGCCATCGGCGATGTGCGCGCGGGCTCGATCAAGCGCGTCGCGGCGGCCGTGGGTGAGGGCGCCGCGGTCGTGGCACAGATTCACGGCGTGCTTGCGGTGGAGCAGGCGCAAGCCTGAGATGATTTCTCATCCTCAAGTCTCCCGACTTGCCGTCATCGCCTTGGCCGCGCTTTTGGCTTGCGCAGCCGGCGCGACGCACGCCGAGGACGAACAGCACACGCCATGCACCGAAGACGCCATGCTGGTGTTCGATGCCTCGGGCTCGATGGCGGGGAACGGCTGGGGCTACGGCAGCGAGAACCCGACCGCGGTCAGCCGCCTGGAAAGAGTGCAACGCGCGCTCAGCAAGATCCTGCCGACGGTGACGCGGTTCCGCCGCGTGGGGTTGATCACCTACGGCACGGGGGCCTACAACCAATGCAACGTCCAACTCCAGTTTCCGCCGGCTGAGAAGGCGTCGGACCGCATCCTTGCGACGGTTAGGGCCTTGGTGCCTACGGGGCGCACGCCGCTGAGTACGGCCGTGGAGCAGGCGACGGAGGTGCTCGATTTCCGGCAGAAACCGGGCATCGTGGTACTGCTCACGGACGGCGAGGAGACCTGCGGCGGCTTCCCTTGCGAACTCGGCGCTCGGCTTCAAGACGAAGCTCAGCATCTCACGGTTCACGTCATCGGCCTGCGTGTTGCTGGCTATACCTGGATGGGCGAGCAGAGCCTTCTCGATGTCAAATGCCTGGCCGAGAAGAATGGCGGTCTCTATCTCGCGGTGGAGACCGAAGAGGAGCTAATCAAGGCGCTGGAGCGGACGCTCGGCTGCCCGATGGTAACGCAGCGATAGCCTAGCTCAGCGCGCGGATGCGGAAGGGGAGGCCCCCTTTGGGGCAGAGCGTCACCGTGGCGTGGATTTTGGCCGGCACCGGCCCCGCATATTCCGGCGTGAAACGGCGAAGCAGCTGCACCAGCGCCAGCGTGTTCTCGATCTGCGACAGCGCCCCGCCGATACAGGCGCGCTTGCCCGCGGAGAAGGGCAGATAGCTGTACTTCACACGCTTCTTGGCGCGCTCGGGCGCGAAGCGCTCCGGATCGAACTTCTCCGGCTCCTCCCAATATTTCGGGCTGTGATGCATGACGTAAGCAAGCATCACCACCTTGTCGCCCGCCTTGATCTTGTGACCTTCGATCTCGTCGTCGCCCGCGGCGATGCGGATCAACGCCCAGATCGGTGGAAACAAGCGCATGGTCTCCTGAATCACCATGCGCGTATAGGAGAGCTGCTGCACCTCGTTCCATTCGGGGTTGCGGTCGCCGCACACGGCTCGCGCTTCGGCACGGATGCGCTCGAGCGCCTCGGGATGCTGCGACAGGAGATAGAGCGACCACGCGAGCGTTAACGCCGTGGTTTCGGTGCCGGCCCACAGATATTGCTTCATCTCGTCGATGACCTGCCGTTTGTCGAACTCGGGGAAGTTCGGGTCGGCCTCGGCATTCTCCAGCATCTTAAGCAGGGTCTTCTCGCGATATTCGAGGATATTGGCGCCGATCACCGTGTCTGGGATCGAGCCCCAAATCTCCATGGCTTTGGCGGTATCTTCCTCGCCGATCTCCTCGATCTGGCCACGCACGTTCTTCAGCCGGATCGATTTGTGGTTCATCACGTCGGTGTAGGTCTTCACCTGCTTGAACACGAAATGCGGGTTGAACGGCATCTCGCGGTCGAACAGCGCCCTGCACACCATCTCGGCGGCGAGCGTCCAGGTCTCCTCGACCATCTCTATGGTCTCGCCGGTCGAAGCGAACTTCGCCCAGCGCGCCATCTTCGAATCGATGGCCGACATCAGATAGGGGAAATAGGCCTCGAACATCTGAGGATGAAAGGCCGGCTGCTGCGGCGCGCGGATCTTCTGCCACAGCGCGCCATCGACGGTGATCATGCTCTTGCCGAAGATCGGGCGGAGCCCGTCGAAATACTTCGTATAATTGTCGGCGTTATCGACCAGCACACGTTGGGCATGCGCCGGCTCGGCCAGAAGCACGATGCGCTGGTTCTTGAGGTTGATCGGGATCACGCCGCCATATTTTTCGCTGAGCGCCATGAGAACCTGCATGGGGTTCTCCTGGTTCAGAAGCGGCGTCAGCTTGAACCAGATGCTCTGCTCTTCGCCGAGCCCGTGCGATGGAGAATAGGCGACTGTCATCTCCGCCATTAACTTGTGCTTTCCTCTACGCTCTTTCTGCCGGCAACCGGGCGTTCGCCCCGCTGAACGTCAAGGCAAAAGAGCGCCTTCCCGCGCGGCTTCGACCGCATCGCTCCGAACGGTGAGCCGGCGCCAGGATTGTCTCGAATAAGCGAGTCTCTAGCATCCAGCCCTTGGTATTGTCCATCTTCGGCACGCCCGCATCTTGTGGTGCGACATGCCGTCCCGTCCAGGGACTGATCTTACGTCTGTTGGCGACTCAATCAAAGCGTGCCAGGACACGGCGAAAAGAGGCGATTTTTTCTATTGCGCCGTGCCGATCACGGCTTCGTCCTCCACCCGAACCGCACCAGAGGCCACGAGCCTCAGCGCGTGGGGATAGAGACGATGCTCGGCCGCGAGCACCCGGCCGGCAAGGCTCTCAGGCGTATCGCCGTCGAGTACCGGCACCTCGGCCTGGGCGACGATGGGTCCGCTGTCCAACTCAGGCCGCACGAAATGCACGGTGCAGCCGGTGAGCTGGGCGCCTTCCTCCAGCACACGCGCGTGGGTTCGCAGCCCCTTGAACGCGGGTAGGAGGGAAGGGTGGATGTTGAGATGGCGGTTCCACCAATGGCGCACGAAGCCCTCGCTGTGCAACCGCATGAAGCCCGCGTTGCACAGCAGCTCAACACCCGCGTCTTCGAGCGCTCCGGTGAGCGCCGCGTCGAACGCCTCGCGGGAGGCGAAGTCCTTATGGTTGATGGTCCGCGTGGGAATGCCGGCAGCCTCGGTGCGGGTCAGTCCTTGCGCGCTGGGCACATTGGAAATCACCAATACGATCTCGGCCGGATAACCGGGCGCTTGCGTGGCATCGATCAGCGCCTGCAGATTCGACCCGCGCCCCGAGATGAGAACGCCGACGCGTTTCCTGGTCATGTCATGGAACGGGAGTCCCTGAAGGTCCCTTTGAGGCGGACGGCCTCGCCGCCCTCGCGTGGAACAATCGCGCCGATCAAGCAAGCTTCATCGTCGAGCGCCTTGAGCACGCGATCGATCTCCCCGGCGCTCACGATCACCACCATGCCGACACCGCAATTGAAGGTGCGGAGCATGCCGGCATCATCCAGTCCGGTTTCTTGCTGCAGCCAGCGGAACACTGGCGGCAGATCGATCGCATTAACGTCGATAGCGGCCGCCAATCGGTCGGGAATGACCCGCGGAATATTATCAATTAAGCCGCCGCCGGTGATATGGGCGAGCGCCTTGACGGCTCCAGTTGTGCGAATCGTTTCAAGGAGCTGGTGAACATAGATGCGCGTCGGCGTGAGCAGCGCCTCGCCGAGCGTCTCATTAGGCGCGAACGGCGCCGGATCGCTCCAGCGCAGGCCCGTCTGCGTCACGACACTACGTACTAAAGAAAAGCCATTGGCGTGAACGCCGGATGAGGGGAGACCGATGATGACGTCGCCAAGGGCGATGTCTTTCCGCGGCAGCAAAGCCTGCCGCTCAACCGCGCCCACGGCGAAGCCGGCCAGATCGTAATCGGCCGTCTCATACATCCCAGGCATCTCGGCGGTTTCTCCGCCGATCAGCGCGCAGCCGGCTTCCTCGCAGCCTTTGGCGATGCTGCCGATGACGGTCTTGGCCACGCCGAGGTCGAGCTTTCCGCAGGCGAAGTAATCTAAAAAGAACAGGGGCTCTGCGCCCTGCACCACGATGTCGTTGACGTTCATGGCCACGAGATCGATGCCGATCCCGTCATGCTTGCCCATCTCGATGGCGAGCTTGAGCTTGGTGCCGACGCCGTCGGTGGCGGCGACCAGAACAGGATCCTTGAACCCGCATGCCGTGAGATCGAACAGGCCGCCGAATCCGCCGATCCCGCTCAGCACGCCTTTGCGCCGCGTCTTGGCTATCAGCGGCCCGATGGCCTTCACCAGCGCGTTGCCGGCGTCAATATCGACGCCCGCTTTGCGATAGGTCAGGTGGGCTTTGTCCTTGGGTGCTGCGGTCACGCTTCGCCACGTGGGTGCAAGTTCAGGCGATTTGGCATAACAATCGTGCTGGGAGAGGCCCGTCAAGGCGGAAAGGCCGCGGGTCCGCCACATTCACAGCGTTTACCGGGGCTGTGGCCGTAGGGCAGAGTAAGAGCATGAGTTTCCCACAACAGAAGCCTATCCTGCTGCTGGTTTTTCTCGCCTTGCTCGGCATGTCGAGCGCCGCAGCCCATGCCGACAGCCTCTACGACGTCGCCAAGATCACGGTCGACACCACCGCCAAGGACGCCGTAGCCGCGCGGCAAATGGGCATGGCAGAGGCCGAGATGCGCGCCATCGGCATCGTGCTCAAGCGCCTCGTGCCGCCGAGCGTCCAGCCGCATCTGCCTCCGCTCAGCAAGGAGGACGTCGAAAACATGGTCAGTGGCGTCTCCATCCGCAGCGAGCAGAACTCCACCACGCGCTACCTCGCCACGCTGGACGTGAGCTTCAACGAACATGCGGTGAGGCAATTCCTGATCGATCAAGGCATTCCCTATGGCGAGGAACGCGCGCCATCGATCACCCTTCTGCCGTTGGTGATCGACGGTGAACGTGTGCAGAGCGAGGGGCCGGAAGGCTGGCGCCAGGCCTGGGAGGGACTCGATCTCGCCAACAGCCTGACGCCGGTCACGATCCTCCGGCCCCGCGATGCTCTCGACGCTAAGACGGTCAAGGCCGCGCTGGCCGGTGAGGCTCAAGCCTTTGCCCAATTGCAGGCCGATTACGGCTATGCGCCCCTGGTCATTGCGCTTGGCGAAGCGGCCGACGGCAAATTCACCACGCAGCTTGCCGGTACCGATGCCGTCGGCCAAATCAATGTCACGCTTACCGACAATCAGGCCGGCAACGCCAAGGCTTCCGCCAAAGCCGCGGCGGCAACCGCCCTCTCAGCTCTGGAGCACCGCTGGAAGGCGCAATCCGACGGCGGATTCCCGGTCGAGGCCAGATACCAGGAAGGCGCCGTGCCTCCGGAGGGACAGGAGGGATACGAGGAGAGGCAGAGCAGGCCGGGGACACCGGGCGAAGTCGACCGCAACGTCGTGGCCATGGTCGAATTCTTCGGCCTGAAGGATTGGCAGGACATCCGCACGCGGCTCGCGCAAGTCGCAGGTATCCAGGGGCTCGAGGTCAATGCGCTCTCGGCGCGGACCGCCTCGGTCACCTTCGATTACGCCGGCTCGCTCGGACATTTGCAGGCCGAGCTTGGCCAATACGGCTTCTCGTTCGACGATCGGGATGGAACATTCGTGCTGCGCTCCCGGTAGGCTGGGGCAGGCCGGCGGTCACGCGGGAGCGGCGAATCTGATAAATTGACATTTGGCGGTCTGGCGGAGCGAACAGCCTAAAAGATCGCGAGGAGGAGCGTTTCGTGAATATTCCCAACAGCCTAACCCTCGGGCGGATCGTCCTCGTTCCGCTGGTGGTGTGGCTGATCATCACCGATGAGATGCTTGCGGCCTTCTTGGTGTTCCTGCTTGCCGGCATGTCCGACGCGGCCGACGGGTTCCTCGCCAAACGCTACGGCTGGCGCACCGAACTTGGCGCCTATCTCGACCCCATCGCCGACAAGGCGTTGCTCGGCAGCATCTATGTCACGCTGGGACTGGCCGGCCATCTTCCCGCTTGGCTGGTCATCGCCGTGGTTAGCCGCGACATTCTCATTATCGGCGCGGTGGTGCTGTCATGGATGCTGTCGCGGCCGCTCACCATGCAGCCGCTTCTCATCAGCAAGATCAATACATTCTCTCAGATCGTGCTGGCCGGTCTGGTCCTGGCCGAGCTTGGTCTCGGGCTTGGGCTCCATCAACTGGTCAATGCTCTGATCCTGGTCACCGGCACGCTCACCATTATCTCGGCTGCGGCCTATTTCTGGGCGTGGCTGAAGCTCATGGCGAGCTACGAGCCGGCGCCGGCGCCGCGACCTCCCCGCAAACGGAAAGCGGCTGCCCTCGACACACAGCGCTCGCGGGTTAGGGCTTCGTGACGGTCGCACAGCTCACTCTGGACCTGCCGCATCGCGCTGCGCTCGGCGCGGAAGATTTTCTGGTCAGCGACTGCAATCTCGCCGCCGTCAGATTGATCGATGCGTGGCCTGAATGGCACGACCGCGTCCAGCTCCTGATCGGACCGCCGGCGAGCGGCAAGACTCACCTCGTCCGCGTGTGGCAGGCGCTGTCGGGCGCGCCGTCGCTCGACCCGGTGAATCTCGACATCGACTTCATCGATGCGACGGGTGAGGGGACAGCGCTCGTGGTGGAGGATGCCGACCGTATCCCCTATGATGAGAAGGTCCTGTTCCACCTCTTCAATCTGGCGCGGGAAAAGCATTTGTTTGTGTTGCTCACGGCGCGCATGCCGCCTGCAAGATGGGGCACATCGCTGCCGGATTTGGGATCGCGGCTAAACGCGTTGCCGGCGGTCGAGATCGGCGCCCCCGATGAAGCTCTGCTCCGCACGGTGATGCTCAAGCACTTCGCCGACCGGCAGCTCGATATAGACCCTAAGGTATTGGAATATATCGCACTTCATATCGACCGCTCGCTGGCGGCGGCAGCCGATGCGGTGGCAGCTGTGGATCGGGCGGCGCTTGCCACGGGGCGGAAAATCAGCCGTCAGCTCGTTAACGAGGTTCTGACAAACGCCGCACCCGACTAGGCTCGCCCTGGGATTTCCGTAACGCTGGCGATACAATCAACAGGTAAATTCGCCCAATTTACCCTCACATAATACGGAAACCGTAGGGATTTGCTCTGCATGAATATGCCGGAAAAGATCGAGCCCTCCGAAGCGAGCGCTCGCATCGCCGCCTTCGGGCCGAGCCGCTTTTTCAACCGTGAGCTGTCCTGGCTACAATTCAACCGAAGGGTGCTCGAGGAGGCGGAGAACGCGCGCCATCCGCTGCTCGAACGCCTGCGCTTCCTCTCAATCTCCGCCTCGAATCTCGACGAGTTCTACATGGTGCGCGTCGCCGGCCTGCGCGGCCAGGTGGTCGCCGGCATCGAGACGCCGAGCCAGGACGGACTGACCCCGGCCGAGCAGCTCGACCGCATCAACCATTCCGTCGCCGAGTTGACCGCGGAGCAGCAGGAAAACTGGGTGAACCTCGAAGCGCTGCTCGCGGAATCCGGCATCCATGTGCTCCATGCCGATCAGCTCACGGACAAGGAACGCACCTGGCTCGAAGAGCATTTCCTCGCCCACATCTTCCCGGTGCTGACGCCAATCGCCGTCGATCCCGCGCATCCTTTCCCGTTCATCCCCAATTTCGGCTTCACCCTCGGGCTCGAGCTCGTGCGCGAAGGCTCGCTCCGCGCCATGCACGCGCTGATGCCGATCCCACCGCAGCTCAGCCGTTTCATCCGCCTGCCCACCGAAGAGGACGCCAAGGACCTGATCCGCTTCATCAGGCTGGAGACGGTAGTCGGCATCTTCGTGTCGCGCCTGTTCCCGGGCTATCGCGTGAGAAGCCAGGGCGCTTTCCGCGTGCTTCGCGACAGCGACATCGAGGTGCAGGAAGAGGCGGAAGATCTGGTTCAGCTCTTCGAGTCGGCGCTGAAGCGCCGCCGCCGCGGCTCGGTCATCAGGCTCGAGATCGAAGCCACCATGCCGTCGCGGCTACAGCGGTTCGTCATACAGGAACTCAAGGTCACCGAGCGCGAAAGCTTTGTGCAAAAGGGCCTGATCGGGCTGACCGACACCAATCAGCTGATCGTCGCCGACCGGCCCGACCTCAAATTCCAGCCCTTCGTCAGCCGCTTCCCGGAACGCATCCGGGAGCATCACGGCGACTGCTTCGCCGCCATTCGCAAGAAGGACATCATCGTCCACCACCCCTACGAATCGTTCGACGTGGTGCTGCAATTCCTGAAGCAGGCCACGGCCGATCCCGACGTGGTGGCGATCAAATGGACGCTCTACCGCACGAGCAAGAGCTCACCCATCATCCAGGCGCTGAAGGATGCCGCGGAGGCCGGCAAATCGGTTACCGCCGTGGTTGAGTTGAAAGCGCGATTCGACGAGGAGGCCAACATCAAATGGGCGCGCGATCTGGAAAGCGCGGGCGTTCAAGTGGTCTATGGTTTCCTCGAGCTAAAGACCCACGCCAAGCTCAGCCTGATCGTGCGGCGCGAGCATGGCGAGTTGATCACCTATTGCCATGTCGGCACTGGCAACTACCATCCGGTCACCGCCAAGATCTATACCGACCTCTCCTTCTTCACCGCCGACAACACTATCGGTCACGATCTGTCGCGCATCTTCAATTACGTCACCGGCTATGCCGAGCCGGCGGAGCTTGAGGTCATGGCCGTGTCGCCACACGGCATCAAGGCGCGCATCCTCGATCATATCCGCGAGGAAATTTATCATGCCAAGGCCGGGCGATCCGCGGCCATCTGGATGAAGATGAACTCTCTCGTCGATCCCGAGATCATCGACGCGCTCTATGAGGCGAGTCAGGCAGGCGTGGAGATCGATCTTGTGGTGCGCGGTATTTGCTGCCTGCGCCCCGGCGTCCCCGATCTTTCGGAGACCATCCACGTCAAGAGCATCGTCGGACGCTTCCTCGAACACTCGCGCATCTATTGCTTCGGCGCCGGTCATGGGCTACCGCATCGCAAGGCGGTGGTCTATATCAGCTCGGCCGATATGATGCCGCGCAACCTGGACCGGCGGGTGGAGGCCATGGTGCCGATTAAGAACCCCACGGTTCACGAGCAGATTCTGGATCAGATCATGGTGGCGAATCTCAAGGACAATCTGCAAAGCTGGCGGGTGCGGCCCGACGGAAGCTCCGAGCGTATTCATCCAGGGGACGACCAGGAGCCGTTTAGCGCCCAGGACTATTTCATGACCAATCCGAGCCTGTCCGGCCGCGGCACGTCTCTCCCTGAGAACATGCCGCCGCGCTTTACGCGCCTGGCCGAGACGGGCTGACGCCGATCGGCTCGGCCAATGGCCGTGAGGAACGATCTGAGCCCGGTCGCGGTGGTCGACATCGGTTCGAACTCGGTCCGCCTCGTCGTCTATGAAGGCGCCGCCCGCGCGCCCACTCCGGTCTTCAACGAGAAGGTATTGTGCGGGCTTGGGCGGTCGCTCGCCACCACTGGCTTGCTTGCGCCTGAGGCCATCAAGCGCGCCACGCGGGCGCTCAGGCGGTTCCGCGCCCTTATCGACCAGCTCAATGTCGATCATGTCGAGGTCATCGCCACCGCGGCGGCGCGGGAAGCCAGTAACGGGCCGGAGTTCATCGCCCAGGCCGAGCGTATTCTGAGGCATCCTGTCAACGTACTGTCAGGCACCAGGGAGGCGGAGCTTGCCGCGCTCGGCGTGGTGTCGGGCATCCATGCCGCCGACGGCTTTGCCGGCGATCTCGGCGGCGGCAGCCTCGAGTTGATCGACGTGCGCGGCGGCAGACTTTCAGATGCCACGACCCTGCCGCTTGGCGGATTGTGGCTGATGGATGCCTCGGGCGTCAGCCTCAAGAAGGCGCGCGGGATCGTCGATAGCGAATTGGCCAAGGTCGATTGGCTGGAGAAGGGCAGGGGCCGCGACTTCTACGTCATCGGCGGCACATGGCGCGCTCTGGCGCGGCTGCACATGACCCAGACCAATTATCCGCTGAGCGTGATGCACAATTATCGCATCAATGCCGACGACGCGCTCAAATTCTCCGCTTTGCTCGATCATCAATCGCAAAGCTCGATGGCCGGCATCCGCGACATTTCCAGCGCGCGCCGCGAGACGATTCCCTACGGCGCGCTCGTGCTCGAACGGCTGATCAAGCAGATGAAGCCGCGCGCCATCGTGGTATCCGTCCTCGGCATCCGCGAGGGCCTGCTCTACAGCCTGCTCAGCGATGACGAGAAGGCCAAGGACCCCTTGCTCGAAGCCTGCGAGGAAGTCGCCCGGCGGAAATCGCGCTCCGTGGTCAATGCCTGGGAGCTTTGCGCCTGGACCGACGCGCTATTCCGTCCGCCGGGCCCGGTAGAGACTCCGGAGCAGAAGCGGCTAAGGCACGCCGCTTGCCTCTTGTCTGATATCGGCTGGCGCGCGCATCCCGATTACCGAGGCGTACAAAGCCTGAACCTGGTAGCGCATGGCGACTTCGTCGGCATCGACCATCCGGGCCGGGCCTTCCTCGCGCTCACCGTCTATTACCGCAATGAGGGGCTGGTCAAAGACGAGTTGAGCCAGAAGCTCATCGAGCTCGTCGACAAGGACACGCTGCGGCGCGCCCGTATCCTGGGCGCCGCATTCCGCACCGCTCACATGCTGTCGGCGGCCATGCCCGGCGTACTACCCAACACGCCGCTCGCCTACGAAGCCAACCGCCTCGTCTGGACACTGCCCGAACCCTATTCCAATCTCGAAGGCGAGCGCGTGGACCGCCGTTTCAAGGAGCTGACCGGGCTTCTCGACCGCGAGGGCGAGATCCGCGTGGGCTCGGCGTTTCAACTTGCCGCGAGTTGAGTACGCAGATGGCAGAAGACCTTTATTCTGTTCTCGGCGTGGCGAAGACCGCGAGCGCGGCCGACATCACCAAGGCCTATCGCAAGCTCGCCAAGAAGCTGCACCCCGACCTCAATCCGGGTGACAAGGCGGCCGAGGAGAAGTTCAAGCAAGTCGCACACGCCTACTCGATCCTCAACGACGAAGGGAAGCGCGGGCAGTACGACCGCGGCGAGATCGACGCGACCGGCCAGGAACGGCCGCAGCAGCGCTATTACCGCGAATATGCCGGTGGCGAGGACGGCGCGCGCTACCGCTCGACCCGCGGCTTCGAGGATATTGGCGAGTTCAGCGATCTGTTCGGCGACTTGTTCGGACGCGGCGCCGGGCCTGCGGGCCGTGGCGGCGCGCGTTTCTCCATGCGGGGCCAGGATGCGCAGTACCGGCTGGAAGTCGATTTCCTCGACGCGGTGAACGGCACGAAGACGCGCATTACGCTGCCCGACGGCGAGAGTCTCGACGTGACCATTCCGCCCGGCGTGAGCGACGGCCAGGCGCTACGCCTCAAGGGCAAAGGCATGCCGGGCATGGGCGAGGGCGGTCCCGGCGACGCGCTGGTCGAGGTCGGTGTTCGTACCCATCCCGTGTTCAAGCGCGAGGGGAACGACATCGTGATCGAGCTGCCCATCACTTTCGATGAGGCGGTGCTCGGCGGCAAGGTCGAGGTGCCGACCATCTCCGGGCGCGTGTCGGCGACTGTGCCACCCGGCGCCAATACCGGACAGACGCTCCGGCTGAAGGGACGCGGCATCAAGACCAAGAGCGGCGCTGGCGACCAGCTGGTTCGCCTCAGCGTGGTCCTGCCCGAGAAGATCGACGACGACCTCAAGGCCTTCGTGGAGAAATGGCGTGAGAAGCACGGCTACGATCCGCGGCGCAAGCTCAAGGAACAGGCGTGATGCTGAGCGAGAAGGACCTCCTGGCCCGCGTGCAGACCCTCACGGTGACACGTCTGCGCGTGTGGGTGGCGCAAGGCTGGATCAAGCCGGCCGACGCGGCGGCGCAAAGCTACTCGGAGGCCGATATCGCCCGCGCCGCGCTGATCTGCAATCTGGAGGACGAGCTCGGCTTTGCCGAGGAGGACGTGCCGGTGTTGCTCAATCTCATCGACCAGATCCACGGGTTGCGCGCCGAGCTGCGCGGACTGCTTACGACGCTCGACGAACTGCCGCCCGAAGTAAGAAGTGTGGTCCGCCTGCGTATTACCGAATACATAGGACGCGGACCGCGATGAGCTACGGGCTCGGCCTGTTGTTCGACAGGTAGATTGGTCGTGGCATGGGCAAGTGCATCGTCGTCAATGACAAGATGCAGAAGGCCTATCGCTACGTGCTAAGCGCGCCCGCCGGTCGTAATTTCGATCCCGAATTCACACC
>Ga0299914_10001929_pt1 | contig 14045 bp, 11 predicted proteins | sample RVTome_10_FD_201361 | JGI IMG/M metagenome (GOLD analysis project Ga0299914, IMG submission 201361) | Soil microbial communities from uranium-contaminated site in the Upper Colorado River Basin, Wyoming, United States - RVT153D57 (version 2) ...
CGCATCAATGCCTTTTCGAGCGCGAGCGGCGCGAGATTCGCCTGGACGGCTTTGGCCAGCTTCGGGGCGCCGAGCCGACGCGCCTCCGCCACGACGCGCTCAGCCTCTCGGACCGTGTCGCGCGCCTCGTCGCGCTCCCGTTCGAGGCGGGCTGCGGTCGCGTCGCGAGCCTCCAACTCCGCGATGCGCGTCGTCACGGTCTCGCGAAACGCCACCACATCGCCAAGCGTGTCGCCGTACTTTCGCTCGAGATCGTGTAGTTGCTTCCGCCGTGAGCGCACAGCCTCGAGCCGCTCGGGATCCTCGTCGATCGCGTCGGCGGCGAGGCGAAGCTCGCTCGTCAGATCTCCGAGCTCGATCAACACCGCACGCAACCGCGTGACGATCTCCGTGAACGGGCTGCGCTCGGCGGTGGTGGCGAGCGCGTCGCGCACGCGGTCCTCGGCACCGGATTCGGCGTCGAGCGCGGCGAGAGCAGCGGCAGCGGCTTCGCGATGGGCGAGCGCGTCGCCCAACACGTCCTCCTCAGCTTCGAGGCGCTCGTCCTCATCGAGCTGCAGGATCCCCGCCTGGTCGATCTCGTCTCGTTGGAAACGGAGCAGATCGAGCTCTCGCGCCCGTTCACGCTCGTCACCGCCGAGTGCCCCCAGCTGCTCGTCGAGCGCGGCCAGCACCTTCCGTGAGCGGGTGAGAGGTTCGAGATCCACGCCGGCGAAATGGTCGAGGGCGGCCCGCTGTGTTGCCGTACCCAGAAGGGATTGATGGGCGTGTTGGCCGTGCAGGTCGACGAGTCTGCGTCCCCATTCCGCCAACTCGCCGACGGTCGCCAGCCGCCCGTTCACGTACGCACGAGAGCGACCTTCTCGTGGCACCACCCGACGAAGCACCACTTCGTCGTCGGCCAGTTCGAAGCGGCCCTCGATGAGCGCCTGGTCCGTGCCGTGCCGCACCATGCCCCCGTCCGCTCGGCCGCCGACCAGCAGATCGATGGCCTCGACCACCAACGTCTTGCCGGCGCCGGTTTCACCGGTGAGTGCGGTCATCCCCTTGTCGAACTCGGCCGACAGCTCGGTCACGACTCCGAGGTTCGACACGACGAGCTCCGTCAACATCAGCGATCGCCGAGTTTGAACTTGGCTTTCAGGATTCCGTGGAAGTCTCGGCGCCCGAAGACGACGAACTTCGCCGAGTGCTCCGATGCCGTGCACGAGATGGCGTCGCCCACCTGAAGCTCCCCTAGCACCCGACCGTCGATCGAAAGATTGGCGGGACGTCCGCCGGCGACGGTGAGCCGGACGATCGCGTCGGGTTCGAGTACGAGCGTTCGATCGAAGAGCATGTGGGGCGATACGGGCGTGAGCAACAGGGCTCGGTGCGTCGGCTCGACGATGGGACCTCGGGCCGACAACGCGTAGGCTGTCGATCCTGTCGGGGTCGCGACGATGAGGCCGTCAGCGGTGTAGGGCGTGAAGAAGTTTCCGTTGATTTCGACCTCCAAGCGAACGGTGTGACCGCTCTCGGTCTTCTCGAGCACGACCTCGTTCAGGCCGATCGCGAGCGAGGACGGCAAGGTGCCGGTCGCGCATTCGATCTGCGCGGCAACCAACATGCGGCGTTCAATGGCATGGTCCCCTACCAGAAAGCGCTCGAGGGCCACCCGAACACCCTCCGCCTCCACCTCGGACAGATACGCGAGCTGACCGAGATTGACGCCCATCACCGGAACCTCGGCCGCCGCGACAAGGTCGACGACACGAAGCATCGTGCCGTCACCTCCCAAGCTCACCGCCAGATCGAGACCAGCCAGGATGTCGGGGTCGGCGCGCCCCAACGACGACAAGCCGGCGGCGACCGCGTCCTGCTGTGTGAGCCTGACCTCATGGCCGGCGGCTTGCAGCCAGTCGGCGGTTTCACGAGCCAATTCGGCCGCGTGGGGCCGATCCGGATGCACGATGAGCGCGATTGCAGCCATCAGCGGTCTTGCCGGGCAATCACCTCGGCCAGCACGGCGTCGAGGTCAACGGGCGCGGCGACCGAGCCCTGCGGACTCTTTGATCGTCCGCGACAGGTCAGCAGGAACTCGACGTTGCCCTCGGCACCGGTGATCGGCGAAGCCATGACCCCCATGATGACCGCTCCCCGGCGCCGCACCGCGGTAATGACCTCTTCGAGCACTCGCCGCCAGATGTGGGGGTCGGTGATGACCCCGCGCCCCTTGTCGGCCTCGACGCGAGCGGCCTCGAACTGCGGCTTGACCAACAGCACCAGAATGCAGTCCGGGCCGCAGAGCTCGACAAGGCCGTCGAGTACACGATCGAGGGAGATGAACGACAGATCAGCCACCACGAGATCGAACTGGCCGAGCACATCGCGATCGAGATCACGGACATCCTTGCGCTCGAGGCTTCGAACCCGAGCGTCGCGGCCCAGTCGTTCGTGGAGCAATCCATAGCCCACGTCAACAGCCACCACCTCGCAGGCGCCCCGCTGCAGCACGCAGTCCGTGAAGCCACCGGTCGAGGCTCCGGCATCCAGCACTCGTTTACCTGTCACATCGACGCCGAAGTGCTCGAGCGCCGCGTCGAGCTTCTCACCACCACGGCTCACGAAACGGGCGACCTCATTTCGTAGCAGGATCGGGTCAGCCGCTGACACGAGCCGCCGCTGGTTGGTGGCGGGCGCGCCGGCGACCGTGACCCGTCCAGCATCGATATCGGCACGCGCCGCTTCGAGATCGCGGACCAGTCCCCGTCGCACCAGCTCGCGATCGAGCCGGCGCCGCGCCCGTGCGATGACGGCTACGCCCGCTTCGCTGACGACTTCTTTTTCGCCGATGCTTTTTTCTTGGTCGACTTCTTGGTCGACTTCTCGGTGGAGCTCTTCCGAACGGATCCGCCCTTCTGGATGGCGTCGATCTTCCGTTCGAGCCGCGCGACGTCGGCCTTGGTCGCCAACCCGAGCGCAGCGAGTTGCGACTGGACCTGCTTCGCGATGCGATCGCCGATTCGCTCTGTGTTGTCGCGGCTGCGGTCTACGAGCTCTTGAACGACCGACTGGACTTGCTCAGCTTGTTCTTCGGTCGAGCGGTTGATGTCACTCAGCAACGCCTCGATGCGATCCTGCGCCTGCTGGGCAACGTCCTTGCTCGCATCGAGCGCGCTTTGGATGGGGTTCTTCTGCGCCATTCTGCAGAGCGTATGGGCGGTCTGGTTACCTGGCAACGAGCTCCTGTGCGACCAGCGTGGCCAGATCGGCAGCCACGATGTCGGGCCGCGGCACAACCGGCAGGTCGGCCTCGTGGGTCACCCCGCTCAGCACAAGCCCGAAGCGAAAGTCCATCGCTTCGGCGAAGCGCCCGTCGGTCTCCGGTCGGTCGCCGATCACGACCCCAGCTGAACCGATGTGGTCGCGCACCAACTCGACCATGGGCGCGTTGGGCTTGCCCGCCACGACCGGCACTGCTCCCGAGGCGGTCACGATCGAGGCGAGGATCGAGCCGGCGCCGGGCACCGGACCATCGGTCGTCGGGTAGGTCGCGTCGTCGTTGGTCGCGATGAGCCGAGCTCCACGGCGCACAGCAGTCGCCGCAAGCCGCATCTGCGCGTAGTCGAAGGAGGGGTTGTAGCCGACGACGACTGCGTCGGCCGAGGAGCTGCCCACGACGATGCCGCCCCGTTGCGTGACCGCCTCGACTGCGCCTGGGCCCCCACACACCAACACCCGTTCGCCCGACTGTGTGAGCGTTGCGGCAGCCATGGCCGACGTCAACACGTCATCACGGGGATCGATGCCGTGGCGCTCGAGCTTCGCCGCCACGTCGGCCGGTCGCCAGTAGGAGTTGTTCGTGACGAACGCGACGGCCTCCCCCTCGGCGCGGAGCCGACCCAGCGCCTCCGCCGCACCCGGTATGGGCTCGTCGCCGAGCCACACGACTCCGTCCAGATCGATCACCCACGACACGGCGCCATCTTGCCCCGTACCAGTGCACCGGCGAGCAGTGCATGCCGGCGGGGTTCCCGGAGGCTGCTAGACAGACGGCGTGCCCCGGTTCGAGCCCTTCGAAGGCCTTCGGTACAACCTCGACCGCGTGCCCATAGCACAGGTCACCGCCCCGCCCTACGACGTGATCGACGACGATGACCGGGCCGCCCTCATCAGGCGGCACGGCGAGAACATCGTTGCGGTCGACCTACCACGAGCCGACCAGGGCAGTCCTTACACCGCGGCAGCCGAAACCATTCGGCAGTGGCGCGCCGCAAGCGTTCTGGTCGACGACGCCCAGCCGACGTTCACGATCTATCGGATGGATTTCACGGACGAGCTCGGTCGCAGGCGGCACACGACCGGTGTCATCGGCGCGCTGGCCCTGAGCCGGCCGGGCGAGGGCGGCATCCTTCCGCACGAACACACCACGCCAAAGGCCAAGAGCGATCGGCTCGAGCTGCTGCGAGCGACGGCGGTGCAGTTGTCACCGATCTGGGGCCTGTCCCCCGCGGCCGGCCTCAGCGATCTTCTCGACCTCGGCCGGCCTCCAGCAGCCAGCTGGACCGACGACGATTCGGTGACCCACTCGGTGTGGATCGACGACGACGACGACCACCTACGGGAGATCAGCGCGCTCCTCGCCGCCGAACCGATCGTGATCGCGGACGGCCATCACCGGTACGAGACCTCCCTCGCCTACCGCGACGAGCGTCGAGCCCAACAGGGTCCCGGTCCGTATGAATCGGTGATGGCCCTCGTCGTGGAGCTCATCGAGGATCAGCTCAGCGTGCTGCCGATCCATCGACTCCTTCGAGGCCTGCCCGACGGTTTCGACGTGCTGACCGCATTGACACCCTTCTTCGAACCGACCCGACTCGACCACTTCGATGTCGAGGCCATCGAACGACTGACCGGCGCCGGCACGCTCGGTCTCGTCACAACCGAAGGTTCCTGGCTGCTGCGCCCGCGAACCGATGTGCTCGCCGAAGCCCGGGATCTCGATTCGTCACGGCTCGACCTCGCCTTGGCGTCGTTCCCGGAGCACGAGCTGGCGTTCCAGCATGGTGTCGACAACGTCGTGGCGCGAGTCGAGAAGGGCGATGCGGACGCGGGAGTGCTGCTACGACCGGCAACCACTGCGCAGATCATCGAAATCGCGCACGGCGGCGAACGCATGCCGCCGAAGACGACGTTCTTTCACCCCAAGCCCCGCACGGGAGTCGTGCTTCGCGACGTCAGTTGACCGTCCAGGTGGCCCCGGAGTGCAACAGCGCTCGAAGGTCAGCCGGGCCCTTCTGCTCCTGCGCCAGCGCGAGCTGCCGGTCGGTCTCGGCCGCGTACTCCGGCCGGTCGACCGCGTGGAACACACCGATAGGTGTGGGCTCGTGAGGACTGGACGCAACGCGAGACAGCATGAAGCCGAGCGCGGTGTCGCGTTCGTCGTGAACGAGGATCCGATCGTCGCCGACATCGGCGACCGCGACGATCTGCAGCTTGCCATCGGGGCCGACGACGAGGCCTTGCTGGTGGTCCTGCCCGAACCTGATCTGCTCGCCGTGCTTCAACGGGATGAGCATGTCGTCGCGGACCGACTTCGCGGTGATGGCCTCGAAGGCGCCGTCGTTGAAGACGTTGCAGTTCTGATAGATCTCGACGAACGCGGCGCCCTTGTGTTCGTGAGCGCGCCGGAACGTCTCCATCATGTGGTTGCGATCCATATCGTGCGTGCGAGCCACGAAGCTGGCTTCGCTACCGAGTGCAACGCTGATCGGGTTGAACGGTGTGTCGAGCGATCCGAACGGGGTGGACTTCGTGACCTTGCCAACCTCGCTCGTCGGTGAATACTGGCCTTTCGTCAACCCGTAGATCTGATTGTTGAACATCAGGATCTTGATGTCGACGTTGCGGCGCAACGCGTGGATCAGGTGGTTGCCACCGATCGACAGCATGTCGCCGTCGCCGCCGACGACCCAGACGTCGAGGTCGGGCCGAGCCATGGCGAGTCCGGTCGCGATCGCCGGCGCGCGCCCGTGGATACCGTGCACGCCGTACGTGTTCATGTAGTAGGGAAACCGTGCCGCACAACCGATGCCTGAAACGAACACCGTGTTCTCACGCCGCACGTTGAGCTCCGGCATGAGCAGCTGTACCGCAGACAGGATCGAATAGTCCCCACACCCGGGGCACCAACGCACTTCCTGGTCGCTCGACCAGTCCTTGCGCGTCGTTGTGGGGACAGCCATGTCCGTCATGCCAACTCCTCCAGGATCGCCCGTTCGAGCTCGCCGGCGGTGAACGGCACGCCCTTCACTTTGCTCACCGACTGCACGTCGACCAAGAACTCGGCCCGCAGCATCTTCGACAGCTGGCCCAGGTTCATCTCCGGGCAGAGCACCTTTGGATACCTGACCAGCACCTCGCCCAAGTTCGACGGGAACGGGTTCAAGTGCACCAGATGCGCCTGGGCTACGCGGCGGCCGCGGTCACGGACGCGATCGACGCCGCCGCTGATCGCGCCCCACGTCGAGCCCCAACCGATGACGAGGATCTCGGCATCTTCGACATCTCCGACGACCTCGAGGGGCGGGACGGTCTTGGCGATCCCGGCCACCTTGGCGGCGCGAATCCGGACCATCCGCTCGTGGTTCTCCGGCTCGTAGCTGATGTTGCCCGAGCCGTCTTCCTTCTCGATGCCGCCGATGCGGTGCATGAGATCGGGGGTGCCCGGCACAGCCCACGGGCGCGCCAATGTGTCGGGATCGCGCAGGTACGGCCAGAACGCGGGGTTGCCGTCGGCATCCTCGTGATTCGGCTCGGTCGCGAAGGTCACGTCGATCGGCGCCAGGCTGTCGACGTCAGGTAGCAACCAGGGCTCCGCTCCGTTCGCGAGGTAGCCGTCGGAAAGCAGCAGCACCGGCGTGCGGTACGTGAGCGCGATGCGAGCGGCTTCGGTCGCGGCAGCGAAACAGTGCGAAGGGCTGTACGCCGCGACGATGGGCACGGGCGACTCGCCGTGATGCCCGTACATGGCGAGCAGCAAGTCGGCTTGCTCGGTCTTGGTGGGAAGACCGGTGGACGGACCGCCGCGCTGGATGTCGATGACGATCAAGGGCAGCTCGAGGCTGATCGCCAGCCCGATCGTCTCGGCCTTGAGCGCGATGCCGGGGCCACTCGTCGTCGTGACGCCGAGATGCCCGCCGTAGGCCGCACCCAGCGCAGCACCGATACCGGCGATTTCGTCTTCGGCCTGCAGAGTGCGCACACCGAAGTTCTTGTGCTTGGAAAGCTCGTGCAAGATGTCCGATGCCGGTGTGATCGGATACGAGCCGAGGAAGATCGGCAGCTTGGCCAACTGGCCGGCCGCGATGAGACCCCACGCCAGCGCCGCGTTCCCGGTGATGTTCGTGTACACACCGGACTTCTGTGGCGCGGGCTTCACGACATAGGGGTGATCGAACAGCTCGGCCGTCTCGCCGAACGCGTGGCCTGCCCGGAATGCCGCGAGGTTCGCCTCGCGAACCAGCTCGTTCTTTCCGAATTTCTTGGCGATCCATTCGATCGTCGGTTCCGGAGGACGCGTGTACATCCACGAGATCAAGCCCAAGGCGAAGAAGTTCTTCGACCGATCGGCATCGCGAGGTTTCACACCGAGCGCCTCGCACGCCTGTTTGGTGAGGCTGGTCATCGGCACCTCGTACAGCGTGTAGCCCTTGAGTGAGCCGTCGTGGAGCGGATCGGCTTCGTACCCAGCCTTGGTCACGTTCCGCTCGTCGAACGTGTCGACGTTCACGATCACCGTGCCGCCCGGCTCGAGCTTCGGTAGTTCGTTGCGCAGTGCAGCCGGGTTCATCGCGACCAACACGTTCGGGGCGTCACCCGGGGTGGTGATGTCGTGATCGCTGATGTGGACCTGGAAGGCCGAGACGCCGGCCAGCGTGCCGGCCGGAGCACGGATCTCGGCGGGGAACTCCGGCAGGGTCGCCAGGTCGTTGCCCATCGCGGCGCTGACGCTGGTGAACCGGTCGCCGGTCAACTGCATGCCATCGCCGGAGTCACCGGCGAACCGAATGATGACCCGGTCGAGCTCCTCCGGTGAGACGCCAGCCGCCTCCGGCGAGACGTCGGCAGAGTGCTCCACGGTGTCGGACACGAGAACCCCTTTGTTCTGTTCTGCCCTTTTGGATTGCATGCGGCGGTGCCGAACCGCTGGCCCCGACGCTCCTGACGCCGGATCAGACAGCGAAAGTCACTGTACCGCCCTCAACCGCGTTCGAAGCGCAGCCCCATGACACGCGCGCGTCCTATGCCATCGGCAGCGGACACGCGGCAATCAAGCGACGGTGACGGAATCGTCGAGGTACACGTCCTGGATCGCCTGCAGCAGCTCTACACCCTCAGCCGTTGGCCGCTGGAACGCCTTGCGGCCGCTGATGAGACCGGTGCCGCCGGCCCGCTTGTTGATGACGGCGGTGCGGACCGCATCGGCCAAATCGCTGGCACCTTTCGATTCGCCACCGCTGTTGATCAGGCCGATGCGACCCATGTAGCAGTTGACGACCTGCCAGCGGCACCAGTCGATCGGGTTGTCGGCGACGAGCTCGTTGTAGACGAGCGGGCTCGTCTTGGCGAAGTTGATCGCGGTGAAGCCGCCGTTCTTGGTCGGCTGCTTCTGCTTGATGATGTCGGCTTCGATCGTGACGCCGAGATGGTTCGCCTGGCCGGTGAGATCGGCGGCATCCTCGTAGTTGACGCCGTCGACCTTGAAGTCGGAGTTTCGCAGATAGCACCACAGCACGGTGAACATGCCGAGCTCGTGCGCCTGCTGGAAGGCCTCACTGACCTCGATCAGCTGACGGCGTGAGCCCTCGGAACCGAAGTAGATGGTCGCTCCCACCGCGGCAGCGCCGAGGTTCCACGCCTCCTCGACCGAGCCGAACATGATCTGGTCGTAGGTGGTCGGGTACGAGAGCAGCTCGTTGTGATTGAGCTTGGCGATGAACGGGATGCGGTGGGCGTACTGGCGGGAACACATGCCCAATACGCCGAAGGTGGTGGCCACCGCGTTGCAGCCGCCCTCGACGCCGAGCTCGACGAGGTTCTTCGGGTCGAAGTACTTCGGGTTGGGTGCGAACGACGCCGCCGCTGTGTGCTCGATGCCCTGATCGACCGGCAGGATCGACACGTGCCCCGACCCGGCCAGCCGGCCCGACCCGTAGAGATGCTGCAGGTTGCGGAGCACCTGCGGGTTGCGATCGCTGTCCTTGTAGACCCGATCGACGATGTCGCCCCCCGGGAGGGTGAGGTCCTCTTTCGGGATGCCTTTGCACTCGTAGCTGAGCAGCGCTTCGGCTTCCTCGCCGAGCAGCCCCTGGATATCGGTCATGCCATTCCTCACGGACGATCGCGGACAGGTGCTCCAAGAGTAGGCGCGGTGCGGCGCCCGGCGAAGTGCCCGAGCAGCTCGATCAGGCTGATTCGGCGTCGATCACCGTCCAGGCCTTGTCGAGCGCGGCCCGTACCCGTTTGACCTGGCGAGCCGGCAGGACCCGCTCGGCGACGACCTCGGTGCGACTTGCCGTGCCGGACGCAGTGCGGAAGAACCGGCGGCGTACTCGGCCGGTGACGACGACCTCGTCGCCGGCGATCAGATCGGCCCCGCCACCAGTGGGCTCGAACCACACCACCGGCACCGACTCGGCCGGGGTCACGTCGCGGACGGTGACTTCATAGTTGACCACCCGATCGCCCGACGGGAGGTCGCGGGTCTCCGGATCGCGGGATAGACGACCGCGGATGAGGGCAACGTTCATGAGCTTCTCCTCTTCGGAGGCGCGCCGCCGGCGCGCTCTGATCACACGAAGGGGGAAGTGGTCCAACGGTACTTCGGGGGTGTGACACCGGGAAGATCCGCGTTCGCGGCTACGACACCGCGAGCTCGGTGGAGGTCCCACCCGTGACCAGGACGACGCGGATCTCGTTTCCTTCGGGGCGAAGCGCTCCCATCGGCAGGAGCGTCAGGAAGTACCCGTTCCCGCCCACGGGCGCGGCGGTGACGATCTCGTCGTTCACCGCGACGAGCACGAACCGCTCCCCCGATGGGTTTGGATCCGCGGTGACGTTTCCGCTGACGGCGCCGGCGGGCTGGCCGGGCTGAGGTCGCCGCAGGTTCTCCAAGTCGTCGATCGCGACGCTCCCGCTCCGTCCCGACACGATGCCGTCGACACGCATCCCGAGGCGGTCGGCCAGACCGATCGTGCGCACGAGACCAGCCACGTCGGTCTCCCCCGCGGCGGCGGGCCCGATGAGTCGACGCTCCGCGCGTGGGCTCATCGTGGCGTCGAACGAGACGACTCCGAGGTACTCGGGCCGGAGGGGGTCGGTACCGAAGTCGAAGATGACCTTCTCGGTCCCTCGTCCGGCCACGCTCGGACTGCCGGCGGCGTGGCCGGGATGCGACCACGGGATCTCGACGCCGACCTCTTTCGCGACCGTGGGCAGGACGTCGATCGACAGGAGGTTGCTGTCGTCGACGATGCCCTCGCGCTGCCCCGGTGACTTGATGATGAGGGGCGCGTAGGCGACCTCGGGGAGTGTCTCGCGCTTGACCGCACGGCCGGAGTCAACCGTGCCCTCGAAGGCCACACCGTGATCGGACGTCACCACGACGACGGCCTTGTCGTAGAGGCCGGTCTCGCGCAGTCTGTCGAGGATCTCGCCGACCACTGCGTCGGTGTAGCGAGCCTGCAACAGATACCGGTGCTCCTCGATCGCCGCAGCCCAGGTGGGATCGGCACGGGAAACTTCATGGGTCGAGAGACGGTCGCTCTGACCGCCGGCGGAGTGCCTCGTCCCGTCGGGGTAGTGCACCCACGGCTGGTGCGGAAACAGGAGATGTAGGTACGAGAAGCTCGGTTGATCGCCAGCGCTCAATGACTCGACGAAGTTGGCCGCGCTGGTCGGCCGGGACCTGATCGCGCGCATCCAGTCCTCGGTGGCTTGCTGCGCGGTGAGTCTCTCCCCGCGAACGGTCGAGGCCTCGGTCTCGGTCACCTCCTCGCCGAAGTCGGCGAGATCGGTCTCGCCCGACGAGCTCGGGAAGATCCGTTGCCACCACAGATCACGCACGTTGGTCGAGAGCTCGCGGATGCGCGGCTGGGCGGTCTGGCTGCCGGACTCGCCCGACGCGGAGCACTCCGGGTATCCACACAGATCCGTGAACGACTCGACGGCCGTCAAGCTGTGCGTCGGTCGGAACAGGCTGAAGATCGTGTCCGGATAGTCCGTCCACAGCGCCTGACCGGTCTTCGGTTCGCCACCGCTCAAGATCGAAGGGACCGAAACGTCCGTCCAGGTCGCCATCACCGAGTAGTTCCGGTACCACGTGGACTCGTCCGCGAGCGACGCGATGTTCGGGAACCGCACGCGGTCGATGGTTCCGTCAGGCGCAAGCAAAGTTTGCGTCGGCATCTCGTCGAGCATCAAGAACACGACCGGGGGTAGGCCCGACTCGGACTTGTCCGCACCGGCCCCGCGCGCCTGGAGCAGATCACTGGTGGGCGAACCGACGAGGAACACCCCGATCGCGAGCGCGGGCAGGATCGCGGTGTAGCGAAGCCACGCGCGCACGGTCTCGAACTTGATCAGCGCGAGCCCGAAGGCGGCGGCCCCGACTGCGGCCAGTGTGAACACGACGAACGTGTGCTCGAGCCCCACGGCTCGCCAGACCTGGACCAGCGCGACTGCTGCCAGGCCGATCGAGCAGCCGATGAAGACCCCGTCTCCGGCCCGGCGGTTCACCAGCCCCGCCGCCACGACCGCCAACCACAGCAGCAGCGGGGGCACCAGTGCGACCACGAGCGCGAACACGACGAGCCGCCAACCGTCGACATTGCTGTAGGCGAACAAGGTCGGGTTTTCACCGGCCAACGAGAGGATCGGCTGGCCGAGCGCGAAACCAGTCAGGCCGAGCAAAGCGAACAGTTGACCGAAACGAAGGCGGTCCATGGCCGCGCTCACCGTCGACTCATTTCGAACGGCCCCCGGGCATCGAGGCTCGGGCGGTGAACCCCCGGCTCAGCGGGCCGCGGAACGATCCGGGATCGAGTTGGAGGACAACCATCGGGCATCGATTCTCGACACGGTGTCTCGCGGCCGAAGTGCTGACTGGCTTTCGAACGAGCGGGTACCGTACCCCCAGGTTTGCCGGCATTTCGCTCGGGCGACACGAGCACGACACGCTCGGTTCACCACTCAGCCCAGGGCGCGCACCCGCGACTTCACGTCGGCGAAGCCCGGATCGACCGCTCGGATGCGGCCGAACAGCTCGCGGGCCCGGCTCACGTCGCCGGCTCGTTCGTAGAGATCGGCGAGCGCGTAGGCCCGACGGAGGTGATGCACCTTTGGACGCTTGGGGTATCGCCATCCGTGCTCGAGCAGCCGGATCGCTCCGCTGACGTCACCGCGATCAGCGAGCGACCCTGCCATCACGATGCGACCCTCCGTGACGAGCTCGCCATTCGGCGATGCCTCGCGGAGCTCGTCCCACAGCGCTTCGACCCGTCGCCACTGGTGCAGAGCTCGGTAGCTGTCGGCCAACACCGGATGCTGCTCGGTCGAACCGGACAGCGTTCGGAAGGCTTCGAGCTCCTTGGCGGCGAGTCGCCACTTTCCTTGGCGGTAGAGCGTCAGGCCGTAGAGCTCGCGGACTGCAGGCGCGCTCGGGGCCTGCTCGCTGAGGGTCTTCAAGCGCTTGGCGGCCTCGGGGAATCGTTCTGCCTCGAATTCCTTCGCGGCGGCCCGCAGGCGTTTTTCGACTTGCTCGGTCCGCTTGGAACCCACGGCCTTTCCCAGCTGCGTGCGGATCTCGGCGTCGGTTTCGGACACGGCGTAGGCCCGGCGCCGTGGGGATCTCGCTGCTCGATCGACCGCTTGCTCCGCCTCGTCGCGTATTTCCTCGACGAGCACCCACTGAGTGACATCCCGCGGTGGTCTGGCTCGAGCCGGTGGTCGGGCGGAGTCCACTGCGTCACGCCATGCCCGCGATGCTCCCCCTCCACCGGCCTCGTGACTCACACGGCCCGACCCCGACGCACGGAGCTTCCCCGCGCCCTTCCGAGCCACGCCTCCCCACTGGGAGGGGACTCGATCATCCGTCTGCGGTTTGCCTTTGGGCCGGCGCGAGGTCCTCGTGCGAGACGTGCTCTGCGCCGATCGAGGAGGCTTGGGCGCCTTGCTCCGACCATCGCTGCGTCCCTGGGCGGAACGCCCAGCTTTCCCACGAGCGGCGCCACCCGGTCCTCGCGTGGCGCCTCGGCGCGGGCCACGAGAACCAGCGCCCCCTCGCGACGAGTCTGAGCCGCGGGGAGGAGCCATGCGCGGACTGTATCGGCCTGTGATCGACCCGCCGGTCGAGCCAATGCCGACGAACGAAAAGAGGGGCCCCCGTTGGGGCCCCTCACGTGCGAAATCCGGCGGCGTCCTACTCTCCCAGGGAGTCTCCCCCCAAGTACCATCGGCGCTGGTGGGCTTAACTGCCGTGTTCGGAATGGGAACGGGTGTGACCCCACCGCTATGGCCACCGAAACCTGTTGTCAAAGGCGAGCGCGCGCTCGAACCCTCGAGAACTCCATAGCGAACACGAACATCTTTTTGTGTAGATCCAAGCCCTCGGCCGATTAGTACCGGTCGGCTGAACACGTTGCCGTGCGTACACCTCCGGCCTATCAACGTGGTCGTCTGGCCACGGGCCTTACCCGGTTGACCCGGTGGGAGACCTCATCTTGGAACGGGCTTCCCACTTAGATGCTTTCAGCGGTTATCCCTTCCGCAGGTCGCTAACCAGCCGTGCCCTTGGCAGGACAACTGGCACACGAGAGCTGCGTCCGTCCCGGTCCTCTCGTACTAGGGACAGCTTTCCTCAAGTCTCCTTCGGCTGCAGAGGATAGGGACCGAACTGTCTCACGACGTTCTAAACCCAGCTCGCGTACCGCTTTAATGGGCGAACAGCCCAACCCTTGGGACCTGCTTCAGCCCCAGGATGCGATGAGCCGACATCGAGGTGC
>Ga0299914_10001930_pt1 | contig 14038 bp, 11 predicted proteins | sample RVTome_10_FD_201361 | JGI IMG/M metagenome (GOLD analysis project Ga0299914, IMG submission 201361) | Soil microbial communities from uranium-contaminated site in the Upper Colorado River Basin, Wyoming, United States - RVT153D57 (version 2) ...
TGCCAGGAGAAGAATTCCGCCCTGATCTTCTTATCGCCGCAGGTGGCGGGGTTGACCAGGCCGGCCCTGACGCCTCCCTTGAGGGAGAGCTGCATGTTGGAGACGGGGAACTGGGGCAGATCGTCGAAGCTGGTCCTTATTTGGCCCGTCTTGGGGTCGAGGTCGATCTTGCCCGCCAGCTTGACCAGCAGGCCGCGGCTCTCGTCGTGGATGACGAAGTACATGGCCAGGAAGGAGCCGAAGGGGTTCTCGCCCTGCTTGGCGATGTAGATGTCACCGCGCATCGGTTCGTCCTTGGGCAGGATCGGGGTGTGCAGGGTTAGGGAGCCGTAACGGCTGTTCTCCGGGCAGCGGACGGGGGAGTTGGTGCCCATGCCGATCTGGGCTGGGCTGCAGTTCCCCAGGCCCTGGGCGGCGGAGGTGGAGAGGGTCATGCCCTCGGGGAGGGTTATGACCGCTTTCTTCATCGGCGGGGTGTCGATGCCGTTGACGTCGCCGTTTTGGGCGTAGAGCTCCTCGGCGTCGGTGACCGTGTTGTCGCGCTGGGGGACCTGCAGGCTGACGGTCAGGCCGGTGGGGCCTCCGGCGGCTCGCGAGGTGGGCTGCAGGGCGATCTCGGGCTCAAAGCGGATGCGGGGGTCCTCGCAGCCAGAGACGTTGACGGGCTCGGCGCCCTGCTGCTCGGGGGTGAAGTTGCCGGGGTTGGCCCAGGAGTCGGCGGTGATGCGGAAGGGGCCGTTGTCGTGGCCGCAACCCGACGGCATGGTCAGAAAGGGCCGGATTGCTGCCGTGCTGGGCATCCAGAACGGTGGGCTGTTTTTTGCCGCTGCTGGATCTACGCGCAATTCGTCGTGTCGTGGATCCGCTGGAACGCCCCATATGGTCGCCCGTGCTCCGCCAAGCGCAACGAGGCTGGAGATGTAGGGCGAGGTCGCCTTTATCGCATAGTTGTTCGCCGGATCGAGGGCCGGGTAGATATGGCCCGGTACGGTGCCGATCAGAAAGCCGAAATCAGCGGGCACACCTCGCGGTGGCACAAGGTTATAGATAGGCACTCGAATGTATGCGAGTGGAGTGAACAGACCGAAACCGCTCGCGGCGGGTGGATCCCTTAGTTCGATGTCAATGGTGCCGATCTGAGTATTCGCCGGACAACCCGTCGCCTGCGGGAACGAACCCACCTTAAGGAAGTCAAACGGATCGCACTTTGGCACGGCCTCAGGGTTTCCACTCAGGCCACGGGGCAGGATGACGTCAACGGTGCGGACGGCTCCGATCGGAGCCGTGAATGTCTCTCCCGCGCCAGGGTCGCTTGGCTTGACGCCACTCGTCAGATTCAAGTCGAAGTAGCTACGCAACTCAAACGGGTGAGCGGCCGCACTACGCGCACTGTCTTCCAGCGGGTACTTGTCGCCAAACACGTCTCCGACGAAGCTCCCGTCCACGACCCCAAAGACATCACTGGGTGCGTCGGCGGCGACAACCTGGTCGACGTCACTTGCGCAGGGTGCTGGCGGTGTCCCTATGCCACACGGTGTGCCATCAGCCTTCACCGCGCCAGTACTCCTGACCTGCACAATGTTCTGCCCGCTCACCGCATTGGATCCGACGAGGACATCGACAATTATCCGTGCTGCTAGATAGCCGGTGTTTTTAACGTTCGTGCTTGTAGGCGTGAAAGGCGGAACGCCTACGCTCGCTTCGCAGGTAATCGTATTTACGCCGAAGCAGAAGAACGGTCCCGTCTTGTCATAGTCAGCCGCAGTGACCCCAGGTGGCAGTTTGTTTGTAAGGATGATTTTCCCGGTGTTTTCGGTATCGCCGATGTTGGCCACTACGATCTCGAACTGGCCGGTTTCGCCCTTTACGAGTGTCGTGGGGCCCCAGCGTGCCTTTACGTGCCACTTGGCCGCCGCGGACGCCGAGGACGTAACAGAAAGAGCGATTATCGCTGTGGCGATAGCAGCCTTGATGAACCTCATCGTCCCTCTCCCTTGCCGTTGCGGCTCCGATCGGCGCCCTTGACTCGCGTTCGTTTCGCCTTGTGCTTGTGTCGCTTCTTTGCAGCTCTGCGCCGGGCCGCTCGCCGCCTCGCAGCTCGGCGTCTCTTCTTCTTCTTGGCTCGACTCGCCTTCCTCTTGCTGTTTCGTTGACTTCCCGGACCTACCACGGAGCTGCTTGCGGCGGTCGCAAACGCGGGAACCTCCTGAAGGGGGCCCTGGCATGCGTCCTCCACGCAGGGTGCGGGCGGTGCGGCGAGCACGGTGCCGCCGCCGACCCGCGCATTGAACAGGTTGGTAAGGGCATCGCTCTCGTTACCAACCAGACGGCCACGCTGGGCGAAGACCAGGTTCCGGCCATCTGGCGAGAGGCCCCAGACGGTCGGCAACCCGGCACTGCTGTCTGGAATCTCGCTGATTCCGTCGGTTATCAGCCGCAGCGCCCCGTCGTGCCACTCATAGACGTCCCGTGTGCCGTTCACGTCTTTCGGCAGCAAGCTGGCGGTCGTGGAAAACGCGATCGTGCGGCCATCTGCAGACACAGCGAAGGGATGGAGATTTGGTTTACCACTGGCGTTGTTGAGGTCGCCGTCAGGCCCGCCGACAGGCGGGTCTGACGTTCCTGAGCACGAAATACACGCCGTGCGTTGTGAGTCGCGGTCGTAGCGATATAGCTGTGTCGTGCCCCCGTTTGGATCCGCGCTGCTGTGTGGATTGTCGGACAGGAAGACGAGCGTGTCACCGCTAGGCGTAACGATGGCGTCATGCATGAAATCGGTTTCACCGTTTCCGCCGTCAAGCGGTAGCCGACCATAGGGCGTCCCCGATATTGCGACGAACCCGACCTGGCCGTCGTGCCAGATATACGTATTGCAGCTAAGCGCCACGCCGCTTTTTGGGTCTGCGCACGGCAGTCCCGGCAGCCCGACGCCGTCGACGAGCACCTTGGGAGACCTGAAGTAGATTGTCTGGAGGTCCCGAGTCGCAAGAAGCGGACCGCGGAGCGCTTCCGTACCACCGGTGCTACAGGTCAAACACACGCTGCCTGTATCGAGCTCCCAGCGATAGAACTCGCCGCCCTTGAGGTATAGGGCAGCGCTCCCATCGGCATTGGTCCGACCGAAATGCGCCGCCACGGTATGAGCACCCGAGATGAGGTCGACGTCGCCGCTTGCGCCATCTATCCGGTAGACGGCCGTCGGCGCGTCGCAAGACCCATCGCCAGCGCTCTGTACGAAGACAACCGCTTTCGTCGAAGCCATCCACCGGTAGCTCGGATTACCTGGCGAAGACGCTCTGGCCGGAAACTGGAAGGCGCAGCTCGGGAGATCCAGCGATTTGGCGCCACCCGAGTAGAACTCCACCAAGCCTGGACTCCCCTCGGGATTGCGAAGGACGGCGTGAGTAGCGTCGGAAGTAGCGTAAAGCTCGTCGTTTTTTATCTGGAACGTTCCCGGGAAGACCGCTCCTATCTGTTCTTGCGAGCCCTGATCGTCGATTCGAAGAAGCGCTCCCGGAAGAGTGTTCTCTATAAACCCAGCTTTTGGCTGGATAATGAACGAATCGAGCTTCGGTGAAGCATACTTGACTTCAAAGGTGCTTACGTCGTTTCCGCCTATCGGCTCAACGGCAGCTGGATCGATGGTCTTCTGTGTCCAGCCGTCGGCTTCTCTGATCGATAGATAGGACGCTCCGAACCCTGTACTGGTTCCCGGTCCGCCCGCGGTTGTGGTCCACAACACTCGATCTCCGTCCGAAGAGATCGGTCGGAGCGGGAAAAGAGACTGATTCCCCTTATCGGGCGAGCTGACCAGCTCAAAGCCGCGGGGCGGCCAGTCGGGGCCGAAGGGCGAGGTGGCAGCAGCGGTCTGGAGCGTCGCATCCGGGCTCATTACTTTGCCGGCCTGGTTCTCGGCGACGACGCGGTAGTGGTAGACGGTGCTCGGATCGAGGTCTTCCAGCTCGGCGGTGAGCTTTTGCAGGCCGAGACCGGCTCCGGCGTCGCCGTCTTTGCCTGCGGGAGCGAAGTCGCCGTAGGTTTCATCGACGCCGTACTCAAAGTAGTAGGTGGTGGGAGACTTGCGCGGATCGATCGTCGCGCCCAGGCATGCGCTGGTCGTCTTCAGGCACCCCGCCGGGACCGTCGCGGCGACCGGCTTCTCGGGCTCAGTCGTGAATTCGACCGGTTCGGAGGTGACGCTCCCTCCTTTGTTTTTGGCGGTAAGGGCCAGCGTGTAGGTGGTATTGGGTTCGAGGTCGGTGAGCTCCCCGGAGACGGGCACGTCTTCGGTGCCGCTGCCGGCGTTGCCGGAGAGGCCGCCGATGTTGAAGCTCCAGTCGGTTTCGAGACCCTGGGGGTTGACCGATCCGGAAACCTGCGCGCTGGTCGAGGTGACTTCGGTGGGGGGGTCGATGGTCGGCGGCGGCGGGGTGTCCGTGGTGAAGCTTTCTCTTCCCGTCAGCTCGGTGACGTCGGCGTCGGTGTTGGTGGCGATCAGGCGGTAGGTGAATTCGCCGCTGTGGAAGAGCGGGTCGGTGAGCGGGACCTCGGCGCTGACTTCGACCGGTTCGGTGCCGCTGCCGGCGCTCTCGACGGGCGTGAAGGAATGGACGTGCTGGATGTCCGCGTCCCCGTCGTACTGAAAGCGGTAGCTCGTCGGCTCGCCGTTGGGGTCGACGGTGCCGTGCAGGGTCGCGGTGTAGAAGCCGACTTCGGTCGCCGGGGCGATCGTCACGTCGGGGGTGGTGGCCGGTTCTCCTGAGCCGAAGACATCGATCGTGCCATTGTTTTGAGCGAAAATACGGTTGCTCGAGCTGTCCACCGCCAGCGGACCGCCTCCGCAAGCTCCCGACGTCGTGGCATGCGCAGAGCCGAATTTCCCAAGCAATGTCCCCGTCGAGTCGTATTGGCTCAGATACAGCCCGCCACTGCTGAGATAGACGTCGTCGGTCGAGGTGTCGACGGCCACGTAACCGGGTGCATCGGTGTCGATGGTGCCCTGAAAGACCCCGCCGGGGCTGAACTTGACGAGGCCTTGGCCGCAGAAGTTCGCTACGTAGAGGGCGTTGGTGGAATCAAGCGCCAGGCTGTATGGAAACGGGGAGACAATCTCAGGTTTTTCAAGCGTGCTCAGGAATTCGCCCGATGAGTCGAACTTGAGGATGGCCGGCAGGTTCACGTCGGAGCCTTCCACGACATGAAGGTTGCCCAGAGAATCCACCGTGAGCCTTGGCGGCTGTCCGACGAAGAAGCCTGTCGGTGTGTTGGAGCCGTCGAGCTGGCGCAGGTATTTGCCGGCGGAGTCGAAGACGTAGACGAGGCCACGATTTGTTTTTGCGTCGAAGACGCTGAAGTAGACGTTGCCGGTGGTGGCGGTGCCGGAGTTGTCGACGGCTATGGAGCTTTGGCCGCCCGTTGGAAATTCGAAGGACTGGGGCGTTTCCTCGGGGGAGAGGCTGGAGAGGAAGGCACCGGTCGAGGCATCGAAGCGATCGACGCGCCCCTTGGAGCTCGTCATCGAGTAGGCATAGAGAATCCCGTTCGCTTCGTCGACTGCAATCCCGAGCCTCCATGAGGCACTCTCAAGACCGCCTCCCGTCACCGCGAAGAGATGCGGATGGGAGACGCCGGTGCCGGCAGCGGCGGGGGCCGCGAGGAAGGCGAGTCCCCCGAGCTGGACGAGGACCAAGGCGAAAAGCGCACGCAGGGGGGCGGTGCCGCTTGCTCGCCTCGACCGGCCGGTCGAGGCCGAGGTCCTTCTGGTCGCGTCGCCTCTCACCTAGCTCTCCTCGTCCCGTGAGCCCCTCTGCCGGCCGCTTCCCTTTGCGGCTACCGAGGCTCGGTTTTCCCGGTGTTGCTTTCCCTGTGCCGTCCTCTTGGAACGGCTTGGTTGGACTGTAAACAAGAACTTTCATAATGTCAAGGACAACGTTTTCGAAAGAAAGCAACGTGTCTCAAAAGGCAGGGTTGCGGGAACATGGAATAGCGGTGGCCGGCACCGCGGGCAGGATCGAGGGCTCGGGCCTCGGTTGCCTCGCCGACGAGGGCGCTCAGTCGCCGAGGGCGGTGCGCAGACCGGCGAGCTCTGCGCGGAGCGCGGTCACCTCGCCCTCGAGGCGGGTGAGGCGATCCTCGACCGGGGTGAGCTCGACTGCCGGTGGCTCGACGGAGGTGGAGGCCTCGTCGCCCGACCCGCCCCCGGCGCCCGGCGGCTCCGGCGCCGGGGCGGCGCCCCCGACCAGCTGCTCGTAGCGGTCCTCCTTCTGACCCGGGCGCCGGGCGTGGCGGGCGGCGAGGCCGCGCTCGACCAGGTGGTCGAGCGCCTCCTGGACCGCAGCGAGGTCGGCGAACCCGTGCAGGCGCTGGGCGCGCTGCTTCAGCTCGCCGGGGGTCTGGGGGCCGCGCAGCATGAGCACGGCGAGCAGGGAGAGCTCGGCGTCGTCGAGGCCGAAGGCGCCGTCGAGCAGGTGGCGGTACTTGCGGGCGCGGCTGCCGGCGCCGCTCGCCAGCCGGGTCCAGCCGCGCAGGGCGAGCCGGCGCAGCGCCTCGACCACGACCTGCTCGTCGTAGGAGACCACCGGGTCGCGGTTGGTCGACTGGTTGCAGGCCAGCCGCAGCGCGTTGAGCGAGAGCGGGTAGGCGTCCGGCGTCGTGCGCTGCTTCTCGACCAGGCAGCCGAGCACGCGAATCTCGACGGCGTCGGGCTCCACCTCACTCCTCCGCGAAGACCTGTTCGACGAAGAAGCGGGCCGCCGGGTCGAGGCGGTCGCCGAAGGTGCGCTCCGCGACGGCGAGCACCTCGTCCGCTCGCTCCAGCCCCACCTGGCCGGCAAGCAGCCGCACGTCGTCCTCGTCCTCGCCGACGCGGTGGGCGAGGACCTTGAGGGAGAGCAACGTCTCGGGGGAGGCGACGAGGCAGCGCAGGCCGGGCAGGTCGAGCACCGGGGCCGCGGCGGGGTCCTCGACGGCGAGGAATCCCTTGACGGCGTCGTTGAGCCACCCGGCCGGTAGGCCGCGCGCCTCGGCCACCGCAGCCGCGACCTCGTAGACGACGCTCTTCGGCTCGAACACGGCGTCGATGTCCCGGGTCGAGCGCCGCTCGTCGAAGGCGAGCGCGATCGCCGCGCCACCGACCACGTACATCTCAGCGCTGACCCCTCGTCGGTCCAGCTCGGCGGCGAGGGCCGTGAGTGCCTCGACGATCTCGTCGCGGTCCATGGCTCCTCAGACCCGGTGCAGGGAACGCTCGGGGACGAAGACGCCGCGGCGGCGGAACGCCGCCGGCGCCTGGGCGATCGAGATGGCCCGAAAGCCGGGGACGTCGCTGACGAACCAGAAGCTGTCCAGGAACCGATCGGGCCCTACGCACCACGCCGGCCGCTCGACGCTGTGGACGGCGGCCAGGTGCTCGGCCAGCGCGGCGAGGTAGGCGTCGTGGCGAGGATCGCCTGTCGAGGGCGGCTCCGCGGCGATCGCCGCGGCCTGGGAGTCGCGGTCCCCGCGCAGCGCGAACTCGTCGAGGAACTCGCGCACGGCGCGGTTGAAGCCCTCCCCCGACCGGGCCCGCTCCCCGACCCCCGCCAGCGTCAGCCTGAGGCTGCCCTCTGCGGGAGGATGGGACGCGAGCCACTCCGAGCGCGTGGATATCGGCCGTGCCATTTGGTGAGGATCGTAAGCGGCGGCGCGATCAGGCGACGCCTCTCGCCAGCTCGTCGAGGCCGACCAGGGTCACGTCGTCGCGATTCGCCGCCTGCTCGACGAGGCCCTTGCCGAAGCCGCTCTTCGAGAAGAGCAGGATCCGGGGCCCGCTGACGGCAAGGCGGGCGCCGGCCTGGCGCAGGGCGGGCAGCTTGTAGCGCTCGAGGTCGGCGAGGACCGAGGGCGGCATCTTGCGGCTCGTCCACTTGCACTCGCCGACGATCGCGACGCGCGAGCGGGCGCTGCCGACGACGTCGATCTCCTCGCTGCTCCGCTCTCCCCTTGCGCGCAGCCGGTCGAGCGACCTGCCCCACCACGGGACCACCGTCGTCGCCTGCCGCCCGAGAGTCGCCCGCACCCAGCGGCGGCAAACCCGCTCGAACACCGGCGCGACGTGCTCGGGCAGGACAGGCGCCACCTCGGCGTCGAAATGGTCGCCGGGCCGCAGGCCCGCGCGCAGGCTCTCCTGGAAGGGGAAGACGAAGCGGAACCAGAAGCGCAGGAAATCGTCGCGCAGGCGGTAGCGGGCGTCGCGCTCCGACGTCATCGAGGTCAGCTTCTCGACCAGCCGCATCCGCGCCAGCTCGCTCAGGTAGGGACCGAGGGACGAATGGGAGACCCGCAGGGCGGACGTCAGGTCCTCCATGCCGCGCTCCCGCCGCGCCAGCTCCTCGAGCAGCGAGAAGTAGACGCCCGGGCGGCGGAACTCCTCCTCGAGGATCTCGCGCGGGTCGTTGAACAGCGGCCCGCGCCGGTCGAGCACGCCCTCGCATATCGCGGCGCGCAGGGTCCTGCCGCGCGTCAGCTCGGCGAGGTACATCGGCATCCCGCCGGCGACGGCAAACCGCTCGATCCCGTCCTCGAGGCGGCCGGGCGCGAGGAAGGGGCGGGCCTCCTCCAGCGAGAGCGGCTCGACGACGAGCGGGGAGAGCCTGCCCCGCAACGGGCTGCCCTCGGAGAGGAGCCCCTGCATCTGGGCGATGTGGGAGCCGCAGAGGACCAGCTTCAGCTGCGAGCCGTCCCGCTCCTCCTCGATCGCCGCCTGCACGCCGCTGAGCAGCTCGCGCCGGCTCCGCTCGGTGCCGGGAAGGAGGTAGGGGAACTCGTCGACCGCGACGAGCACGCGCCGCCCCCTGCCGAGACGGTAGAGGGTCCGGAAGAGCGACGGCAGGTCGGGCAGGTCGGGCCTGACGCCCAGATGGGGCTCGAGCGCAGCGGCGAAGCGGCCGAGCTGCCTCCCGGGCGCGCCCCGGTCGGCGACGAGCACCAGGGCCGGCTTGCCGTCGGCGAAGGCACGAAGGAGCCACGACTTGCCCACCCGGCGCCGGCCGTAGAGGGCGAGCGCGTCGGCGTCGCGGCGGAGCCACCAACCCTCCAGCGCGGCGAGATCGGCGTCGCGGCTGCGGAACCCCTGCCGGGCCGCCCACTCGTATACCGGGAAAGACATCGCTAAGCCAGCCTAGCATAGGTTGGATTAGCGGATTACTGGTCCGGCCGCTCCGGGTGGATCTCGTCGATCGTCGTCAGGGCGCGGTAGGGGGCGGCGGACGCGGCCTCGATCCGCGCGGCGCCGCCGGCGAGGCGGTCGACGACGGCGAGCACGGCGGCGACCTCGAGGCCCTGCTCGCGGACGCGCTCGATCGCGGCGACGGTGGAGCCGCCGGTGGTCACCGTGTCCTCGACGACGAGGCAGCGGGCGCCGGGCTCCACCGGGCCCTCGACCCAGCGCTGCAGGCCGTGCGCCTTGCGCTCGCCGCGGACGAAGAAGCCGACCAGGCCGGCACCGGTGGGAACGGCCAGCGCCGCGCAGGCGGGCGGGATCGCCGCCGTGGCCGGGCCGCCGACGGCGCTCGCCCCCGCCTCGACCGCCGCCGCCGCGATCAGCTCCCCCGCCGCGAGGAAGCCGGCCGGCCGCAGCAGCGCCCGCCGCGCGTCGACGTAGTACTGCGCCTTCGCGCCGCTGGCCAGCGTCACCTCGCCGAGCACCAGCGAGCGCTCGCGCAGCTCGGCGAGCAGCGTCTCCCTGGCGGCGTCGAGGTCGGCCACGGCGCGCATCCTACGGCGAGGGGGAGAGTTTTCGCCGCTGGAGGCTTGACTTCGACACGCTGGCCGAAGTGCTCGAGGAACGCGAGACGATGCCCTGCAAGCAGCCCCCCTCATGACCGGGGGCGCCTTTGGCTGCAGCTTGCCGCTGGTCATCGACGCATCGGCCTGGCACCGGCAACGACAGCCCGGGGTGCTGCACGAGTGGGGACCAACGTGTGCCAATTGTGAAACGAGCCTGTGAATTCTGATTGACGTGGCTTGAGGCGGTGACTTTCACGCCTAGGTTGGAAGGGCGGAGGGGAAAGCCATGAGGTGTGGCAACCGGTTGACACCCGGAAGTCCGGGTTCGCCCGGATGGGGTTCGACTCCCCTCCCCTCCGCTCGGTACAGGTGGTACCGTTTAGGTCCGGGTGTCAACCGGAGGGGATTCGAACCCTTCGAGTTCGAAACGGCCCGCCTCGGCGGGCCGTTTCCTTGCCCAGTAGCCCTACCCCCGCGCCTCGGGATCGGCGAAGCCCTGGCGCCAGCTGGGGTAGCGGGGGCGCCAGCCCAGCTCGCGCTTGGCCTTGGCGTTGGCGGCGCCGCGCAGCTCGGTCGACATCGTCGCCGCGCCCCTGCCGGCGAGGAGGCGGGCGATCCAGGTGGGGACGCGGAAGGGCCTCTTGGCGCCGATCGCGGCGGCGAAGGCGGGCGCCCACTCGCTCATCGGCGCCGGCTCGTCGTCGACGACGTTGTAGGCGCCGGGGGCGCCGCGCTCGAGCGCGGCGACGGTGGCGCTCGCCGCGTCCTCGACGTGGACGAAGGAGAAGACGCCGGTGCCCTTGCCGACGATCGGGGCTTTGCGCTTGTGCGCGTCCTCGCTCATCGAGCCGTCGGCGGCGTAGTAGGTGCCGGGGCCGTAGAGCCAGCCGTAGCGCAACACGATCCCCTCCATGCCCTCCGCCTCGAGCACCTGGCGCTCCAGCGCCGCCAGCGCCGCGGCGCCCTCGCCGAAGGGCGGCGGCGCGGCGAGGAAGAGCGGCGCCTCCTCGTCCTTCACCGCGTCCCCCTCGGGCGCGTAGAAGAAGGCGACGCTCTCGGCGACGAGGCGCCGTGCGCCGGCCGCGCGCGCCGCGGCGAGGAGGTTGCGGGTGCCCTCGGCGCGCACGCGGTTAGTCGGCGCCAGGGCCTGCTTGTCGCGATAGTCGAGCCGCTGGGGCAGCGCCGTGAGCAGGTGCACGACCGCCTCGGGCTCGGCCGCGCGCACCGCCGCCTCCAGCCCCGCGGCGTCGAAGACGTCGCAGACGACGCCCGCGGCGCCGGCGGTGCGGATCCGCTCCGCCCGCTCCTCGCGCCGCGTCATCCCGGTCACCTCGTGCCCGGCGGCGACCAGCTGGCGCACCAACGGCCGCCCGATCGCCCCGCTCGCTCCCGCCACGAACACCTTCATCGCCGCACCTCCTCCGCGCCGTTCGCGGCGCTCGCTCGCCTGTCGTTGAGCCTTTCCGCCACCCGCGCCAGCCAGGCCGCCCCCACGGCCCCGAGGGCGAGCAGCAGCGTGTCCGCCCAGCCGCGCGCCGCGCTGCGCGCTTCGCCGGTGTCGAAGGCGTGGTTGAGCGCGTGCAGCCCGTACCAGAGCGCCCCCAGCCAGAGCAGCGGCGCCCGCCAGCGCGGCCGTCCCACCGCCACCCCCAGCGCGATCCCGAAGCCGAGCGTGAACGCCCCCACGTCCCCCACGTAGTGCGTGTTCTCGACCCCGTAGTTGCCGATCTCGTCGAAGAAGGTCCCCGGCGCGAGCAGCTGCATCAGCCCCAGGACGACGTGGTAGAGGGCGAGGAAGCCGAGCACCGCCCGCAGCGTCCGCTCCCCGATCGGGGCGCTCACAGCTCGGTTCCCTCGTCGAGGATGTCCATGCGCTCGCCATACAAACTAAACGGCCGAGTTCGCACCTGGCCCCGGTACTCGACGCTGAACGCGAACTCAACCGAAGCGAGGAGGCGACCGCGCCCTGCCGCGCGTCCTGCCGGGTCACCCTCGCGCAATATGCCAGCGATGGATAGGCGGGATCGCTGAGGAGGAGGTGCCCAACCCCGCGAACGCTCAGAACACGTAGATGTCTTCGCCGTGCTGGATGCGGTCGTAGACCTCGGGCTGGTCGGCGATGAAGGTGCGCAGGCAGCCGTGGCTGGCGGGGTAGTCGGGCACCGACTCGTAGCCGTGCACCGCGTAGCCGCCGTAGAAGTACCAGGAGTAGTACATGCCGTGCGAGTTGTAGCCCGGTTCGGTGCGGATGAAGCTGAAGTGGCCGGTCACGGTGGGGGTCGAGGCCTTGCCGGAGGAGATCGGGTAGACGGCTGCGGGCCGCCCCTTCCTGGCGAAGACGAGCACCTGCTTGGCGAGGGGCGCCTCGACGTGGGTGCCGGCGCCCGGATGGCGCAGCCGGTAGGCGCCGCGGCCGGAGAAGACGCGCTTGACCAGGCCGGCGCCGGCGCGGTGGTTGGACGCCATGCCGTTGACTTTGCGGTAGGCGAGCACGCCGCGCGCCGTCTTGCCCTTGAAGCAGCGCCCGCCGTTGGCGATGTAGCCCAGCTTCCGCATCTCCTGCTTGAAGCCGACCACGACGTCGCCGCACTGGCCCCGGCGCAGGCTCGGGAAGCGCACCCTCCAGCTCTTGCGCACGGTGGCGCCGGCGCCGAGCGCCGCGGTGGCGGCGTGGCGGGCGCTGACCGCGTACTTGCCGCCCTTGGCGATCCTGACCCTGGCGCGGAATACGCCGACGCCGCGCTTGCCCCGCCTCAGCTTCACCGTCTTGCGCTCGATGCGCCTGCCGTTGCGGAAGAAGCTCACCGCGACACGCTGGCCGGCGACGAAGGGCGAGACGGTGCCGACCACGGGCACCGTGCTCATGATCCGCGCCTTGCCGCCCTTCAGATGGCCGATGTGGGCGATCTTCACGGTCGCGCCCGGAGCCGCCGCGGCCGTCGCGGGCAACAACAGCGCCAGAGCGAGCGCGCAGCAGGGGATCGAACGCCTCATCGACGCCGCATTCTGTCGCACCGGCCGGCCAGACGGCCCGTCGGGGCTACTGCGCGAGCAGGGCGGCCGAGTTGTTCAGCATGTGCAGCACGATCCCCGGCACGATCGAGCCGGTCTTCTCGTAGAGCAGGCAGAGGATGAAGCCGAAGGCGATCAGCGGCGGCACGGCGCTGAGGCCGGTGACCGCGTGCAGGGCGCCGAAGACGGCGCCGGCGAGGAGCGCCGCGAGGAGGCGCGGGTAGCGCTCGCGCAGGCCGCCGTAGAGCATGCCGCGGAAGCAGACCTCCTCGCTGATCGAAGCGGCGAGGACGATCAGCAGCACCTGCGCGGCGACCGGGCCGAAGGACTCGGCGATGTCCTCCTGCTCGGGGACGCCGAAGATCGCCGTGTAGACGATCGCGAAGAGCAGGTAGGCGCCGACCGCGGCGAGCATCCACTTCACCGCGGAGAGGCGGAAGCCGCGCACGCCGAGCCTGCGCAGCGCCTCGCGGAAGTCGGCGCCGCGGCGCGCCGCGATCACCATCGGCACCATCAGGAAGCCGACCGCCGTCGCCAGCTGCACGAAGGCGTTGGCGCCGGCACTCAGCTCCTCGCCGGCTTCCGGCCCCTCGACGAGGATCGCCGGGATCCCCAGCACGATCCCCGTCCCGATCGCCAGCAGCACCCCCAGCGAGCCGGCCGCGGCGCCCCAGTTGGAGTAGGGAAACGCGGGCTTTGCGGGTACGGTGCCCTCCATGACGCCGGCAGTCTCCCAGGTTTCCCGGTCCACCAAGACGCGCCTGCGCTTCCTGCGCCGGCTGACGATCCTGGTCGTCTTCCTCGTCCTCGCCGGCCTCGCCCTCGGCCAGTTCACCGAGCTGAAGCGGCTGGCGACGGGCATCCTCGCCTCGACCGCGGTGCTGGCGGCGATCGTCGGCTTCGCCGCCCAGCACACGATCGCCAACATGGTCGCCGGCGTGCAGCTGGCGATCTCCCAGCCGATCAAGATCGGCGACCGCGTCTCCTTCGAGGAAGTCGACGGGCGGGTCGTCGACATCACCCTCTCCTACACCTACGTCGACCCCGGCGACGGCACCTCGGTGGTGATCCCAAACCAGCTGCTCGTCGAGGGCGTCGTCCACAACCTCTCGACCGCCGACACCGAGGTCTAGCTACTTGCCCCGGAAAAAGTAGTTGCACCTGAGCCTGATCCGTCCGGTCTGATCTTGAGAATCCCCTGGTAATGGGCATGTTTCAAGATCGAGGAGGTACATATGCTGACCCTGCGAGCGCCGCAGGC
>Ga0299914_10001931_pt1 | contig 14033 bp, 15 predicted proteins | sample RVTome_10_FD_201361 | JGI IMG/M metagenome (GOLD analysis project Ga0299914, IMG submission 201361) | Soil microbial communities from uranium-contaminated site in the Upper Colorado River Basin, Wyoming, United States - RVT153D57 (version 2) ...
CCTCCCACAAGACAAGGCGCGGCCGCTTCTCTCAGCGCTCACGTACCGCATTGGTACCCAGTGCTGACGGAAGGCCGGCTAGGCCGGCAGGTGGCGTAGGAACGCGTCGACCAGGTCGGTGGGATCCCGGTCGGTCCCGACAGCGGCATCGGCGATGGCCTTGCGGCCCTCGTCGTCCAGGCGGAGCAGGCGCATCAACGGCTCCGGATCCCAGCGGCGGTAGGCGGCACACTGGAAGCGGGCCGCGGCCCGGGTGCGGCGCTGGCTGATTCCCACCACCTTGCGCGGGCCGTCGCCGCCGGGGACCGTCACCTCGCCGGCCCCGACAGTTGCGAAGCACACGAGCCGGCCCAACGGACCGCACGCCAGCGGACCTTCGTGGACCTCGGTCGAGGCGACGCCGAGCTCGACCAGGGCCGACTGCCAGGTCCGGCCGAGCCAATGGGCGGCGCGGGAGATGTCGTCGTCCCACAGCGGGTCGCCGGCGGGCAGGATCACGTCCACCCAGGCCGTATCGCCCGGCATCACCAGCACCACACCCCCACCCGACCGGCGGCGGGCCACCTCGATGCCGGCGGCGCCCGCGGCCCCGCCGTCGACGAGCCCCTCCGACTGGGTGGAGCCCAGCACCAGCGCAGGCGCCGTCGCCTCCAGCACCCAGACCGCCCGGGCTGGTGCCTCGGGGAGCGGCTCGGCGTGGAGCCCGGCGGCCGGGCCGCTGAGCCGCCGCAGCTGCCAGCCCGCTACGCGCTCCACCGACTCAGGCGGCGGCGTTGAGCAGGTAGGGCGTCCACGTCTCGGGCACCACGCCGAGCGCAAACGTCAACCAGCTCGACCCCCGCGGGACGCTCGGTATGCGGAGCAGCCGCATCGACGTCTCCTGCAGCATGCGGTCGCGCTTGCGCACGTTGCAGGGCCGACAGGCGGCGACCACATTCTCCCAGGTGTGGTCCCCGCCGCGGCTGCGCGGCACCACGTGATCGATGCTCTCGGCGGGACCGCCGCAGTACTGGCAGCGATGGTCGTCGCGGGCGAACACCGAGCGGCGGTTGAGCGGCGTGTTCCAGCGGTAGGGCACGCGCACGAAACGCCGTAGGCGCACGACCGACGGCACCGCGACCGCGAACCGGGGCGAGTGCATGATCGCGTCGCTGGCGTGCAGCATCTCCGCCGCCTCACCCAGCACGAGCACGACCGCTCGGCGGTCGCTGACGACGCACAGGGGCTCGAATGTGGCATTGAGCACGAGCGCCCTGGTCATCGACGCGCCTCCGGCACGCCGACGACCGGCCGCGGCATCGCCGCGGATGGGCCACTGTGCCCGTGATTCGCTCGCCGACACTCGGTCATGTGGCGGACAAACTACTGGTGGCGCGCCCCCTTCCGTCGCCACTTCTGGGATGACCGTTCTTCGCGGCACCAGCGGAGGTAGGTCACGAGGTCGTCGGGGTCGGGATCGCTGTCCCCGTCGCCGCCGTAGGCGGTCTGCAGGCGGAAGCGGAGGTACTCGGGCGCGGGCAGCGGCAGGAACGGGCGGCGGTGCCACCATCCGGGAGCGGCCAGCAGCAGCGCCTGGCGTAGGCCGGCGGACCAGAGCGAGGGATGGCGGGCCACGGCCGCCACCGCTCGCCACGCCCAGCGCAGCGGCACCGCGTCCATCAGGTCCCGGCGCCGAGGTCGTGCCCGAGGCCCCGCCGGCCGACGGCCGCCGCCCCCACGAGGGGCCCGGCGTCACCGAGGCCGGCGGGCACGATGCGGGCGCCCCGGGCGAACTCGATCCGGGCGCGGGCGTCGAGCTCGGCCTGGGCCGCGGCGAAGAACGTCTCGCCGTAGCCCAGGGCCACCGAACCGGCCACCACGGCCAGGCGCAGGTCGAGCAGGTTGGCCACCGTGGCGACTGCCCGTCCGACCAGCGTCCCCACCCACCGGCGCACCTGCTCGCCCACCTGTTGCGGGTCGAGCCCCGTGGCCGCCCGGATCGACGGGCCGGACGCCTCCGCCTCGAGGCAGCCCTGCGCGCCACACGCACAGAGCCGTCCCCTGGGCTCGACGATCACGTGCCCGATGTGGCCGGCATTGCCCGTGGCCCCGTCGAGCAGCCGGCCGTCGAGCACGATCCCGCCCCCGACACCCGTGGACACAACCATGGCGATGTAGTTGCCCACGCCCCGGGCGGCGCCGACCCAGCCCTCCCCCAGTGCCAGCGCCTTGGCGTCGTTGTCGATGTGGACCGGCAGGCCGGTCAGGGCCCCCAGCCGCTCCCGCAGCGGGAAGCCCCGCCACGCGGGAACGTTCAGCGGCGACACCGTCGCGCCCCCCGGCTCCATGGGCCCGCCGCAACCGGCGCCGACCACGACCTCGTCGCCACGGCGAACGGACGAGACCAGCCCGGCAAGGACGTCCCACAGCTCGCCGGCCGTCCCCGCGGCCGGCGTCGGCACCGCCCGCTGGTCGGTCAGGACGCCGTCGCCGTCGACCCGCCCCGCGGCCAACTTCGTTCCCCCGATGTCGACCGCCAGCACCACCTGCGCCATATTTCCCGCTCCTGGCCTGCGGCCGGGCCGCTCGGGCTCCGACGCCCTGCTTTCCGCTCCCACGGCCGCTCGGGCCGGCTCGCTCTCTCGCCCTCCGGGACGCTCGCTCAAGGTCTTCGGCAACCTACTCGTCGGCTTCACGGCGCCTCGCGCCCGCCTTGCGTCGCCGGCGGCCTAACCTGACCTGGCTCACCCAAAAAGACGGAGGGAGTACGAGGCTGTGGCCACCAGCCAAACCGCGGCTGCCCGGGGGGCGACCTTCTCCGACTACTACGACAGCGTGGTCGACAACGTCGAGCGCGTCATCCAAGGCAAGCGCGACGTGATCGAGCTCGTGCTCCTGTGCCTCGTATCCGAGGGGCACCTGCTCCTCGAGGACGTGCCGGGGGTCGGCAAGACCAATCTCGCCAAGTCGCTCGCCACGTCGCTCGAGTGCAGCTTCGGGCGCGTGCAGTTCACGCCCGACCTGCTGCCCTCCGACGTGGTGGGCATCACGGTGTGGAACCGGGGCGACGGCTCGTTCGACTTCCGGCCCGGGCCGGTGTTCAACAACGTCGTGCTCGCCGACGAGATCAACCGCGCCTCACCGAAGACCCAGGCGGCGTTGCTCGAAGCCATGGCCGAGAACCAGGTGACGGTCGACGGGGTGACGTATCCCCTCAGCCGGCCGTTCATGGTCATCGCCACGCAGAACCCCATCGAGCACGAGGGGACCTACCCGCTCCCCGAGTCGCAGCTCGACCGGTTCCTCATGCGAGTGTCGGTGGGTTACCCGTCCCCCGACGCCGAGCTTGAGATCCTCGACACCCACGGCGACCACGACGCCTTCCGTGACATCGGGTCGGTGATCGGCAACGACGAGGTGATGGGGCTGTCCGCCGCCGCCAAGGGCGTGCACGTGGCACCGAGCCTCAAGGCGTACCTGGTCGACCTCGCTCAGGCGACACGACGTAGCGCACACCTGGCCCTCGGCATCTCGCCCCGCGCCACGCTGGCGCTGCTCCGGGTCACCAAGGCCCGCGCTGCGTCGCAGGGCCGCGGATACGTGGTCCCGGACGACGTCAAGGCGCTGGCTAGCCCGGTGCTGGCCCACCGGCTGCTGGTCACCCCCGAGGCGCAGCTCCAGGGCCTGTCCCCGGCGGACGCGCTCGACGAAGTGCTGCGCGCCGTCCCGGTCCCCGGGGGGCACTAGTGCCCCAGCTCGGGCACTAGCTCCGAGATGCTGACCCGGCAGGGGTGGCTGGTCGTCTGGGGGGGCGTGGCGCTGGTCGCCCTCGCCCGGCTGCTCGGCATCAACGAGCTGTACGTGTTCGGCGCCGTGGCCCTGGGCCTGGTGGGGTTCGCGCTGCTCTACGTGCGCCTGACGCGGCTCGACGTCGAGATCGACCGGACGGTGCATCCTGCCCGCGTCCATGCCGGCCAGGTAAGCCGGGTCGACGTGCGTCTACGGAACCTCCGCGCGACGGACACCCCGGTGCTGCGACTGCGCGACCCGGTGTCGGGGACCGCCGGGGCCGAGCTGCTCGTGCCGCCGCTCGACCGCGGCGCCGCCACGCTCGCCACCTACCGGCTGCCCACCAGCCGCAGGGGGATCGTGCGCGTCGGCCCGCTGCGCGTGGTGGTCAGCGATCCGTTCGGCTTGGTGCAGGCAAGCAGCGTGGGTGCTCCCGAGGTCGAGGTAACGGTGTACCCGGCGGTCGACGACATCACACCGGTCCCGCTCACCTCGGGGCACGACCCGATGGCGGGCGCCATCCGTCCCCACGCCCTGGGAAAGACCGGTGACGACTTCTACGCCCTACGGCCCTACGTGGTGGGCGACGACCTGCGGCGGATCCACTGGCCGTCGACCGCCCGCCACGACGAGCTGCTCGTCCGCCACCAGGAGCAGCCCTGGCAGGGGCGGACCACCGTCCTGCTCGACGTCCGTCGGGCGGCGCACGACAGCGTGTCGCTGGAGCTGGCCGTGTCAGCGGCGGCCAGCGTGGTCATGGCCAACGGCGCGCGCCACGACCTGGTCCGGCTCGTGACGACCGACGGCACGGACTCCGGCTTCGGCGTGGGCGCACCCCACAGCGAGGCGCTGCTCGAGCACCTGGCGGTCATCGACGCCGCCGGCAGCGCGAGCCTGCGGACCATGCTCGACCTCTTGAACCGCAGCGGCGGCGGCGCGTTGGTGGTGATCGTGGCGCAGACCACGTCGGCCGAGCTGTCGGGCGTCACCCGGCTGCGTCGCCGTTTCGGCTCGCTGCTGGTGGTTCAGGTCGACGGCGCCGACGGCGGAGCCCGGGCCGCGGTGCCGATGGGAGGTGCGGCGACGTTGTTGCGGATCGGGCCGGGGGCGCCGTTCGGCGAGCTGTGGGACCGGGCCATCGCCGCCAGCCGACCCGGCCGCACCCCGGTGGCCGACGCTCGCGGCGTGGGCTCCTCGGGCGCCCCCACGGTGACCTCGGTGCCGCACCTCCCCTTGGGGGACGGGCGGTGAGCGAGCGCAGCGAGCGAACCAGGCAGCACAGGCCTGGGCGCGAAGCGCCCCGGCTCACGGCGCAGCCTCCAACAGAGGCGGGGCAGTGAGCCGGCGTGGGCACATGCTGCTGGCCACCGAGGTGGCGCTGGCCTTGGTCACGCTGGCCGCCGTGACCGGTATGCACCGCCTGTTCGACGACGGCTCCTACCGGGGGCCGCTCGCCCTCCAGGCCATCGCCGCGCACGTGGTGGTCGCGACGCTGCGCCGGCGGCACGTGGCGTTGTTGCCGTCGGCGGCGATCACCGCCATGGCCGCGGTGCTTTTCATCACGTGGACCCGGTTCGGCGACACCGTCGGGTACCTGTTCCCGACCGGCGCGACGCTCGAAGCGACCGGTGACGACCTGGACGCCGCCTGGCGGGTCTTCCAGGACGTGAAGGCCCCGGCCCCGGTCGTCAACGGGTTCATCGTGGCCACGGCCGTCGCCATCTGGTTCCTCGCCTTCGTGGCCGACTGGGCCGCGTTCCGCGCCCGCGCGGCGTTCGAGGCACTGCTGCCGGCCACCACGCTGTTCCTGTTCGCCGCCGCCCTCGGCGCACCCGGTGGCCGGGTGGCGTCGGCCGCCGTTTTCGCGGCCGCCGCCCTGTTGTTCGTGCTGCTCCACCGCACGTTCGTCCAGGAGGAGTCTTCGACCTGGGCGGCGAGCCACCGGGAGCAGGGGCGCTGGTCGCTGCTCGGCACGGGCGCGGCGCTGACGGCCGTCGCGGTGGTGGCCGGCGCGGTGACCGGTCCCCGATTGCCCGGTGCCGAGGCCGACGCCGTCATCGACTGGCGGAACATCGGCGAGGACGAGCCGACCCGGGTGGTGCCGAGCCCGATGGTCGACCTGCGCACCCGGATCGTCGAGCAACCCAACGTCGAGGTCTTCACGGTGCGCAGCGAGAAGCCGTCGTACTGGCGGCTCACCGCCCTGGACGAGTTCGACGGACAGATATGGAAGTCGTCGTACGGCACCGACGGCGCCGAGGGCGAGCTGCCGCGGGCGGTCGACTCGGCGGCGGAGACCGAGTCCGTTCGTCAGACTGTCACGGTCTTGACCCTGGGCGGCGTCTGGCTCCCCGCCGCCTTCGAGCCGCGTTCGCTCGACGCCGGCGACGCCGACATCGGCTGGGACGAGGACTCGAGCACCCTGATCGTCGACCGCGACGTCCCCACGTCCGACGGCCTGACCTACGAGGTCACCTCCGCCATCCCCATATGGACGGAAGAGCTGCGCGAGGTCAGTGACGCCGACCTGCCGGAGGAAATCGGCCGGCAGTACACCGCCCTGCCCGCGGCGGTGTCCCCGGAGGTCCGGGGGCTGGCCCAGACGGTCGTCGGCCGGGCCGGGGCCGACACGCCCTACGCCCGGGCTCTCGCGCTGCAGAGCTACCTCCGGAACGGGAACCGGTACACCTACGACGACACCGTGGGGCCGGGAGCCGGCGCCGACGCCTTGGCCACGTTCCTGTTCCAGACCCGGCGGGGCTACTGCGAGCAGTTCGCCGGATCGTTCGCGGCGCTGGCCCGAGCCGTGAACCTGCCCACCCGCGTGGCCGTCGGCTTCACGTGGGGCGCGCAGGATCCCGAGGAACCGACCCTGTACCGGGTGCGCGGCGTCCACGCCCACGCCTGGCCCGAGGTCTACTTCCACGGCTACGGCTGGGTGCCGTTCGAGCCGACGCCCAACCGCGGCCCGGTTGGGGGCGACCAGTGGCTCGGGCTGTCCCCCGCTGGGGAACAGGACGCCACCGGCGGTAGCGCCAGCGCTCCGGCCGCCGGGTTTGGCGACACCAACGCCGGAGCGCAGGGCGACGGGTTCAGCGCCGGGGACGAACAGCGGCTCAACACCGGTCTGCTCGAGGGCGGAGGGTCGGGCCAGGCCGGCGAGACCGACGATTCCGGCTTCCCCGAGGGCGTGCGGAACGTGGTCATCGTCATCGGGTTGGCCATCGCCGCCTACCTGGTGCTCGTCCCGCTCGCCATCGTCGGCAGGCGATCCGTGCGCCGGCGCCGGGCCAGGCGCCCGGCGGACAAGGTACGGCTGGCGTGGCGCGAGGCCACCGAGCGGGCCGAGGCCGCCGGCGTCCGGCTGCCGGCGTCACTCACCATCGCCGAGACCGCCAACCGATTGGTGGCGGCGGTGCCCCGCTCGGCTGAGGCCGTCCAGGAGGCGGCGCGCACGTTGGAGCGGATCGCCTATGCCGAGGAGGCGCCCACGCCCGACGACGTGGCCAACGCCGAGGGCGCCCGCGCCGCGGTCAATGCCGAGGTCAACCAGTGGGAACCGCGATGGCCGCAGGTGTTCCGCTACGTCGACATCCGCCAGCTGCGGCGCCGCGATCGTCGGACCCGGCTGGTCACGCAGCACCACACCGTGGTGGCCGCCGGACGCTGAGCCCCGACGCCTCGCAGGTCACGACGCGATCGGCCGACGGCGCGGACCCCGACAGGACTACTCGTCGTCGCGTTCGTCGTCGCGCCGGAAGCGCTCGCGGACCCGCCGCCCGGCGCCGCCCAGGGCCTCGCGCAGCCCGTTGGCGCGGACCGACTTGGAGAGCTGATCGAGCCCCGCGCGCCCCAGCTTGCGAAGGTTGTGCTCGAACAACAGGGCGCTGCCGAGCATGCAGAGGAAGCCGATGAACGACAGCCAGTAGGAGGTCGACAGCGTGGCGACCAGGAAGACCGCCCCGGCAACCAGGCCCACCACGGCCCATTTCATGCGGCCCACCGTGTGGCGGTAGAGCGTGGTCTCGCTCACCTCACGCGCGAACGAAGGATCGTCCTCGTAGAACCGCTGAGCGATCTCTTGGAGGATGCGTTCCTCGTCCTCGGATAGCGGCACCGGAACCCCTTGTCGCACGACCGAACCGGCACGATCAAGTGTTCCACAGGCCGCCTGGAACGACAACGCGAGGGCCCAAGGGAAAATGTTCACTCGGCTTCCCCCCGATCGTTGGGGCCCCACTGCTGTTCGCCGCGGCGGGGCACCTGCAGACCCTGCTCGCCCACCGCCGACGCCGGGCCGATGGCGCGGTCGCCGAAGCGCTCCCGGATGGCATCGACGGCTCCGCTGGCCTCGTGCCACGAGATGCTCCCGAGGTCCTCGAAGCTGAGCTGCTGGGCGGCACCCGCCACCAGGCCCGAGACGCTCACGCCGAGGAGGCGGACCCCCGGTGTGGGATCGACCGCGGCCAGCAGCGCCAGAGCGGCGCGAGCCACGGCCGGGCCGTCGTCGACCGTGGTGGGCAGCGTCGACGACCGGGTGATGGTCTGGAAGTCCGCGAAGCGGATCTTGAGCGTGACGGTCCGACCGGCCAGGCCCGCGCGCCGCAAACGCCAGGCCACCCCGTCGGACATGCGCACCGCTTCACGGGTCAGTGTCTCGTGCTCGTGACGATCGTGGGCGAAGGTCTCCTCGTGGCCGACGGACTTGAGCTTCTGATCGGCCTCGACCCAGCGCGGATCGATGCCCCGCGCCAACTGGGCCAGGTGCCGGCCGTGCGCCGACCCGAGGGTCGCGACGAGCGTGTCCTCGGGCAGGTCGGCGATGTCGCCGACGGTGCGGACGCCGAGTCGCTCCAGGCGGTCGAGCGTTGCCGGACCCACGCCCCACAGCGCGCGGGCGGGCAGCGGGTGGAGGAACCCCAGCTCCTCCCCGGGGGCGATGACGTGCACGCCCTCACCCGGCACCGGACCGTCGATCGACGCCCGCGGCTTGGCCGCCTCGGACGCCAGCTTGGCCAGCATCTTCGATGGTGCCACACCCACCGAACAGGCGAGCCCCTCGCTGGCCAACACCTCCTCCCGTATGCGCTGCGCCACGGTCGCGCCGTCGCCCTGGGAGCGGCGGGCACCGGTGACGTCGAGGAACGCCTCGTCGAGGCTGATCGGTTCGACCAGCGGCGTGAACGAGCGGAAGATCCCCATCACACGCTCGCTGACCATGCCGTAGTGCGTATGGTCGCCGGGCAGGAACACCGCGTGGGGGCACAGCCGCCGGGCCCGCGCGCTGGGCATGGCCGAGAACACGCCGTAGGCCCGCGCCTCGTAGCTGGCAGCGGCCACCACGCCCCGGCTCCCGGTGCCGCCGACCACCACGGGTTGACCCCGCAGCGCCGGCCGGCGCAGCAGCTCGACCGACACGAAGAACGCGTCCATGTCGACGTGGAGGATCGTCCTGCTCGCCCGCGACGCCGTCGATCCGGCGTCCGACTCGTTGCGCCCGGAGGACTGCGATGGACCGCCCGTCACATTCGGCTGACCGTGGCCGTCCGGGGATCGTCGCCCTCAACGCAATAGCGGAATCGCCGACTGCCCACCCACCGGCTCGACAGCCACTCCGCCAGTGGCTCGCTGACCCAGCGATGGCACCCCGCCAGGTGGCCCTCGCAGGCTTCGGTGTCGACATAGGTGGCCTCGACGACGATGCCGTCGGGATCGTCGACGTGGAGAGCGCCTGCGTGCTCGATGGCCAGATGCGCCTCGACCCGCAGCCGCCAGCCGAGGCCCGGGGCCACGACCTCGACCTCGTACACGGGACCCTGCCAGCGCGACACCATCACGCCGGTCTCCTCCGCCACCTCCCGCGTCAGCCCATCGATGAGCGTCTCGGCGGCATCGATCACGCCACCGGGAGGAGTCCAGTCGTGCTCGCCGCCGCGGCGCCGGTTGCGAACCAGGAGCAACCCGTCCCCGTCGAGGATCAGGCCGCCTCCCACCAGCCAATTCCGCATCGGCCCAGTGTTGCACGTGTCCCTTAGAGTGACCCGCGTGCCCCGGCCCGCATCCCCTCCATCAGACGGCGGCTACGCGCCCAGCGCCCTGCCCTCCACAACCGCCCGAGTGCTGGCCTTCGCGTCGATCCTCGTGGGGGGCCTGTGCGGCGGGTTGATCGGCTGGGCCTTCGTCGATCTGACGGTGGCGTCCGACGACTCCGGCGTGCTCGCCGGCCTCGCAGGTCTGGGCGGTGCGGTCGTCGGTGCCCTGGGCGTGGCGGTGGTCGCCACGCTGGCGCTGCGCGCAATGGGCGAGTGGCGCACGATCCAGCACCGGCAGGAGGGCACTCCCGGCGCCAGCGGAGGCCAGGCCCCGAGGCAATAGGGTCCGTTGAAACTCTCTCGAGGCAATGGGGACCGGCCCCCGGGCCCCATTGCCTCGTCCTACCGACGCCGGACCGCATTGCCTCGGGGCCACCGGACATCCGCTGCCCAGGTGCTAGCCGAAGCGCAGGCGGCGAAAGGCCTCGGCATGGTCCACGCCGACCTGGGCGCCCGATTCGGCGGTACGGGTCCGCAGCAGTTCGGCCACCAATGCGGGATCGCCGCCCACTCGGCTCTCATGGCACTGCACGGCCGCCACCTTGAGCTCGAGCGAGTCGGAGATGTCGACCCACACGTCGGGCTCGAAGGTGCCCGACAGCAGCAGGGCGGTGACCTGGTGCGGCGGGCCGGTCTCGGGAAAGTACAACGGGCTGCCCGCAGCCGGGGCCACGGCGTCGACGACCGCCCAACCGACCTCGCGGTGGTCGCGGTGGTTGATGTAGCTGTCGCCGAAGAAGACGGCAGTCGGGTCCGGGCACACGACCATGTCGGGGCGGTGGGTGCGGATCAGCTCCACGAGCCGGGCCCGAAGGGCGAGATCGTTGGTCACCTCGCCATCTGGCAGTCCCATCCTCTCGACCCCGGCCAGCCCGAGCACCCCGGCCGCGGCCTCGACCTCGCCCGCCCGGCGTTCGGTCAGCTCCGCGGGATCGGTGGCGGCGTCGGGCGATCCCTTGTCACCCGCGTTGACCACCACTAGGCGGACGTCGGCCCCGGCCCGCGCCCAGTGGGCCAGCGTTCCGCCGCACGACACCTCGGGATCGTCGGGGTGGGCGTACACGGCCAACGCCCGCGCCGGCGCCTCGTCGAGCAGCGTGGGAGGCGGCACTACGGCGCCCGGCGGATGGCGGCGACGGCACGTCCGATGGCGGCGTCGTCGACGTCGCAATGGGTGACGAGCCGCACGACCTGCGGGCCCAACGTCACGGCCCACACACCGTCCGCCGCCAACGCGTCCAGCAGACCCGCCGGATCCGGATGGCGGAAGAGCACGACGTTGGTCTCCACCTCCTTGGGATCGCAGCCGGCGTCGGGCCACCGCTCGGCCACTGCCTCGGCCAGCGTGCGCGCCCGGGCGTGGTCGTCGGCCAGGCGTTCCACCATCGTGTCCAGCGCCACCAGGCCGGCGGCCGCCACGATCCCCACTTGGCGCATGCCCCCGCCCAGCCGCTTGCGCTCGACACGCGCCCGGCGGATGAGGTCGGCCCGCCCCGCCAGCAGCGAGCCGATGGGTGCGCCGAGGCCCTTCGACAGGCAGGCGGTCACGAGGGTGGCCCGAGCCGCCAGGTCGGCCACGGTAACCCCCGTGGCCACGGCCGCGTTGAACAGCCGGGCCCCGTCGAGGTGCACGGGGACACCGACGGCGGCGACGGCTTCGAGCCTCTCGAGCGGCCACGGCCGCCCGCCCGAAGCCAGGTGGGTGTTCTCCACGACGACCGCCGCCGGCGGCGGCCAGCGGTGCCCGGTGCCGGCGACCAGGTGGGCGATCTCGCGGGGGTCGAGGGTGCCGTCGTCGTCGTCCACCACGTGGAGCTGGGCCGACTGGTTCGCGCCGAACGCGCCGCCCTCGTGGGTCACGACGTGCTGCCGGCGGCCGGCCACGACCAACGAGCCGGCGCCCGCGAGAGCCCGCAGCGCGATCTGGTTGGCCATCGTGCCCGAAGGGACGAAGAGCGCATGGGGCTTGCCCACGCGATCGGCGAAGACCTCCTGCAGACGGTTCACCGTCGGGTCGTCTCCGAAGCCGTCGTCACCCACCTCGGCCTCGGCCATGGCGCGCCGCATGGCGGGTGTGGGCCGGGTCACGGTGTCGCTGCGCAGATCGACCACACCGGGGGCGTCGGACGCATCGGGGGCCATCGGTGAGCACGGTACCGTCGCTCGCCATGACCGTGCGTACCGGTCCGCTTGCGCTCCTCGACCTCGCCGCCGATGCCGCCCAGCGGGCCTCGGACCTGCTGCTCGACGGGTTGGGGCGGACGCGCACCACCATCGAGACCAAGTCGACGGCGACCGACATGGTGTCGGAGATGGACCGGGCGTCGGAGCGGCTCATCGTGTCGACGCTGCTGGCCGCCCGCCCCGACGACGGTCTGGTGGGCGAGGAGGGCAGCGACGCGCCGGGCACCAGCGGCTTGCGCTGGGTGATCGATCCGCTCGACGGCACCACCAACTACCTCTACGGCCACCCCGGATGGGCGGTGTCGATCGCCGCCGAGGATGACGCCGGCACCGTCGCCGGCGTGGTGATCGACCCCGTGCACCGCGAGCTGTTCACCGCCACCCGGGGCGGCGGGGCGCGGCGCAATGGCCAGGCGATCGCCTGTTCGCCGTTGGGCGATGTGAGCAAGGCGCTCGTCGCCACCGGGTTTGGCTACGCCGCGGAGCGTCGGCGTGCTCAGGCAGAGGTGCTGGTCGGGCTGCTCCCCCGCATACGCGACGTCCGTCGCATGGGCGCGGCTGCGGTCGACCTGTGCTCGGTGGCGTGCGGGCGCGTCGACGCCTATTTCGAACGGGGCTTGGCGTGGTGGGATCTGGCGGCCGGCGGCCTCATCGCCGCCGAGGCCGGGGCGCTCGTGTCGGCCATCGATGGTGGACCCGCCGGGCCGGAGGCCGGCTCGATCGTGGCGGCCGGTCCCGGGCTGTTCAGTACGCTGCGTGAGTTGCTCCACTCTCTGGGCGCCCACAATGTGCCGTGAGTCACTGAGATGCCAAGTCGTCACCGGATCGCAATGGTCTTGCGCCCCGCGTCGTCACGATCCGTGGGCATCCTCGGGGAGATGTCCGCCGCAACCGCCGGGTCGCCCACGCGTCCTACCGCCGCCGGAAGCGACGCCCTCGCCTCCATGCCCGAACCCGCCACCATCAACGTTACCTCCGAAGGCACCGCCGTCGTGATCGCCGTCGAGGGCGGTCTCGACCAGTCGACGGGCGTGGCATTGGTCGATGCCGCCACCGCCGCCGTGGCCACCGGCCCCTCGCATCTCGACATCGACCTGCGGGGCCTCGAATCGTTCACCGACGAGGGCGCCAGGGCGCTCGTGACCTGCAGGGCAGTCGGATCCGACCTGCCCGCTGGACTGCACTACCGCACGAGCCGCGGGCCCGGGCGCGAGGCGCTGCTCGCCGCCTATCGCGACCTCGAGACCGACGGCCTCGCCGACTGACCCACCGGCCCTCGACGCCGCCCGTTCGGCGCGGGCGGGCGAGATGAGGCACCATCATGGCCGTGGGGACACGGATCCTGTCGGTCGAAGACGACGAGCGAATACGCACCGCCGTCAAGCTCGCCCTCGAGGACGAGGGCTGGTCGGTCGAGGAGGCCGACACCGGCGAGGAGGCGCTCAACTCGTTCCAGCGCCAGCCCGCCGATGTGGTGCTCATCGACATCATGCTCCCGGGCATCGATGGCTTCGACGTCTGCCGGGCCATCCGCCGCACCTCCGACGTGCCGATCGTCATGGTCACGGCGCGAGCCGACACCCATGACGTGGTGGCCGGGCTGGAGGCCGGTGCCGACGACTACCTGACCAAGCCGTTCGCACCCAAGGAGCTGTCGGCGCGGATCCGGGCGCTGCTGCGGAGGGCCCGCGCCACCGACGCCACCAACACCCACCTCCGCTTCGGCGATCTCGAGATCATCCCCGACGAGGGCGTGGTCCGCAGGGGCGGCGAGGAGATCCACCTGACCAAGACCGAGTTCCGCCTGCTGGTCGAGCTGGCGTCCAGCCCCGGCCGAGTGTTCAGCCGCGAGGTGCTGCTCGAGCGGGTGTGGGGCTACGGCTACTTCGGGGACGGCCGCCTGGTCGACGTGCACGTGCGCCGCCTGCGCACCAAGGTCGAGGCCGACCCCGCCAACCCGCGCCACGTCGTCACGGTGCGCGGCTTGGG
>Ga0299914_10001932_pt1 | contig 14032 bp, 14 predicted proteins | sample RVTome_10_FD_201361 | JGI IMG/M metagenome (GOLD analysis project Ga0299914, IMG submission 201361) | Soil microbial communities from uranium-contaminated site in the Upper Colorado River Basin, Wyoming, United States - RVT153D57 (version 2) ...
GCGGCTGATCGACGGCACCGCCCGCACGACCGGCGCGCTGATCCGCAACGAGAACGCGCTCCGCGGCCTGATCACGAACTTCAACGCGACGATGGCGGCCTTCGCCTCCGAGTCGGGCAACCTGCGCCGCTCGATCAGCGAGCTGCCGCTGACGCTCGAGAGCGCCAACCGCGCGTTCGCCTCGCTCAACGCGGCGTTCCCCTCCACGCGCGCCTTCGCGCGCGAGATCATCCCCGGCGTCCGCGAGACGCCGGCCACGATCGAGGCGGCGCTGCCGTGGATCGACCAGGCGCGGCCGCTGATGGGCGACGACGAGCTGGGCGGCCTCGCGCGCGAGCTGTCACCGGCCACCGAGGACCTGGCGAAGCTGACCGACCGCGCGATCGAGCTGCTGCCGCAGACCGACCTCGCGTCCAAGTGCGCGCGCGACGTGCTGCTGCCGACCGGCGACGTCGTGATCGAGGACGAGTTCACGACCGGCGTCGAGAACTACAAGGAGTTCTTCTACACGCTGGTCGGGCTCGCCGGCGAGGGCCAGAACTTCGACGGCAACGGGATGTACGTGCGCTTCCAGACCGGCGGCGGCGCCGAGTCGCTGTCGCTCGGCTCGGCGTCGTCCAACACCGGCGAGCTGTTCGGCAACGCGAAGGCCGTCCCGCTCGGCAACCGGCCGTTCTATCCCGGGAGGCGCCCGCCGTACCGGCCCGAGGTCGCATGCCACACGCAGACGCGGCCGGACCTCAACGGGCCCGCAGCCGCCAAGTCGCCCCCGACCGGCCAGGCCGCGCTGGCCGCCAAGAAGGCACTGCCCGAGCTGCGCGCCAAGCTGCGCCCGTTCGGCGACAAGGACGGGGTGCGCAGGTGACGGCGATCCGCAAGCACCTGCGCGACGTCGTGGCGATCATCGTCCTGCTCGTCATCTCGCTGATCGTCGCGGTCATCATCCTCGAGAACCAGCGGCTCGCGCTGCCGGCCGGTGTACCGGTGCTGGGGCGCGACTACGTCGAGATCGAGGCGGAGCTCTCGACCGCGCAGGCCGTGACGCCGGGCCAGGGGCAGACCGTGAACATCGCCGGCGTGGAGGTCGGCGAGATCGCGAGCGTCGAGCTCGAGGCCGGCAAGGCCGTGATCGGGCTGAACATCGAACGCGACCACGCGACGATCTACCGCGACGCCTCGATCCTGCTGCGGCCGAAGACCGGCCTCAAGGACATGGTGGCCGAGCTGACGCCGGGCACCGAGGAGGCCGGCGAGCTGACCGAGGGCGAGCGCATCCCGGCCTCGCAGACGCTGCCCGACGTCAACCTCGACGAGATCCTCGCCTCGCTCGACGCCGACACGCGCGACTACCTGAAGCTGCTGCTCGGTGACGGCGCGCAGGCGCTGCGGGGCAACGGCCGCGCGCTGGCGCAGACGATCCGCCGCTTCGAGCCGACCGCGCGGTACGCGCGCGAGGCCAACGAGCAGCTCGCCCTGCGCCGCACCAACATCAAGCGCGTCATCCACAACTTCTCGCTGCTGATGGAGGAGCTGGGAAGCAAGGACGCGCAGCTCGCCGAGTTCGTCGAGAGCTCGAACGCCGTGTTCGCGGCGCTCGCCAACCAGGACGCCAACATCCGCGCGACGCTGCAGGAGCTGCCGTCGACGCTCGACGAGTCGCAGCAGACGCTCGCCAAGGTCGACGCGATGGCCTCGGTGCTGGGCCCGACGCTCGAGGATCTGCGGCCCGGCGCGCGCGCGCTCGGCCCCGCGCTGCGCGACACGCGGCCGTTCCTGGAGACCACGACGCCGATCATCCGCGACGAGCTGCGCCCGTTCACGCGCGCCGCGCTGCCGACCGTGCGCCAGCTGCGGCCGGCGCTGCGCGACCTCGCGGCGGCCACGCCCGACCTCACGCGCAGCTTCCGCGTCCTCAACGCGCTGCTGAACACGCTCGCCTACAACCCGCCGGGCGCCACCGAGGAGGGCTACCTGTTCTGGCTCTCGTGGGCGAACCACGCCGGCTCGACCGTGTTCGCGACGCAGGATGCGCACGGGCCGATCCGCCACGGCATCGTCGTGTTCTCGTGCGCCACCGGGCAGCTGCTGGAGACGGTGGCGGGGACCAACCCGGCGCTCGGCACGCTCGTCGACCTCCTCAACGGCCCGAGCACGGAAGAGATCTGCCCGCAGTCCTCCCAGGACCCGGAGGGTGGCGGATGAACAAGGCCGCGCCCTCCTTCGGCCGCATCGCCGCCATGGTGGTCTTCGCGCTGTCGTGCTTCGGCCTGCTGCTGTTCCTGTGGCTGGCGTTCGGCGGCCCGATCCCGCTCAAGCCGCAGGGCTACCGCTTCCAGGTCTCGTTCGCCGAGGCGACCCAGCTCGCCACCGAGGCCGACGTGCGGATCTCGGGCGTGCCGGTCGGCCGCGTCAAGACGATCGAGCCCGACACGGAGACCGGCCGCTCGATCGTCGTGATCGAGCTCGAGTCCCGCTACGCGCCGATGCCCTCCGACGCACGCGCGATCCTGCGCCAGAAGACGCTGCTGGGCGAGACCTACGTCGAGCTCACGCCCGGCAGCGCCGAGGCCGAGCCGATCGCCGACGGCGACAGCCTCGCCGAGGGCCAGGTCTCGCCGACCGTTCAGCTCGACGAGATCTACCGCACGTTCGACGCCGAGACGCGGGCGGCGTTCCAGACCTGGATGCAGGAGCAGGCGAAGGCGATCGGCGACCACGGCCGCGACGTCAACGACGCGCTCGGGAACCTCGCGCCGTTCGCCGAGGACGCCGCGGTGCTGGTCGACATCCTCAACCGCCAGGAGGGCGCGGTCACGAGCCTGGTCTCCAACACCGGCGTGGTGTTCGAGGCGCTGACCGAGCGCGGCGGCCAGCTGCGCTCGCTGATCGAGAACTCCAACCGCGTCTTCGGAGCCACCGCGGCGCGCGACGACGAGCTCAAGGAGGCGTTCATCGCGCTGCCGACGTTCGAGCGCGAGTCGGCCCAGACGCTCGAGCGGCTCGCCGAGTTCTCGCTCGACACCGACCCGCTGGTCACCCAGCTGCGGCCGGCCGCGCGCGAGCTCAGCCCGACGCTGCGCGACCTCGGCGCGCTGGCGCCCGACCTCGAGGTGTTCTTCCGCGAGCTCGGGCCGCTGATCGACGCCTCCCGCGCGGGCTTCCCTGCCGCCGAGCAGGTGCTCGAGGACGCCCGGCCGCTGATCGCGCAGCTCGACCCGGCGATGCGCCAGCTCGGGCCGATCGTCGACTTCCTCGGCCTCTACCGGCGCGAGCTGACCGCGTTCTTCGCCAACACGCCGGCGGCGACCCAGGCGAAGGACACCAGCGGCGTGCACTACCTGCGCACCACCAACCCGCTCAACGCCGAGAACCTCGCCGTCTACCCGCGGCGGATCGGGACCAACCGGCCGAACGCGTACACGAAGCCGGGGAACTTCAGCCAGCTCGAAGACGGGCTGCCGGTGTTCGACGACCGCCACTGCGGCGCGGGGGTGCCCGACGTCACGAACACGCCGGCACTGCCGCTGCCGCCGCTCGTGGGCGAGCTGGTCCCGCAGGACCTCCTCGACCGGGTCATCGAGTTCGCGTTCGCCGGCCAGCCCGGGACCAACGGCCCGGCGCCGCCGTGCCGGCTCCAGGGGCCGTACGACTTCGGCGGCGAGGTGACGCAGTACCCGCACGTCAACGACCGCTAGCCCTCTACCCTCGCTGATGGGATGACGGCGTTCGAGCGGATCGTGCGCGCATCGGCCCGCCGGCCGGCGCGCGTGCTGGCGGTCGTCGCCGTGCTGGCGTTGGCCGGCGGCGCGGGCGCCCTGCAGCTTGAGCCGAGCGCCGCTACCGAGACGCTGGTCGATCGCGGGGCGGACAGCTACCAGGCGACTGAGCGCTACCGCGAGCGGTTCGGCGACCACTCGGTGATCGTGCTCGCCCGCGGCGAGCTGCCGAACCTCGTGCTGACGTCCAACCTCGGGCGCTTGATCGGTCTCGAGGGCTGCCTGTCCGGCAACAAGCCGCCCGGCGAGGAGGCGCCGGGCGGGCGCGGCTCGCCGTGCGACCGGCTGGCCGAGCTGCGGCCCGTGCAGGTCGTCTACGGGCCGGGCACCTTCATCAACGCCGCCGCGGGCGAGATCCGCGACCAGATCCGCAACCAGACGCAGGCCAAGGCGGCGGAGGCCGAGCGCGCGGCGCGCGCGGCGCGGCGTGTGGCGCGGGAGCAGGGCAAGCCGCCCGCCGAGCAGCGCCGGCTCGGCCGCTCGGCGCGCCAGCTCGTCTACGCGCAGTTCGTGCGCGACCTGCTCCAGGTCAACCTGCGCTACGGGCTCGGCCTGACCGGGCTGCCGAGCGTGGACGACCCCGAGTTCGTGTCGGCGCTGGTCTTCGACCCGTCGCGCGGGGCGACGACGCCGAAGGCGCGTTTCGCGTACCTGTTCCCGTCGAGCGAGTCGGCGCTGATCCAGGTGCGGCTCAAGCCGGGCCTGTCCGACGAGCGGCGCGAGGAGGCGATCGCGCTCGTCCGCGAGGCCGTGGAGATGCCGCAGTGGCGGCTGACCGGCGAGGCCGGCTATACGGTGACCGGCGCGCCGGTGGTGGCGGACGACCTGACCGAGGCGCTGGTCGGCTCGACGCTGCGGCTCCTGATCGCCGGCCTGGTGCTGATGGCGATCGTGCTCGCGCTGGTGTTCCGGACCCGGTTGCGGCTCGTCCCGCTGGCCGTGGCGCTCGCCGCCCTGGCGATCACGTTCGGCGCGACGGCGCTGCTCGGCCTGCCGCTGACGATGGCCTCGGTCGCCGTGCTGCCGGTGCTGCTCGGCCTCGGCGTCGACTACGCGATCCAGTACCAGGCGCGCGTGGAGGAGGAGGGGGAGATCCTGGGGGCGCCGCCCGACGGTTCATCCCGTGTGGAGCGATATCCCGTTGGGCACCCCCCAGCCGAGCGGGCGGCCCGCGTGGCGGTGCCCGTGATCGCGACCGCGGCGCTCGCCACCGGCGTCGGCTTCCTCGTGCTGCTGACGTCCCCGGTGCCGATGGTGCGCGGGTTCGGCGCGCTGCTGGTGGCCGGCATCGCGATCGCCTTCGCGCTCGCCCTGACCGCCGGGACGGCGGCGCTGACGCTCGGCTCGCGGCCGCGCGACGGGGCGCTGGCGCGTTCGCTGCGGGGGGCCGGCGAGCTGGTGGACGGCGCGGCGGACGCGCTCGCGCGACCGCTGCGCGGGCCGGCGCGCAGGGTCGGCTCGGCGGCCGTCGGCGGCGCGCTGCGGCGGCCCGGTCGCGTGCTCGCAGTCGGCCTGGCCGTCGCCGCGGTGGGCTGGGCGCTCGACTCGCAGACCGAGGTGGTCTCGGACGTCGAGCGCCTGGTGCCGCAGGACCTCCAGGCCGTCCAGGACCTGCGCGCGCTCCAGCGGTCCACCGGAGTGGCCGGCGAGATCGACGTCGTGATTGAGTCGCCACCCACCCGCGACCTCACCGACCCGGCCGTGGTGCGCTGGATGCGCGACTACCAGGCCGGCGTGCTCGAGGACTACGGCTACTCGGCCGAGCGCGGCTGCGGCAAGGCGGAGCTGTGCCCGGCGCTGTCGCTGCCCGACCTGTTCCGCTCGTCGGAGTCGGCAAGCGACCGCGAGCGGATCCGCGGGCTGCTCGACGCGGTGCCGCCGTACTTCTCGCAGGCCGTGATCACGTCGGACCGCCGGACGGCCAACCTCGCGTTCGGCATCCGCCTGGCCTCGCTCGAGCGCCAGAAGGAGATCATCGACGACCTGCGCGACCGGCTCGACCCGCCGCCGGGCGTCACCGCGCGGCTGGCCGGGCTCCCGGTGCTGGCCGCCGAGGCCAACGGGACGCTGTCGGACCCGCTGCGCCGGCTCGCGACGCTCGCCGTCGGCCTGCTCGCCGTGCTGCTCGTGCTGCTGCTCGTGCGGCGCCGCTCCAGCGGATCGTGGCGACGGGCCTGGGACCGGGCGTGGGTGCCGGTCGTGCCGATCGCGCTCGCCACCGGCTGGTCGGCGCTCGTGCTGTGGCTGCTGCAGGTCCCGCTCAACCCGCTGTCGGCCATGCTCGGCGCGCTCGTTCTCGCGATCTCGACCGAGTTCGCGGTGCTGCTGTCGGCGCGCTTCGAGGACGAGCGGGCCGCCGGGCATCCGCCGGGGGAGGCGATCCGGCGCACGTACCGCTCGACCGGCGCGGCCGTGCTCGCCTCCGGGGCGACGGCGATCGCCGGCTTCGCCGTGCTGGCGCTCTCGGACGTGCGCATGCTGCGCGACCTCGGCCTCGTCACGGTGGTCGACCTCACCGTCTCGCTGCTCGGCGTGCTCGCCGTGCTGCCGGCCGTGCTCGTGCTCGCCGAGCGGCGCTCGGCCGTCCGCCGCGCGCCCGAGCCGGCCGCGGCCCCCGCCGCCGTGGCGTGAGACGGCCGGGGCTGATCGTCGGCGTGCTGGCGGTGGTCGCGATCGCGTACATCTCCTACAACTCGCTCCAGACCGAGGGCCCCGGCTCGCGCGGCGTCGAGCCCGGGAGCGAGCTGCCGGCCTTCGCCGTCCCGCTCGCGCTATCGGACCTCGAGGGCGACGCGAACGTGTCCGAGGACGCGTGCGCGGTGCGCGGGGCGGACGTGTTGAACGTCTGCGAGCTGGCCGAGCGCGGCCCGGTGGTGCTCGCCTTCTTCGCCGAGCCGTCCGAGCGCTGCGACGCGGAGATCGACCTGCTCGACCGCCTGCGCCCGCGCTACCCCGAGGTGCAGTTCGCGGCCGTCGCGATCCGGGGCGGCCGCGACGACCTGCGGCGCCGCGTCGGCGAGCGGGGGTGGGAGCTCCCGGTCGGCCACGACCGCGACGGCGCGGTCGCCAACGTGTACGCGGTCGCCGTCTGCCCGACGATCACGTTCGCCGCGCGCGGCGGGGAGGTCCGCGAGACGTCGTTCGGGACGCAGGACGAGGGCGAGCTGACGGCGCAGATCGAGGCGCTGCGATGAAGGTCTCGGCCGGTGTCGTCGACGACGCGCTGGCCGCCGAGCACCCGGGGCTGGGGCTGGCCTGGACGGAGCTGGAGGCGGTCGCCGGGCCGACGCCGCCGGAGCTGCGCGAGCGGCTGCGCGCGATGGCCGACCGGCTCCGCGGCGCCGATGCGATCGCGATGCGCTCGCGCGAGGTTCCGCACGCCCACCGGGTGTTCTTCCGCCACGTCGGGCTCGACCCGGATGTCGTGCGGACGCCGGTCGAGGCGATCGTGCTGCGGCGCATGCGCGAGGGCGGCCTGCGCCCGCAGGGGCTGGTTCCCGACGCGCTCACGGTGGCGACGCTCGAGACCGGCGTCGGCGTGTGGGCGTTCGACGCCGCCGCGCTGTCCGGGCCGCCCGCGCTGCGCGAGCACGACGGGCGGCTGGTGATCGCCGACGTCGCCGGGCCGCTGGCGGTGCTGTTCGCCGAGCCGCACGCCCGCGCGGTGCCGGGCAAGCGCACGCGCCGGCTCGTGCTCGCCGCCGTGGCGGTGCCCGGCGTGGCCGGCCTGTTCGTGGAGGAGGCGCTATGGATCGCTTCCGACATCCTGGGCGGCTGAGTGACGAACTTCGTCCCGCCACGGCCCGGGACCGTAGGCTTCCGGCCATGCCTCGTCTCCTGCTCCTGCTCACGGCGCTTCTCCTGCTGATCGCGCCGGCCGCGCAGGCGGAGACGCTGACCTACCGCTTCGGCCCGATCCACGTCGGTCCCGGCCAGAACACGATCGAGTTCGCCGGCAACGACCTCAAGCCGCCCGGCGACGGCTGGATCACGCGCTTCAAGCCCAACCTCACATACGCGGACGGGACGGTCCCGCGCGTCGACGTCGTGCACCTGCACCACGGCGTCTGGCTCTCGAACCTCCAGCCGCTGTTCGCGGCCGGCGAGGAGAAGACCGAGATCGCCGCGCCCGCCGGCTACGGCTGGCGCCACCGGGCGAGCGACCAGTGGGTGATGAACCACATGATCCACAACCTCACGCCGACGCCGGCCGACGTCTACATCGACTACGAGCTCGACTTCGTGCCCGACGGCACGGCGCCGATGCAGGAGGTGCGGACGCTCTGGATGGACGTGATGGGCACGCAGATCTACCCGGTGTTCGACGTCAACCGCGGCGCCGGCGGGCGTGACGGCCGCTACACGTACCCGCGCGAGTCGCGGCAGAAGGGGTACCGCCGTCACCGCATGACCATCCAGGAGGACGGCGTGCTCGTCGCCACCGGCGGCCACCTGCACCCCGGCGGCCTGTGGACCGACCTGCACCTCGAGCGCGACGGCCGTCGCGTGCGCCTGTTCCGCTCGCGCGCGAAGTACTTCGAGCCGGCCGGCGCGGTGTCGTGGGACGTGGCGATGCAGGTGACGCCGGAGTCCTGGCGCGTCGGCGTCAAGCGCGGCGACGTCCTCTCGGTCTCGGCGACCTACGACTCCCGGCGAGCGTCGTGGTACGAGGCGATGGGAATCATGCAGGTCGCCTTCAACCCCGGCGGCACCGGACCCGACCCGTTCGCGGTCGACGTCGACGTGCGCGGGCGCATCACGCACGGGCACCTCCCCGAGAACCGCAACCACGGCGGCCTGTTCTCCGGCCTCAAGGACCCGCGGCGGCTGCTCGCCGGGCCGATGCCGAACGGCGGCCGCGTCGGGATCCGCAACTTCCTCTACGGCCGCGGCGACCTGCTCCTGACCGGGCGCAAGCGGCGCCCGCCGGCCGTCCGCCGCGGTCGCTCGCTGACGTTCGTCAACCGCGACGCGCGGCGCGGCATCCTGCACTCGATCACCTCCTGCCGCGCGCCCTGCAACCGCACGACCGGGATTGCCTACCCGCTCGCGAACGGCCCCGTGCGGTTCGACTCGGGCAACCTCGGCTTCGGGCCGCCCGGCGCCACGGCGGCGGCGCAGCGCGTGACCTGGAGGACGCCCAGGCGGCTGCGCTCCGGGCTCTACACGTACTTCTGCCGGGTCCACCCGTTCATGCGCGGGTCGTTCCGGGTCAGGCGCTGAGCTCGCGCAGGGCGGCTGCCAGGCGGTCGGTCGCGGCGCCGTCGCGCAGCGCGACGCGCACGTGCAGGTCGTCGCCCCACGCGGTGCCCGGGGTCACGTAGATCCGCGAGCCGGCGAGGTGGCGGGCGACGTCGGCGCCCTCCTGCGCCGACGACGTGAGCCAGATGAGATGCCCGTGGCCGGCGGGGAACGAGAAGGGCGTCCCCGCGAGCGCCGCCGCCAGCCGCTCGCGCTCGCGGGCGGCCGCGGCGCGCCGGCGGGCGACCAGCGCGCCGCCGTCGCGCACCGCCCACAGCATCGCGGCCTGAGCGGGCGCGGAGACGCCGCCGGCGGGAGACAGGCGCTCGATCAGCTCCTCGTCGTTCGCCAGTGCGCAGCCTGCGCGGAAGCCCGCCATCGCGTGCGCCTTCGAGAACGAGCGCACGACGAGCACGCGCTCGCGGGCCGCGAGCAGGCGCGCGACCGACGAGCGCTCGTCGCCGGGCGCGAACTCGGCCAGCGCGGCGTCGACCACGAGCCAGACGCGCTCGTCGAGCCGCTGGGCCAGGACGAGCAGATCGGCGGGCGGGACGGTCGCCCCGGTCGGGTCGTTCGGCGTGCACAGCGCCACGGCCGTCGTCTCGCGGCCCACGGCAGCGCCCAGCGCGTCCGCGTCGGCGGCGCCGGCCGGCGTCAGCGGCACGGGCACGGGAACGCCGCCCGCCTCGTGGACGAGCCGCGGCAGCGGGCCCCAGGCCGGCCAGGCCACCGCCACCTGCCCGCCGGTCCCGATCGCGCGGAACGCCGCGTGCAGCAGCTCGCCCGCGCCGTGGCCGGGCGCCACCTGGTCGGGGACGACTCCGTGGCGGGCGGCGAGCGCGTCGCGCAGCGGCCCGTCGTCCGGGTACGCGTTCACCGACCGCCGCAGGGCGTACGTCGCCGCATTGACCGCTTCGGCGTCGGGCGGCTCGTGCCAGGCGGGCGTGGTGAGGTCGAGCGCCGGCACCTCGGCCAGCGCGCTCGCCCGCTCGGCGTCGCGGCGCTCGCGCAGGTCGCGCGAGATCTCGTCGGGCGAGAGCTCCTCGAACTGGCGGTAGTACTCGCGCAGCCGCCTGATCACCGCGGCGCCAGGCTCGGAGCGGGCCCCTCGAGCACGACGAACCAGACGAGGAAGGCGAGGCCGGCGACGATCGCGGTCACCGCGAAGATCCGCACCAGCACGCCCTCGCGCTGCTGGTGCCCGGCGGCGCGGCGCAGGATCCGCCAGGCGCGGTCGAGCCGCGTCGCGAGCGCCAGCGTGAGCATCAGCGTCGCGATCATGCCGGCGAAGGCGACCGCGATCCCGAGGCTGACCGAGCCCGTCTGGTAGTCGACCTGCGAGCCGATCCACAGCCACGCCACCGGCTGCGGTCCCCACAGGCTCAGGCACAGCAGCACCTCGAGCACGAGCACGACCGCGGCCAGCGCGCCGTCCACCCGCCGCCGGCCGGCGCCGCCGCGCTCGGGCGCGCCGCGGTACTTCAGCGGCCCCGTGCCGGGACGGCGGCCGATGAACAGGCCACCGGTGTCGGTCGGATCGTTGCGCGGCATCGCTGCAGGCGAGGATACGGCCCCGCGCCCGGTGGTACGCTGGCTCGCGCCGAGCCGATGGCAGCGATCCTCCAGATCCCGGCGTCGATGCAGCGGGGCGATGAGCGCGCCGCGCGGGCCACCCTGCGGGCGCAGATCGCGCGGCTGGAGCGCGAGCACGCGACGGTGTTCACGGCCGCCTACCCGCGGCTCGACCCGGGCCCGCCGATGCCGTCGCTCGCCGGCCCGCGGCTGCTCTCGCTCGGGGAGCTCGAGCGCATCCGCGACGCGCTCGCGGCGCGCGTCGGCACGCTGCGAGCGGCGCTCGCCGAGCAGGAGGAACGCCAGGAGGCCGCGCGGTTGGAGCTCGAGCGGATGCTCGCCGACCCGCCCGCCCACCGGTGGCGCCGGCTCGCCAACGCCGACCTCGGCCTGCCCGGCTGCACGACCTACCACGTGCGCCCGCGCGCGGGCCTGCTGGGGATGCTGATGGGCTGGTGGCAGGTCAAGGTCTCCGGGGGTTGTCCGTAAGCAGCGTCGCCGAAGGCGGACGCCGCCAGGCGATAGCACCATGAATCGCCCGCGGGCGCCCTGGCACCCCTTCCCGCTGGTCGAGCTGTGCGTGCTCGCCGGGCTCGTGCTGCTCGTCCTCGGCCTGCTGAGCTTCGACAGCGACCGCGGCAAGGCGATGCTGCTCAGCGGCATGCTGCTCGGCTCGCTCGGCGGGCTCGACACGGCGCTGCGCGAGCACTTCGCGGGCTTCCGCTCGCACACGACCATCCTCGCCGCGCTTCCCGCGGTCGCGCTCGCGGGAGCCTGCTACTTCGCGAAGGCGCCGTGGCCGGCGGTCGTCGCCGGCGCCGTGCTGGCCTTCGCCGGGACGGCCTGGCTGCTGGCGCGCGCGTACCGGCGGCGCACCGGCTAGGGCGGAGGTCCGTGGCCATGACGTCGCGGAGTGGAAAGGTCTGGCATCGTCCGCGTACGACTGCGTCGTGGACCTGGCCGCCTTCATCGATCGCTACGACCAAGCGTGGAACGAGCACGATGTCGACGCGATCATGTCGATGCATGCCTCCGACATGGTGTTCGAGAACCACACCCGTGGGGTCAGGGCGGAGGGCGAGGCGGTCCGAGCGCTGCTCGAGTCGACCTTCGCCGAGCAGCCCGACCTGCGCTTCCGCGGTCGCAGGCGCTACGTCGGCGCCGACTTCGTCGTCAGCGAATGGACGGCCACGGCCACCGACGCGGACGGCCGCGTCACCGAGTGGGATGGCATCGACGTCTTCCCCTTCCGCGACGGTCTGATCGCCCGCAAGGACGTCTACTCGGGTTCCCACGCTCCGCGTGTGCTCTAGCAGCGCACCGGAGCCTTCCGGCACACCTGCTCGTCGACCGCGCTCGTCGCCCACGTGACCGTCCCCGAGGGCGTTCCCGCGGGAACGCGCACGTGGTCCCGACCACGCCGGCGGTGGGCCACGACCGCTGACGCCTCAGGTGGTCGGCGGGTCGCCGTGCTCGGCGCCGGGATCGCCGCCGCCTCCGCGCAGGCTGTCCCAGCGGCGGAAGCCGCCCTCGGTGTTGAGCACCTGGCCGGTGATCCAGCGGCCGTCGTCTGACACCAGCCAGGCGATCAGCCTCGCGGGATCGTCCGGCTCGCCCCAGCGCCCGGCCGGCACGCGGTCCGCGACCGCTGCGAGCAGCTCCGGGGTCGCCCAGCCGGTGTCGACCGGTCCCGGATTCACGCAGTTGACGGTGATCCCGCGGTCGGCGAGCTCATCGGCGAGCGTCAGCGTGACCGCGGCCAGCGCTCCCTTGGAAGCGGCGTAGGCGATCTCGCCCGGCATCGGACCGAGGTTCTGCCCCGACGTCATGAGCACGATCCGCCCACCCGGCCGGCCGTCGTGGGCCTGCGCGAACTCCTGGGCGAGCAACAGCGACGAGCGCGTGTTGATCGCCCAGTGAGCGTCGAGCATCGCCGCATCCAGGCCGCCGAGGCCGGCGTCGGCTCCGCTCGAGGCGTGGTTGCAGACGAGGATGTCGACGTGCCCGAACGCGCCTACGGCATGGGCGAAGAGACGCTGCGGGGCGCCCGCCTCGGCGAGATCCAGTCCGGCGTCGACGACCGTCGCGGCGGGATTCGCGAGCGCCGCGCGCAGCTCGTCCAGGACCGCATCGACACCGCCCGGATCCGGACCTACCGGGGTGTTGACGTCATGGGGCACGTGGTGATGCGCGAAGATCGACGCCCCCGCGGCGGCAAGCCGCCGGGCGATGGCGAAGCCGATGCCGGTGCGGCGACTCACGCCCGTGACGAGAGCCACGCGCCCACGCAACGGCAGAGCATCGGATGTCGTGCGGTCCATCGCACACCGAGCATCTCATCTCCCCGGCCCAGTACGCACGATCGGGCACCACGAGGCACGACGCTGCCGGCCGGTGCAGGCGCCGATGCTGCGGCGGGGCGCTCGCTCACCCGGAGCTCGCGACCCGGGAGACGCCGCCCGAAGACCTGTGCGGCAGCGCGCTCCACTACGCTGCCCGTCCGTGTCCGAGCCCAAGCGCATGCAGCTTCGCGGGCTGCACCACCTGACGGCCATCTCGGCCGACCTCGAGCGCACGGTCGCGTTCTACCGCGACCTGCTCGGCCTGCCGATCATCCACGACGGGCCGTCGGACGACGACCCCGGCACCCGCCACGTCTGGTTCGGCGCGCTGCACGGCGGCGCGGGCATGCTCCTGAGCTTCATGCAGTACCCCGAGCTGCCCAAGGGCACGGTGGGTGTCGGCTCCACCCACCACTTCGCGCTGATCGTCGACAGCGCCGAGGAGCAGGAGGCGTGGCGCGACTACCTGCGCAGCCACGGCGTCGAGTGCACCGACGTGTTCGACCGCGGGGCATTCCGATCGATCTACCTGCGCGACCCGGACGGCCACATCGTCGAGATCGCCACGCGCGGCCCGGGCTTCCCCGGCGCCGGCGGCGGGGCCGCGTAGCGGCCGCTCCGCCGGCGCCTGCCAGCCAGGTCCGGCTACCTCCCCCAGGAAGCCTCAGCGACCGTCGCCCAGGAAGCCTCGGCGACCGCGTAGACCGGGTCTCCCCCGAGCATCCCGGCCAGTGCACGCCGCTGTCGGTCCGTCATCGTGCCGACCGCCTTGGTCTCCGACATGGGGATCGACGCCAGGAACCTCCGGCACCGGGTCCGGCCCCACCGGTGCTGACTCATCAGCAGGTCGCTGATCGTCATGCTCTCCGCCTGCCACGGGCAACTCAGCACGACCTCGGCGACCGACGTCTCTCCCTCTGCCACCTGCCGCTTGAGCTCGGCCCGAGCCAGCCGAACCCGGTTCGCCTGCGCAAGCGCCCGCATGTGCTGCGCGGCAGGTGCTGTCGCAGTTGCGTCCATGAAACCTCCCCGCAGAGCGACGCGCTCCTCCGTGGTGCGATCGCCCCATATATTGAATTTGGCATGACCGGCCGGGTGGCA
>Ga0299914_10001933_pt1 | contig 14032 bp, 10 predicted proteins | sample RVTome_10_FD_201361 | JGI IMG/M metagenome (GOLD analysis project Ga0299914, IMG submission 201361) | Soil microbial communities from uranium-contaminated site in the Upper Colorado River Basin, Wyoming, United States - RVT153D57 (version 2) ...
TGTCGCGGCCTGGATCGAAGAGAACGGTGAAAGCGACAGAGGTGCGCCCCGTGAGATCTACTTCGGCGATTGGGCCGTAATCGGAAATGACGACCCGGCGGTCGACATCGCCTATCCGTTGAAGTAGACGAACGTAAGGGTTCAGGCCTTTTCGAGAGGGGCCCAGGCGAGCAGTAACCGCTTTTTCCCCTGGGTGTCGAACATGACCTCGGCTTCGGCGCGGTCGCCCACGCCGACGATCTCCCGGACGGTGCCCAGCCCCCATTTGTCGTGTCTGACCCGGTCTCCGGTCGTTACTGATCCAGGATCGACCTGGACCCGCGGGCCTGACGAGGCGCTGCGGTCGGCTGGCGACCGCCGCTGGCGTTTGCCGGCTTTCTGCAGGAGACCCTCCGGCACCTCCTTGAGGAACCGGGAAGGCGGGTTGTAGTTGGACCCGCCGAACAACATCCGATTCCATGCCGATGTGAGGAACAGGTGATCCTGGGCGCGGGTGATCCCCACGTAAGCGAGACGCCGCTCCTCTTCGAGTTCGCCGGGGTCGCCTAGTGATCTCATATGGGGGAAAACACCGTCTTCGAGCCCAACGATGAACACGACAGGGAATTCGAGTCCCTTGGCGGTGTGCAGCGTCATCAGCGTCACCGCTCCGGCCCCTTCCTCCCACTCATCGATGTCGGCGACCAGCGCAGTCGATTCGAGGAAGATCTCGAGCCTGCGCAGGTTGTCGAGTGCGTCAAAGTCCTCGTCTCCGATGACAGCGCCTTCATTCGACTGCTCGAACTCGGCCGCGACGCCGACCAACTCGCGGAGGTTCTCCACCCGTCCCATAGCCTCGATTGTCTTCTCGGCGTCGAGGCCGGCGACCATTGCGGTGTCCTCGAGGACCGACTGAACCGCCGCCTCCACACCATCAGCGGCGGCGCGCTCACGCATCAATCCGAGCAGCGCACCGAACTCGGCCACCGCTGATGCCGCCCTGGCGTTGAGTTGTGGGATCTCATTGACCCGGTCGATGGCCTCTGCGAACGTGATCCGGTTCGCCTGGCTGAACCGGTCGATGTGGGCGATGGTGGTGGCCCCGATCCCCCGCCTCGGCTCGTTGATGATGCGCTTCAGCGACACCTCGTCGGCGGGATTGACCAGTGTTCTCAGGTAGGCGACTGCGTCCTTGATCTCCTTGCGGTCGTAGAACTTGACCGACCCGACGACCGTGTACGGAATCGTCCGCCTCACGAAGACGTCTTCGATGACACGGGACATGGCGTTGGTCCGATAGAAGACGGCCATTTCGGCAAGGTTGAATCCTGTGGCTTGGAGGCGCTCGATCTCATCGACCACGAATCCCGCCTCGTCATGTTCGTCTTCCGCCTCGTAACGGATGATCAGTTCACCCATGCCCCGGTCGGACCAGAGGTTCTTCGGGGTCCGCTTGGTGTTGTTGGCGATCACCGAGTTCGCCGCCTGCAGGATGTTCTCCGTCGAGCGGTAGTTCTGATCCAGGATCACGACCCGCGCATCGGGATAGTCCTTTTCGAAATCGCGGATATTGCGGATGTCGGCACCCCGGAACTTGTAGATCGACTGGTCGGAGTCACCAACCACACAGATATTGCGGTGCTTTGCCGTGAGCTGCTTGACCAGCATGTACTGGGCGCGATTGGTGTCCTGGTACTCGTCGACCAGCACATACCGGAACCGGTCCTGGTAGTGCTCGAGGACATCGGGGAAAGCGCCGAATAGCTCGACTGTGATCATCAGAAGGTCGTCGAAGTCCATAGCGGATGCGGCAAGGAGCCGCTGCTGGTAGGAGCGGTAGATATCGGCGACCTGCTCGTGGTAGAAGCCTTCGCCCTGGTCTGAGAACGACTCGAAGTCGACGAGCTCGTTTTTCGCCTTGGAGATGGCGGCCTTGATCTGTTTCGGGGGGAACCGCTTCGGGTCGAGGTCGAGATCTTTGGAGACGATCTTGATGAGACGCAGCGAGTCGGCTTCGTCGTAGATGGAGAACCCGGACTTGTAGCCGAGCCGCGATGCCTCGCGGCGGAGGATGCGGACACATGCCGAGTGAAACGTCGATACCCACATCGAGTGCACGGCACCGCCCACGAGGCGTGCCACCCTCTCCCGCATCTCGTCTGCGGCCTTGTTGGTGAAGGTGATGGCGAGAATCGCCGCGGGCGCGACATTGTGGTCTCTCACCAGGTGGGCGATGCGATAGGTGAGGACGCGGGTCTTGCCCGAGCCCGCACCCGCAACCACAAGGACCGGCCCCTCGGTGGCAGCAACGGCCTCGCGTTGCGTGGGGTTCAGATCTGCGAAAAGGGGCGAGTCCGCTGGAACGTCATCCGGGAACCACTCAGCCTGCATCCCGGCTAACTGTACCGGCCCCCAGAGACTGAATCACAAACGTGTGATCAGAGTTTGTGGGCAGCCAGATCGACGTCGACTTCGGCTTCGGCCGCCACCTCGGGCTCACCCGGCCGGCCGTCCCCCTCGATAGCGCGCCGCTTCAGTGGCAGCGAGTAGCAGAAGCGGGCGCCGGTGGGGAAACGGCGCTCGTACCAGACATCCCCGCCCATTGCCCTGGCCAGCCGCCGCGCAATCGGCAGGCCGAGCCCGATGCCCGTGCTTTCCCTCGCGTCGCCTTTGGAGACCTGCTCGAAGTTCTCGAAGACCCTCTGCCGCTCCTCATCGGGAACGCCGGGGCCGTTGTCGGCGATGATCACCATGTACTGGTCTCCCATGACGAAGCCCTCGACCATGATCTGGTCGCCGCCGTATTTCCTCGCATTCTCGAGCAGGTTCCTCAGTGTCTGTTGCACTCGTCTCCGGTCGGCCTTCACCCGAACTCCTTCAGGAAGGTTGACCTCGGCCACCTTGCCGCTGCCAGTCGGGAAGACCATCGCGGACACATCTTCGATGAGCTCGCCCAGGTCGAAGAGCTCTGGGTAGAAGCGCATCCGGTTGGCCTCGAGCCTGGGGATGACCAGCACATCCTCGACGAGGTCACTCAGATAAACCGATTGCACGTTGATGATTCCGAGGAACTCGTCCACTTCGGCTTCGGGAAGCTCTTTCCAGCTGTGCACCAGAGTGTCAGCGAAGCCGGCAATGGATGTGAGCGGTGTCCGCAATTCGTGGCTGACCATCGCCACGAAGTCGTTCTTGATCGTGTGGGCCTCCTCGGAGAGCCGCAGGACCTCTTTCTCCCTGGCCCGGCCCGCTGCCGTGATGCGGAGCGCGATTAGAACCGCTACAACACCCACGAGGGGCAACACGTAGCCCAGCAGGTCGGGCAGGGAGGGCAACTCAACCATCACATAAGACTATCGGCCGAACCGACCAGGGTGTTAACAAGAACCTGAGGAGTTTGACCGAGCGCCGAGCGAGCGAAGCGATCGGCTGTCCTCCCGCTTGCGCCGAGGTTGGTCCCTGCGCCCGACGAAGTAGGGCGGAGGTAGGAGGGAGAGATCCCCACGGGCTGGGAGCTCAAGCACCTTTGGTGAGAACGCCCCACCCTCCCGGCTCGACTGTCAGCTGGCCGTTGTGTCGGCGGCTTCGTCGATGCCTATCAGCCTACGGATCGTGCTGGAGAGGACGCCCTGGCGGAGGTCGAATTTATCGAGGTAGGCATCGACGCCCACCCGCCATGCTTCCTGTTTCTCCTCAGGGGTGGCGACACCGGAGACCATGACGATGGGGACGTCGACATCGGCGCCTCTGAGGGCCCGGACCAGGTCGGTGCCGCTGGAGCGCGGCATCGAGTAGTCAACGACCAGAGCGTCGAACTCCTCTTCGGCCATGGCCATCACTGCCTCTCGCGCTCCTCCCGCCACCGTAACCTCGAAGCCGGCCCCGTTGAGAGTGGCGGAGAGAAGCTGTCTTACACCTGCGGAGTCATCGACAACGAGGACCCTCGGCTTGCCGTCGATGGGGCGGGGACGGCGGCCGGCGAACATTCCGAGATAGTTGGGGTCGAGCACGACAAGGATCTGCCCGGCGCCCAACAGGGCAGCACCGGTTACGTGTCCCGGCCCCTCGAGTATCGGACCGAGGTTCTTCACGGCGACGCGGCGGCGATCGACTAGCTCGTCGACCGAGACGGCAATCAGGCCGAATCGGGTGTTGACAATGACTATCTCCTGCTCGTCAGCATCGCCCTCGTGTCCGACCGCTTCGGCCAGCGACACATACGGCACGTCACCAGAGGCAAAGCGGATGGTCCGACCCGACGGGGTCGTCTGTATCTCCGCCTTCGACAGGGACATCGAAGCTTCGACAGAAGCCTCAGGCAAGCCCCAGAACTGGTCGCCGGTCGCCACGATCACCGCGTCCTGGAGAACCATCGAAACCGGGAGCGTCATCACCACGGTGGTTCCCTTGTCTCGTTGCGACTCGATGCGGATCACACCGCGCACCAGTTCCACAGCTTCCCGAACCGAGGTGAGGCCCTCACCCGATCCCGAGAACTCGGTTGGCGGGTCGACCGTGGAGAAGCCGGGATGGAAAAGCAAGGGAGTGAGGACGGTGGGAAGCGGGGCCATGTCCCGCTCCTCGGCGGTCCTGGCCACCAGGCTCCAGTCGATCCCGCCACCGTCGTCGGCGACCGAAATCTCCACCTTTCCGTCTATCGAGCGGATGCCCACGGTGATCGTCCCTGTGGCCGCTTTGCCCAGGCTGACTCGGTGATCGGCATCCTCCAACCCATGATCGACGGCGTTCACCAGCAGGTGGCGGAGCGGCTCACGGAGCAGGTCGACGATCTGGCGGTCGATGTGGATCGGCTCACCGATCAACTCCAGACGGACGTCCTTGCCAATCCTCCGGCCCAAATACCTGACGAACTGGTGGAACGTCGAGGTGACCTCGGCAAAGCTGACGTCGGCGAGGGAGACGGCCTGATCCTGGATCTCGCTTATGGAACTGCTCAGCTTCTCCAACTGGACCCGCCATGCCTTGCGGAACATGTCCGGGTCGGCACCTTCGATCGAAACCAGAGAGAGATCGGCGAGTGCATCGGCGTCGAGGGACACCTCGACGACCCGGTTGATGAGTCGGTAGAGGTCGCCGGTGTCGACCCGGGTCACCCCGCCGAGCAGTGATTCGGAGACCGACGAGAGCAGACCCCCGAGCGAGCCGGCCTCAGGGCCCGGCAGCGTGAGCACCTCGCTCGACACTCCGACTTTGAGACCCTCGGCCAGCCGGCGGATCAGTTTGGGCAGCTCGTCGCTTTCGTCGTCGACGGCTGAAGGGAGCCGTCCTGCTGCCGCCTCCATGGCTACCACAACATCGCCTTCCGGCGCCTTGCCCTCGAGGACGCCACGCCAGAGTTGTTCGAGACAGGTGGCGGCTTCACGGATGCGATCGTGCCCGAGCAGGCCAGAGGAACCCTTGATGGTGTGTGCGTCCCGAATCAAGTCAGGAACATCAGCCGCAGCAAGAGTCCGGTCGCGCAGAGCTCTCGCCCCCGAAACCAGTCGATCGGATCGCTGTTGGAGCTCCTCGCGAAAGATGCGGGTGAGCTCCGGAGTATTCAAGTCCAAGTGTTCTTCCTGGCCGTTTTTCTTTCTATCGGCACGGCATAAAAAGTCTTGAACAGAACTAGGTTTTTCGGGGCTATTCCCACTCGATGGTGGCGGGTGGTTTGCTCGAAATATCGTATGCGACTCGGTTGATCCCCGGCACCTCATTGATGATCCGGCTCGACATCTTCTCAAGCAGTTCGTAGGGCAACCGGGCCCAGTCGGCGGTCATCGCGTCCTCGGAGGTCACCGCCCGAATGACAAGTGGATAGGCGTACGTCCGCCCGTCGCCCTGGACACCGACGGTTTTGACCGCCGGGAGCACCGCAAACGCTTGCCAGATCTCCCTGTATAGGCCCGCCCGTTTGATTTCCTCGGTGACGATGTGGTCGGCGGCGCGCAGCAGATCGAGACGTTCCTTGGTGATGTCTCCGATGATGCGCACGGCGAGGCCAGGTCCGGGAAAGGGTTGGCGCCAGACAATGTCCTGGGGAAGGCCCAGCTCCTCACCCACGGCTCGTACCTCATCCTTGAACAGGTCTCGCAGCGGTTCGACCAGCTCGAACTTCATGTCCGCAGGAAGGCCACCCACGTTGTGATGGGTCTTGATGGTGGCGGCGGTCGCCGAGCCCGACTCGATGACGTCGGGATATAACGTGCCCTGGACCAGGAATCGGGCGTCGCCAATCGACGAGGCTGCCTCTTCGAAGACCCTGATGAACTCCGCACCGATGATCTTGCGCTTTGCCTCGGGATCGGAAACCCCCGCTAACTTCTCGAGGAAACGGTCTTCGGCCTTCACATGGACCAGATCAACCTCGAAATGCGACCGGAAGGTCTCTTCAACTTGCTGCCCCTCCCCCGCGCGGAGCAGCCCATGGTCGACAAAGATGCAGGTCAACTGGTCGCCAACGGCTGCATGAACCAGGGCGGCCGCTACAGCAGAGTCGACGCCGCCTGACAACCCGCAGATGACCCTGCCGTCACCGACCTGGTTGCGAATGATCTCCACCTGGGATTCGATGATGGAGTGGCTGGTCCACTCGGGGAGGAGCTCGCAGACCTCGTAGAGGAACCGCTGCAGGATCTCTGTGCCCCGTGGCGTATGGACCACCTCGGGATGGAACTGGACACCGTACATCCTGCGCTCGCGGTCCTCCATCACGGCCACTGCGGCGCCCGGCGTCGACGCCACGGAGACAAACCCGGGCGGCGGCCCGGTCACTTCGTCACGATGTGACATCCACACCTGCTGCTCTTTGGGCAGTTCGGCAAGCAGAAGGCTATCGGCCACCACCTGAAGCTGGGACTTGCCGAACTCTGCGTTGCCCGTGTTGGCCACCTTTCCCCCGGCGACACTGGCGATCAATTGGTGGCCGTAGCAAATGCCGAGGACAGGTATCCCGAGATCGAGGATCGCAGGGTCCATGCGAAAAGCGTCATCGGCATAAACAGACGCCGGGCCACCCGAGAGGATCAGACCAGCCGGTCGGCGGGCGCGGACCTCGGCAGCGGAAATGTCACGGGAGACGATCTCTGAGTGAATGTGCGCCTCGCGCACCCGACGGGCGATCAGCTGGGCGTACTGGGCCCCGAAGTCGAGGACCAGAACCGTGGCGACATCGTCAGACGGCTTCACGCCTCCGGTCACCACCCGGCATTCCGCTCTACCAAGGCGGGACTCACCCCATCCCGACCTGTTGGTTGCGCTGCAACGACTTACCCTCCGTCTGCAGCGACGGTGCAATCATCACTTCGGCCTTCTGGAACTCCTTGACGTCGGAATAGCCCGTGGTCGCCATCGACATCTGCAGGCCACCGAAGAGGTTGAGCTTGCCGTCGTTCTCATGTGCGGGGCCGACGAGGATCTGCTCGAGGGTCCCTCGATCGCCGACACGTACCCTGGCCCCCCTGGGGAGCGTCGGGTGGAATGTCGCCATACCCCAGTGGTATCCCTTACCCGGGGCCTCGGTGGCCGAGGCGAGGGGCGAACCGATCATCACCGCATCGGCGCCGCAGGCGATTGCCTTGGACACGTCGCCACCGGTGCGCATCCCGCCATCGGCGATTACATGGACATAGCGGCCGGTCTCGTCGAGATAGCGGATCCGCGCTCCGGCAGCATCAGCGATGGCGGTGGCCTGGGGCACACCAACGCCGAGGACACCTCTCGTCGTGCATGCGGCTCCTGGGCCGACGCCGACCAAGACGCCCACCGCGCCGGTCCGCATCAGGTGCAGCGCAGTCGAATAACTGGCGCAACCTCCGACAATCACCGGGACCGGGCAGTTTGCGATGTATTCCTTGAGATTCAGGGCCTCAGCCCGGGTGGAGACATGCTCGGCGGAAACCACAGTCCCCTGAATGACCAGGATGTCGAGACCCGCCTCTAAGGCTGCCGGCGCCCATTCCCTGACCCGCTGCGGGGTGAGGGAGGAGGCGGTGACGATCCCTTCGGCTTTCATATCTGCGATCCGTTTGCCGATGAGGTCGGTGTCAACCGGGGCAAGGTAAATCTCCTGCATCCGCAGAGTCGCCTTCTCATTGTCGAGTTCGGCTATCTCCTCGAAGTATGGAGTGGGGTCCTCGTAACGGGTCCAGAGCCCTTCGAGATTGAGCACGCCGAGCCCGCCGAGCTTTCCGATCGCGACTGCGGTGTCGGGGCTTATCGCCGAGTCCATGGCGGAGCCCATCATGGGAAGGTCGAACTTGAAGGCGTCGAGCTGCCAGGAGATGTCTACGTCGTCGGGGTCTCGTGTCCGCCGTGACGGGACGATTGCGATGTCGTCGAAGCCGTACGCCTGCCGGCCTGACTTGCCAATGCCGATCTCTATTTCCACTGTTCCTCCGCCGGACGTTTGGCCAAGGGTAACAGTGCGTACCCGGTTCGAATCGGTAGGCTCCCGCCACGTGATTCGCTCCTGGACTCTTCTCGACTTCGTCCTCGTCATACTCGGGGGTTTTCTCGGTGCGACAGCCGTTGCCGCCATCGGGCCAGCAGTCGAAAGCGACGAGTTGATCGTGCTCGGCCTCCTCGGCTGGTATGTCGGCCAACTTTTCGTCCTCTGGTTGGTGGGGCGGTCGAAGCCTCCCGACTCCCTCGGGTTCGAGGTGCGGGGACGCGACTCGGTATACATCTTCGCCGGCCTCGGACTCCAGATGGGGCTGTATATCCTCTTCCTGCCCCTCGTGATCATCCTCTTCCCGGAAGGGGGAACCGCCCAGGAAGTCGCGGATGTGATCGTGGGCCTCGAATCGGATGGGACCCGTCTCATGTCTCTGCTGGTGGCGGTGCTCCTGGCGCCGGTAACCGAGGAACTGGCATTCCGGGGTGTCCTGATCAAAGCCCTGGGCGAGCGGTCGAGGAGGACTCTCATCGTGGTGAGCGCCGCAGTGTTCTCGCTGATTCACATCCTCGGGCTGAGCCCTGACAACCTGCTGGCCGCCGCCGCTGTGGTTCTGCCCCGGCTTTTTATCGTCGGCGCCGTTCTCGCCTGGGTCACCCTCCGCTCGGGGCGACTCGGGCCTGCCATCTTCCTTCACAGCGGCTTGAATCTCCTCGCCGCACTGGTACTGCTCAGCGCCGGCTAGGTGTTCCAGCTAACCGATACCGACCGCTTTCCTGACGGAGACCATCTCCGCCTCGGCTCGTTCCCGGGCCTCGGCACCGTTTCGGGCCATGAGTTCGGCAACGTCAGGAGCACTGAACGACTCATATGAGGCGGCGATCGGTCCGATCACCTCGGCTATCGCCTCCCCGACTGCGATCTTGAACGTGCCGTAGCCAGAATCGGCGTACTCGTCGACCAGGCTCGCTATCGACCTGGCCGAGAAGACAGAGAAGATCTCAAGCAGGTTCGATATCCCCGGTTTGGCGGCACGGTCATACGACACCTCGGTGCCGGTGTCGGTGACGGCTGACTTCACCTTCTTGATGACCTGATCTGGTGTGTCGGTGAGGAGAATCCGCGACTTCAGGCTCGGATCCGACTTCGACATCTTCGACATCGGGTCAATCAGTGACATCACCCGGGCCCCGATCTTGGGGGTGATCCGTTCAGGCACCGGGAACAGGTCGCCGAATCGGGAGTTGAACCTGGTTGCGAGGTCGCGGGTGAGTTCCAAGTGCTGGGCCTGGTCATCACCAACCGGGACTGCGTGCACCTTGTGAACGAGGATGTCCGCTGCCTGGAGCACCGGATAGGCCAGGACCCCCAGGTTCTGGCCGGCACGGTCTGACTTCTCCTTGAATTGCGTCATTCGCTCCAGCTGGCCGATGCCGGACATCGTCCCCAGGATCCAGGCCAGCTCGGCATGCTGGGGCACATCCGACTGGAAGTACAGAAGCGATCGGTCCGGATCGATGCCGACGGCGAGCAGCATCCTGGCCGTCTCCAGGCGCGCCGCGGAGAGCTCGGCGGGCTCGTAGGGCGATGTCATGGCGTGCAGGTCGACCACGCAGTAGATCGTGTCGTACTCGTCCTGCATCGTCACCCAGTTCTTCAACGCACCCACGTAGTTGCCCAGGTGCAACTCACCTGTTGGCTGGATGCCTGAGAAGACTCGTTTCGATTCACTCATCTAGTGTCCTGTCGGTGGATTCGGTTGATATTTCGGCGAGCAATTGTCGTTCCTGGCAAGGACGCAGGACGCAGGCGCACCGGGTCGTGCATCAAGGACGAGGACGCCGCCAGGGGCGACAAGGGCCGTTGAAATACAAGCACGATCTGCCGACAGGACACTAACTACCTCTTTACTCACAAAAAAACCGCCGGTGACGTGCAACCGACGGCTCAACAAACGCGGCGGGGCACACCTATGTGGAAGTCCACCGCCAGAGGTTGCCATGCGTTTTCATCAGGCTGAACTCTACCGTGCGCGGGATGATGGTTCAACGCAAATGACGACGAACCTCATCGATGGTGTCGGCTTCCTCCGGAGTCTTGTCGTCCCGGTAGCGTTTCACCCGGGCGAAGCGCAGAGCGACTCCACCCGGATAGCGTGTGCTCCGCTGAACGCCGTCGAAAGCGATCTCGTAGACGATGCTCGGCTCAAGGAAGACGATGTGCCCCTTACGATCTCGTTCGATCTCGAGGAACCGGGTCGTCTGCGCCTCCAGCATTTCGTCGGTAAGGCCCTTGAACGTCTTGCCGAGCATCACAAAGCCGCCGTCCGGGTCGCGGGCGCCCAGATGGAGATTCGACAACCAGCCCTGGCGTCGACCCGAGCCCCACTCCGCTGCCAGGATCACCAGGTCGAGAGTGTGGGTTGGCTTCACCTTCAGCCAGCCCGAACCGCGCCTGCCCGCCTCGTAGGGCAGGTCGGGGTCTTTGACCACCACACCCTCGAAACCCGCAGACACCGATTCCTCGAAGAAGGCTTCGGCCCGTTTCGGGTCGTCGGTGACTATCGAATCAACCCGTGATTGTTCGGGAACTGCCGATGCGAGGACGTTTCTCCGGGTGCGCAGCGGCTCGTCGACGAGGTCGTGTCCGTCGAGATGAAGAATATCGAAGAAGAAGCCGGCGAGTTTCAGCCCCGACGCTTCGGCTATCCCGCTCATCGAGTCCTGGAACGACATCGGTGACCCCGATGCATCCATGAGTAGACCTTCGCCGTCGAGGATCACCGAGTCGACGTCGAGGGCCAACAAGGCTGCGACGACCCCCGGCATGTCGGACGTGACGTCTCTCAGATTCCGGGTGAACACGGCTACGCGATCGCCGACGCGATGGACTTGCAGTCGGAGCCCGTCGAGCTTGCGCTCCACCACAGCGGTTCCCAGCCCGGCAACGGCTTCGGCTGCCGTATCCGCGGTCTTTGCAAGCATCGGTTGGACCGGTGTCATCAGTTCCAGCGAGGAGATCCCCAGAGAATCCGGGCCTGCAACGAGAGCATCGGCAGCCACGGCAATCAGGTCGCCACGAACCATGGCCGCTCTTCGCACCTTCGCGAGCGGGACGTCCAGGGCCAACGCCACGGCATCGGCCATCACCCCTTCGAGAGCGCCCTGGCGGAGGTTTCTGAGAAGTAGGCCCCGAAGAAAGAGTTGTTCGTCCGCCGTTGCACCGGCGAACAGATTGTCGAGCAGTTGCCGCTTGATTGCGTTCGATCCTGGCCCGCCAACACCGGAGATTTCTTCGAGCACATGGTCGACATCGAGGATCTCGAGCGAGGGTGAGGTTGCAGGCTCCACATCAACTGCACCTACGGCTGAGTAGCCGACTCCGAGTGGGCTCTGCAGGGGGCGGCCGCTCAGGTACGACACCGCTGCCCGGGCTTCGTCCGGACTGAGATGGGCAAGGAGCCCGGCGAGCAACTCCGTCTTTTTCGAGCGCGCCCTTGTTGCTGACACCGACGCCGACACCTGCACGAGGTCGGCAAGCAACACTCAGGTCACACCCTCGGACGCGAGAAACTCCTCCTGCTCTTCGACAAGCCCCCACGTCCCTGAGATCTCCATCCCATTGACCCGGGCCTCCTGGCCCCCATCGATGAACCGCGTCGCGGACAGCGCCGAATCGGAGAGGTCGGCATCGGTCAGGTCTGCCCCGGCGAAATTGGCACCCTCCACGTCGGATCCGGAGAGGTCGGCCCCGGCCAGGTTGGCGCCGCGCAGATCGCTCAACGACAGGTTGCACCCCCGCATATCGGCGCCTGTGAGGTCGACACCCCGCAGATCGCAGTTCTTGAGGTAGAGCCGGGTCAGGTGTCTGTTGGCCGGAACCCACTGTCTGAGGTCGAGACCGAGCATCACCCGTCCCCGATACTTGTCATAATTTCCAGCAGTCAGGAAGCGCATGAGCTGCTCGGGCCGCAGCGAACCCGACGTGAACCGCTCACTTCCCGTGGTCGGGTCGGCATTGTTGTGATACGACGAGTTCTCCTCCCACCAGCCTGGGCGGTCTTCTGCGAGAAGGTCAATCCGCCTGATCCATTTGATCGACTTGTAGAAATAGCGCCCCGGAGTCACCACTCTGACCGGGCCGCCATGCCCGGGTTCGAGGGCCTGGCCATCGACTTGATGGACGAGCCAGGAACTCTCCAGGGCGACATCGAGCGGCAGGGAGGTGTGATGGTCACGGTCGCTGTAGGCGGTGAACGACACGAATCTGGCCGAAGGGGTCACGTCGGCCCCGTCGACGATATCCCTGAGAGGCACTCCGGTGAACTCGGTGTCGAAGCGAGTCCAGGAAGTCACGCAGTGGATATCGAACCTCACCGGCTTCTGCGGGAGGGCGAGAAACGAGGCGAGGTCGAGGTCGAAGGGCTTTTCGATCTCTCCCCGCACCGCCAGGGTCCATCTATCCAGAGAGGCTGCCAGCTCCTGAGACGGTGCCCTCTCCCCGACGACCGGGAAACGCCTGGTCTCGATCTGACCTGGCGGAAGCCTCGTCACCCGGAGTCTCCCCTTTCGGCCGTGGTCGGAGAGACAAAGTCGGAGACCAGATCGGCAGGATCGCTGACTGCAAGCAGAACCGCGGCGCCGAAGTCGGTGATATGGTCGACAACCTCGATCTCGAGTTCAACGACAGAGCCTTCCTCGAGCCCACGAAGCGTTGTCGCGAGCCCGACCGCCTGCATCAGCGACAGTCCATCGTCGACCGTCACGAAGGGTGCTACTGCCTGGGCGATCCCGATGATCTCACTCGGGTTGCCGAAGTCGGCCACCCGACTCATCATCGACATCATGAACTCGCGCTGGCGTTCGTTCCGAAGGAGGTCCGATGCCCCGTCGACAGTTGTCCACCCGTTTTCGGTGAGCTCCTGGGTCTGTCGGGATCGGAGCCATGCGAGGGTCTGTTCACCGTCGGCCAGGGTGCAGCCTGCAGGAAGCGCCAGATTCGCCAAGGAGTCACGGACGGGACGGGCCAGGCAGATCTCATAACCCCCAACTGCGTCGACGGCACCCTGGAATCCCCCGAGGTCCACCATGGCAAAATGGTCCACCTGAACCCCGATCAGGGATTCGACGGTCTCGACGAGCACGGTCGGGCCGTTCATCGAGCCGCATCCCTCCAGGGCTTCATTGACACGTTGTTGGCCGTCTTCACAGACCTTGTCGACCCACAGGTCACGAGGAATCGACATTATTGCCGCGTTGTCGGGATCATCGCGGGGGCGGATCAACACCATCACCACGTCTGCACGCTGGCCTTCGAAGTCGCCGAAGCCGTCCTCGTCGTCGATGTTCTCACGGGAGTCCGACCCGACAATAAGGGCGACATCGAGATCGTCATCTCCCGACGACGGAACGGTGATCTCGGAATCGTCTTCGTCCTCGCTGTCATCGGAATCCTCTTCAGTACCGGCGTCCGGGTCGAAATCGGCTGGCCGATCGATCGTCACCCTCTGAACATCTCCCCAGGTGGACGCAGTCAAATAGGCCCCGGCTCCGACCAGGAGGACGACGGCAGCTGCAACGATCAGAAGGACGCGTTTACGGTTCAAGAGGTTTCACCACGCATAAGGAGTCTATACCCGAATGGCACCCTGGGCACACTCGC
>Ga0299914_10001934_pt1 | contig 14031 bp, 11 predicted proteins | sample RVTome_10_FD_201361 | JGI IMG/M metagenome (GOLD analysis project Ga0299914, IMG submission 201361) | Soil microbial communities from uranium-contaminated site in the Upper Colorado River Basin, Wyoming, United States - RVT153D57 (version 2) ...
GACCAGGTGATCATTAATTGTTTCACGCTCTGCATCACTCAACGTACGATAAACATATCCGACCAATAATTCACCACTAATGTGTTGTTTCATATTATTTCTTCACCCAAATCCTGTAGTTCAATTTCCGTCAATTCTTTCTCCAGGCGTTGGTAAGCCAGGCGCACGCGTGATTGAGCTGTCTTCATCGGGCAACCAATAATGTCGCCGATCTCCCGATAGGTATAACCGCCCCAGTGCCGCAACACAATCGCCTCACGCAGTGACGGGCTAAGCGACTTCACCGCTTGCCACACCTCGCTACGGGTTTCTGTTCGAATGGTTTGCCTGAGTAGGTCCGAGTCTGGCGCTGGACGATCCTGCCTACCAGACAACAAGGCTGTTAACGAAAACGTGGGCAAGCGCCGTTTGCGCTGAATATCACGACAGCGCCCCACCGTGATCATATGTAACCAGGTGGTAAACTTGCTGCGCTGTGGATCGTAGCGGCTGATATTGAGCAGGGCATATGTTAGTGCATCTTGGGCAGCTTCCTGGGCATCGGCCGTATTGCCCAATAGCCCATAAGCAAGATAATAGGTACGTTGCCGGTGTAGATTATATAACTCTTCAGCGGCCCATTCATCACCTGCTTGCCAGCGCTCAATAAGCCTGTTAATGTCTCCCATTTCAAGTCAATTCCACCAGGTGCTGTTGACATTTCTAGAAGCAGCCTGCCGCTTGTTCACCTGTCGAAATGTCAATACGGCCTAATCGTACCAACGTTTCTATACATTGGTACGCAAAATTTGCTAAGAATGCTCACAAAATGGGGAGGAAAAGTTTGCTAATGGCGATATTTGCCTGGTAGGTATGTGTCACCAGAGGTGGCACCTCAAGTGCTCCCTCACGGCCCTTTGAGACATAAAGGTCTAGCTGGTGATCTTTGAAACAGCTAATAAGCTCCCAACTCAATCAAGCGCTCGTCACTAATACCAAAATGGTGAGCAATCTCGTGAATCACGGTATGGCGTACACGATCACGGATAGCCACTGCATCCGGTCCTGCTGCCCGCTCAATCGGCCCTTGAAAAAGGGTAATGATGTCAGGCGCAACCAGCATGTAGCCCGAGGTGCGTTTCGTCAGGGGAACCCCTTCATACAAGCCCAACAAGGTACGGCCGGCAGGCACACCGGCCCGGCGCAGCCTGGCCCTTGTCGGCCAGGCTGCGATCAAAAGCTCAATATTCTGCATCTTCTCCAGAAAAAAGGGTGGCAGACTGTCCACAGCTTCCGCTACCAGTTGCTCAAATTCCTCAGATGCCAAAGTCAACATCAATAAACTATATCATCTATGAGCCTGATTTAACAGCCTGCTTTATACTCGTTGCCATCTACACAAATAAGAGAGGAAAAAATGAGCGATAAACCAACCTTCCGCAGTCAGCATTGGTTTGGCAGCCACGATGTCTTAGGCTTCACCCACCGCAGTTGGATTAAGAACCAGGGCTATCCCGATCATTTGTTTGACGGCCGTCCCGTCATCGGCATCTGCAACACCTGGAGCGATCTTACGCCTTGCAACGGTCATTTCCGTATATTGGCCGAAATGGTCAAACGCGGCGTGTATGAAGCCGGTGGTTATCCCCTGGAATTCCCTGTCATGTCCCTGGGTGAAATTCTCATGCGTCCCACCACCATGCTCTACCGCAACCTGGCCAGCATGGACGTCGAAGAGACCATCCGCGCCAATCCCCTTGACGGCATCGTCCTGCTCACCGGCTGCGATAAAACCACCCCCTCCACCCTCATGGGAGCCTGCAGCGTGGACTTGCCCACTATCATCGTCAATGGCGGCCCTATGCTTAACGGCAAATATCGTGGCCGCGACATCGGCTCCGGCACCGATGTCTGGAAGTTTGACGCCGACATCCGCGCTGGTGATATGAGCCTGGAAGAATTTTTTGAAGCGGAATCTTGTATGTCCCGCAGTGACGGCCACTGTATGACGATGGGCACAGCCTCAACAATGGCCTGTATGGTCGAGGCCTTGGGGCTAACCTTGCCAGGAGCCGCAGCCATCCCGGCCGCCGATTCCCGCCGCCGCCGCCTGGCCCACCTCAGCGGTAACCGTATCGTGCAGATGGTCAAAGAGGATTTGCGCCTCTCCCAGATCTTAAGGCGAGAATCCTTTGAGAATGCCATTATGGTCAATGCGGCCGTTGGCGGCTCCTCCAATTTTGTCATTCACCTCCTGGCCATTGCCGGCCGTATTGGCATCGAATTGGCTTTGGACGATTTCGACCGCTTAGGCAGCCACCTGCCGCTGCTGGTCAATCTGATGCCTTCGGGCCAATATTTGATGGAGGATTTCTATTATGCAGGCGGGCTGCCGGTGGTTATTCAGGAAATGCGCCAACATTTGCACATGGAGGCGGTGACAGTGACGGGGCGGAGTGTGGCCGAGAACACGGCCGCTGCCCCCTGTTACAATCGTGAAGTCATTGCCCATGTTGAGCAGCCCCTCATTCAAAACGCCGGCCTGGCCGTTCTACGGGGCAATCTGGCTGAAGATGGGGCCATCATCAAACCGTCGGCGGCTTCGCCAGAGTTAATGCAGCATCGTGGTCGCGCCGTCGTTTTCGAGGATATTGACGACTACCATAGGCGCATTGACGATCCTGATCTGGATGTGGACCAGGATTGTATTTTGGTGCTGAAACAGGTAGGGCCAAAAGGGTACCCGGGGATGCCAGAGGTGGGTAATTTTGGCCTGCCGCCTAAGCTGCTTAAGCAAGGGGTGCGGGATATGGTGCGGATTTCAGACGGCCGCATGAGCGGTACCGCGTTTGGGACAGTGGTGCTGCACGTGGCCCCGGAATCGGCCGTTGGCGGCAATTTAGCCTTGGTGCAAAACGGCGACATAATCGAGCTGGATGTGCCCAACCGCCGCCTCCACCTGGACGTACCGGCCGATGAACTAGCCCGCCGCCGCGCCGCATGGCAGGCCCGGCCGCCCTTCATGGAACGCGGCTACGTCAGCATGTACCTCAATCACGTCCAGCAAGCCAACAAAGGAGCCGATTTTGATTTTCTGGTGGGTAAATCAGGCGCTTTTGTGACGCACGGCAACCATTAACGTACTTAATCATGGGCGAAAGTGGAACGCCAGCAGCTTGCTGGCCCGCCAGGTCATTCACGGGCGAAAGCATTGAAAGGGTTGGTATGGGTTAACTGCTGAATCGTGGCCTCATCTACCCCACTGGCCCGCAGTTTAGGTAGGAAGTGCTGGCATAAATAGGTATAAGGCTTAGGGATGCCACCTCCGGGCTGGGCCGGATCATACCAGCCGCGATCATGGCTAAGCAGCAGCTTTTGACCAAAGCCAGCCTCCAATACGCGCTGAATACGCTCAATAAAAAAGTCGTCGCTGAAATCGTTACTGCCGATAGCATCATATTCCAACCAGGCACTCCGTCGGGCCATTTCCAGGTGCAGATCGAAGTCCGGCTCAGCCTGGGTGTGAATCCAGATGAAGCGATCGGCCGTATATCCCGCCGCCTCAATGATGTCCAACTGATCGCGCACCACCCGCCCTCGAATCGTGTGACTACCTATCACAGCGTTGACGGATGCTGCGGCTTTGGCTGCCGCCTGCAGGACTTTGGTCTCACAGGCCGTAAGGCCATCATCACCGGCACTGACTTTGATCCAGCCGGCCTGTACGCCGCTGTCGCCGATTTGGGATTGTAATTCGGCCGTCATCTGCGCCTCTAACTGCGCTTCGCCGGCCTCATGCACCCAATCAGGTATCCATGGTTCGCGGTAAAAGCCGGTAGGCACGATGACGGGCAACCGAGTCGCTTCCGACACAGCTTTGTCAATATCAGCCCGCAAGCCAACACCGCCCGTGCTGCATTCTACCAGGGCAGTAACACCAGCAGCCTGTGCTCTGGCAATTTCGGGCTGCATGAGGCGGAGAACATCGGCCGTTTCCGCCTGACCATACCCTGGTTGGTCCCAGGTACGTAAATCCACAAAAATGTGTTCATGAGGTAAAATCAGCCCCAACTCATCCTCATTTTTAGGGCCTAGCGTGGTAACCAGATGTGGCATGGTACTCTCCTTACTTTACTTTTCCGATAGGCCCTTCTTGGGGATCGAACCCATCGCCATAGACATTAACATGCCTGCAGCCGGTTCGCAAGTGGGTAAACACCGGAGGATCTAAAGTGACCGGCACTTCGGAGAGTACCGGTCACTTGTCAACAATTTATGTTGTGAATTGATTTCATGAGGTATGATTGAGTTGGAGGTGACCTTTGATTGAAGAACCAGGCAAGAAGTTGGCAACGACAGTGGCTGTCATATTATGGTTAAGTACGGCCGTTCTCAGCATTTTGTGTCTCATAACAGTACGGGCCATGATCTTAAGAACCCTGGCCCGATTTGGGCTGGAGACGCTCTTAACAATAGGAAATTATGCGGCCGTCTTCCCCATGATTGTTTTTTGTATTGCCGTCATCATAGGCGGTTTTGAGTTTCATTTTCGGCGAGTGGGGCAGGCAGAATCATGGCAATTATTTGCCAGAACATTGGCCGTAGAATTAGGAATTTTATTACTGGCTCTGTTCATTTAGTGAGGAACCCGGTTGCTCGTTGTAAGTTAAAGTAATCCTCCCGGAGGTTTAAGCCTGGATGTACCTTTAGGGACGGAACCTCCGGGAGGATTGGTCGTTACTAAGGATAAGGTGTGGCCGTAACAACAAATATCCCCTTACAGACAATCGTCCAGACTGTTCGTGACAACGTAAGCCAGGTAATTGTGGGCAAAGAGCAGGCGATTGACCTGCTGCTCGTTGCCCTCTTTTGTCAGGGGCACGTGCTGCTGGAAGATGTACCAGGCATTGGTAAGACCACGTTGGCCAAGACCCTGGCTCGCTCCTTAGATTGCCGCTTTCAGCGCATTCAGTTCACGCCGGACTTGCTGCCTTCGGACATCACTGGCGTAAGCGTCTTTAACCAGAAAACAGATGAGTTTGAGTACCGCCCCGGCCCCATTATGGCCCAAATTGTTCTGGCTGATGAAATTAATCGAGCCGGGCCACGCACCCAGGCAGCTTTGTTGGAGGCGATGCAGGAGCGGCAGGTGACAGTGGATGGAGCAACACGGCCGTTACCCCAGCCCTTCCTCGTCCTGGCTACCCAAAACCCCATCGAATTGGAAGGCACATTTGAACTGCCAGAAGCACAACTGGATCGTTTTCTGATGCGTGTCAAATTGGGCTATCCTGACTATGAAGAAGAGCGGCAGATTCTACGAAGATTTAAAGCTGAGGATCCCTTGACACAAGTGGAAGCTGTATTAACGGCCGTTGACATCCATCACGGCAGCCAACAGTGCCGTCAAGTCTTTGTCCATCCCGTTCTCGAGGAGTATCTGCTGGACATCATTCATGCCACCCGCACGCAGGAAACGATTCAACTGGGTGCCAGCCCCCGGGCGAGTTTAGCCCTTTACCATACCAGCCAAGCCCTGGCGGCCATAAACGGCCATCACTTCACCACACCTGACCATATCAAACAGTTGGTTATTCCTGTCCTGGCTCACCGGATCATTCTCAGTTCGGAAGCCCGCTTGAGAGGGAAAACGGCCGAAGAAATTCTCACCGCTTTACTCGAACAAATTCCTGTCCCTGTCGAAGAAATTTGGGAAAACTCATGAAAAGCTGGCGCGTCGCGGGTATCAACTTTGACCACATGCACATGCCTACCTTGTTAGGTCATGTGGCTGATCATCCTCGCGCCGAGATTGTGGCCATTTGTCATGAAGATAGGCAAAAAATGGCAGCAGCGGCCGTTCAGTTCCAAATTCCACCGGAACATGTCTACATTGACTATGAGAAATGTTTGGCTGAGACAGAACCAGATATTGTGCTGCTCTGTCCGGCTACGGCCACCCATGGGGAATGGACAAGGCGCATCGCCCAACATGACAATGGCTATCACATCATCATGGAGAAGCCTTTTGCCGCTTCCCTGGCTGAAGCGGACGAAATGATCACGGCCGTCTCCAGCACTCACAAGCAACTGGCCATTAACTGGCCTTTAGCCTGGTATCCTTGCCACATGACCAGCAAACGCCTGCTCAGCCAAGGGATCATCGGTGAGGTCATTGAAGTCCATTACTATGATGGTAACAAGGGCGATACTTTTGCTGCTGATAGCTGGTTTATGCAAAAAGAGAAAGGGGGCGGTTCACTGCTGGATTATTTAGGCTATGGTGTCACTCTGGGAAGTTGGTTTATGGACAATCGCCAGCCATTGGCGGTAACGGCCGTCAGCCACACCCCGCCTGGCTGGCAGGTAGATAACCACAGCGTTGTGATTGTGCAATATGAACAGGGCCTGTCCAAATTTGAGACACGCTGGGGAACTTTGACCAGTCCCTGGCTGTACCAGCCCCAGCCCAAATGTGGCTTCGTCATCGTCGGCAGCACCGGCAACATTGCCAGTTATGATTACGAAACAACGGTTCGGGTGCAGACGGCCGATAGGCCCGAAGGCTGGCTGGTCCCTGTGGATGTGGCCGAACCGCCCTACCAAAACTGTATACAAACCCTCATCCACTGCCTGAAAACAGGTGAAGCTCTTAGAGGCCCTTTGTCAGTAGAGACTTCGCGCCTGGGACAACAGATTGTAGATACGGCCGTGCGCAGCGCAGCCGAAGGGCGTACTATCAGAATAGAATGAGGTACACAGATCAGGCAGGAACGGGGATGTGAGCTTCATTTTCGTGCCCGGCCTATCCATGGTAAGTTTATGAGTAAGAAGCAAGAAATCAAGACACAGTTGTCGGCCCCCAAATTGGCCTACCGGCCGCGGCAGCCACAAAAGTACCAACCAGCCATTGGCCTGATCGGCTGCGGCGCTATTACCCGTTCGCATCTAACAGCCTACACTCGTGCAGGTTATCAGGTGGTAGCCTTGTGTGATATTGATGAAGCGCAGGCGCGGGCACGGCAGAGAGCTTTTTATCCGGAAGCGGCCGTCTACACCAATTACCATGATTTGCTCAGCCGCAACGACATTGAAGTCGTAGATATTGCCACCCACCCAGCCATTCGCGTCTCAATAATTGAGGCTGCCCTACGGGCCAGGAAGCATGTGCTCAGCCAGAAACCCTTTGTCCTGGATTTAGCTGTGGGCACGCGCCTGGCTGATCTGGCCGATGAGATGGGAGTAATGCTGGCAGTGAATCAAAACGGCCGTTATGCGCCCCATTTCAGCTATCTGCGCCAGGCCGTACAGGCAGGTCTCGCCGGCCAAATCCACTCGCTGCAAATGACCGTCAACTGGAACCACAACGGGGTAGTTGGCCGCGAATTCAACAAAATTAAGCATCTCATCCTTTATGATTTCGCCATTCACTGGTTCGACATGGTAGCCTGCCTGTTGGGCCAACGAAAGGCTCTAAGCGTCTATGCCCAAATAGCCCATTCCCCGGCGCAGCGGGCGGCACCGGCCCTGCTGGCCCATGTCCTCATTGCCTATGAACAGGCACAAGTTTCTTTGGTTTTCAATGGCGACACGGCCTATGGCAAACAAGATACCACAATCATTATCGGCACAGAAGGCACCCTCATCAGCAGCGGGGAATCCCTGCACGAACAAACTGTTACCCTGTATACGGCCGGTGGCGCGGCCCAGCCAAAACTGAGCGGCGACTGGTTTCCTGATGGCTTTCAGGGCACAATGGGAGAACTGCTGTGCGCCATTGAAGAAAATCGGCAGCCGGAAAATAACGGCCGTGACAACCTACGCAGCCTGGCCCTCTGTTTCGCCGCCGTCGCCAGTGCCGAAACGGGCCAACCACAGCAGCCTGGCCAAATTACTACCTTAGAGACTTTCCAATAACAACTTTAACCCTGGGGAAACTGGAGAGCCATTGTCTTTCGTTTCCCAACTAAAACCTATGAAGCAAATACGAAAAGCCGCTACTGACTATATTGGGAACACACCAAAAATCATTTTGTGGATTTTCGTGGTCCCAGTCATTATCATCTTTATCCTGCACGCTTCGCTGGCTGCCACTTATGCTTACCCGCTAGATTATGGTGAAGCCCCCCTGGTAAACCAGGCACGGCGACTGAGTGCAGGCGAGAATATCTACTCACCTGATTTAACAGCACCTCCCTATCACATCACCAACTATCCGCCCCTATATATCCTCCTGCTCTCACCCTTTGCTGAGAGCGCTCCCTTCCAAATGGGACGGTTAATTTCTGTCATAGCGGCCGTAGCCACGGCCGTTCTCCTGGCCCGCATCATCTATACCCTGAGTCAAAACCGGCTGGCAGCCCTGGCTACAGGCGCTTCCTTCCTGGCTATCCCTTATGTCGTCCACTGGTCGGGGTTGGCGCGGGTTGATTTCCTGGCTCTGTTGTTGGCTGTCGCGGCTTTGTATGTGCTAGTCCACTGGCCAAACGGCCGTTGGACGATAATTGTGGCCGCACTGCTGCTCATCGCTGCCATCTACACCCGCCAATCTTATGGCCTGGCAGCCCCCCTGGCTGCCTTTGCCTGGTTATGGACACAAAACCGGCGCCAGGCTATTACCCTGGCTGTGCTTGTCGCCGGCATTGGTTTAGCCCTATTTGCTCTAATCAGCTTGCTGACTAATGGCGGCTTCTATTTCCATCTTGTCACAGCCAATGCCAATGAGTTCCGCTGGGACACATTGGTTGATCGCCTGGGCCAGTTATTAGGGGATTTGCCGATAGCCCTGCTTTTAGCCATCGCCGCGAGCGTGGCCTGGCGGCAGCGACTGGTTGGCCGGCCACTGCTGGTCGGCTTCTTTGTGGGTGCGTTCCTGTCTATGCTGACCATTGGCAAAGTCGGCTCTAACGTCAACTATTTTCTGGAGTTGGCCGCAGCTTTGAGCCTGATGATGGGTGGCATCATTGCCTGGAGTGAAGGGAATATCTGGCGATACACGGCTGTTTTCCTCCTGGTGATCATTCAAATGGGCCTGGCCTTAGGTGCGACGATGAACATGGCTGTAGACCAACGACTGGCCCCACGGCGTGCTGATCTTGAAGCCCTTCGCCGCCTGGATGAGTTATTGGCTGACCTACCAGACCCGGTGCTGGCGGACGAGTACATGGGTCTGCTTCCTTTGCAGGATCGGCCGTTATACCTTCAGCCTTTCGAAATGACCCAATTAGCCCGCGGTGGCCTGTGGGATCAGGCACCGCTGCTGGCAGAAATTGACCAGAAGACCTTCAACGCCATTCTCATTCATTACTTTGGCAACGCCCCTATTCATAGAGATCGCTGGACAGACGAAATGCTGGCAGCAGTCGAGCAAGCCTACCGTCCCGCTTACGCCATAGCTGGCACTGTTGTTTATGTGCCCCAGGAAGATAGCGGAATTACGGCCGCTCCCGCTTCCAACCAAAGCAGCATTAACGCCAATCTAACGATCAGCAGCCCGACACTGATCAGCCAATCACCCTATCTCTACCAACCCGTCATGGTCAGCAATCCTCTCAATCCGCAACACCTGGCGCTCATCGTTGGCACTGGCCCAGCCGCCGAATTTAGTACTTTCGCCCCTGGAGCCAATCTCCTGCTCTATATTTCTACCGACGGTGGCACAACATGGGCTGAGCAGGTACCCTTGTCCTCACCACGGGCAACCAATCTAGATAGCACAGTGGCTTTTGCGCCTGATGGCACCTTATATGCCATTGGCATCCGCGATGGTGAAATCACCCTCAATTCAAGCAATTCTGACTCAGCTTATGAGATGACCCTGGCCAATCAACTGGCGGTGACCCGCGCCCAGGTCAATGCCAGACCCTGGCTGCAGATTGATCCCGAAACGGCCGATCTCTTCCTCTCCTTTGATGCTCAAGAAGGAGACATTTACGATACGCCGGCTTTTATTCGTTCCAGTAACGGCGGCCCATTATGGTCAACCACCACCCGACCTGATCAACATATCTCATTGGCCGACCTGGCCACTAATCGGGCCGTTTGGCCCGAGGATATTCGTGTGTTATTTGGCCAGGGCCAAGATCTGGCTCTGGTGTGGACCTGGGCATCGGAACCGCCGGGGTGGCCGCGTACTGTCTGGCTGGCTACCTCCACCGATGGCGGGCAAACTCTCTCTCCGCCGCAGCCTATTGCCGAGACATGGGGACCTATCAACGCCACTTCGAGCAACGGCCGTTACGCTATCATCATCCGCAGTGGCTCAGAAACAGAGCTGCAACTGGTGGTGGCCGTCTCGGGCGACAATGGCCGCTCCTGGGGCAGTGCGTTGGCCAGCGGTGACATCCCCGTCACTTTCGATCCCGACAAAGCTCCGGGGATCAGCATCGCCCCCAACGGCACAATAGATGTGGTTTTTTATGCAGCGCAAACAGCCGACTGTGTCCAAACCCCTGCCGCCTGGCGTGAGACGTTGAACTTCCCGCATATAGATAGCTGCCGGTATGATCTTTATTACACTTTTAGCCAGGATAACGGACAAACCTTTAGCCAGCCTTTGCAGCTTAATGACTCAACTATTGCCGGCGAGGGGTTTGTGGTAGTGAACGGCCGTTCCCAGGCCGGTGCCCCGGCGATTGCCGCTACCGACGAAGCAGCTCACCCCGCCTGGATTGACGGGGGCCAGCTTTACACACTACGCCTGGAACGGTAATCAACTTTAGCGAAGTTTGCCGGCAATTAGCTTATCTAGCCAGCGGTCTGGCAGCCAACGGGGGAGCAGCCACCCAGTCAGCCATTTGCGGGGAATGGGATAACGTGTTTTGGGCTGTGAGGCTTCGAGGGCGGTGCGGATAACGGCCGTTACCCTGGTCAACGGCAGTGCCGTCCGCTCTCTTTCGGCGATTCCCCCTTCAATTTTAGACAAAAGAGGCGCGTAATCCGTCCCCGCAAATTGGGCCACCTGTTCCGCAAACTTGCCAATAATGGGTGTATCAACTGTGCCCGGTTCAATGAGGACAACATCAATCCCATACATCAAAAGCTCGCGGCGTAAAGCATCCGACAGGGCCTCGAGCGCATGTTTGGAAGCAGCATAGGCACCCATGAAAGGGTAGGCAATGCGCCCGCTAACGGAACTGATATTGATGATGCGGCCAGGTGGTTGGGGGTCCCCATGTACACGGGGATGGCTGGCACCAAGCAACGGCAAAAAAGCCTGGGTCACTCGCAATAGGCCGACAACGTTGACTTCAAGCTGCCGGCGAAAATCAGCGATAGGTAAATACATAAGAGGGCCGGGGATGGTGATACCCGCGTTATTGATCAGGGCTGTGAGTGAGTTGCCATCAAGTTGGTGGGTAAGTTGAGATACGGCCGTGGCCACCCCACCCTCGTCCGTCACGTCAAACAGCAGCGGCGTAAAATTCGGGCCCAACTCCGCTTGTATCTGATCGGCATCAGCCTGCTGGCGGACACTGCCAAAGACCCGATACCCATGCTGCACCAAATCGGCAGCAGTAGCGTAGCCGATGCCGCTGGAGACACCTGTAATGACGACAGCTTTCATGATGCCCCACGAGTGAGGAGGTAACCGATAGCGGCCGTGATGACACCGCCGATCAACGGCGAAACAGACATGATGATCCCGGCATCAAACCAAAATCTCTCAGGGAAGAGGCGAATAAGCGAGTCAGAGTGGCTGAACGTCCAGGTGCCGGGTGGGAAAAGTAATTCGTGAAATTGTACAAAAAAGCTATTCCAGGCCAGGCCAATAAAAGCGGCAATCGCCACCAGAATGATCGTCGTCAGCAGCCCACCATGAAAGATTGTCTTGTATCCCACCAGGCGAGTCTCCGGCCGTATTAAGAGAAACAAAAGCCCAGCAAAAACAATAATCCCAGCCAGCGATACAATTTGCCGGATGCCATCAGCGACACGCTTGACGTCCAACATATGGCTGATTTCACTTTCGTTATAAAGCGGTCTATCTGTGCCGGGCAGACGCAGCGCTTCCAGCATATCAATTACCTGATCGGCCGGTTCGGAACGCTGCATGTAGGCCAGGGTTGCCTGGGCCAGCTCCAACCGCTCTTCCGGGGTAAAGCCAAATTGATCCGGCGGGATACGGGCATATTCCCACTCCGGATAAGTTGGATTGTTCCAGCTAATTAAGGCCCGAATTCCGCCCAGGCCTAAGAAAAAGGGGATGGCAATAACAACCAGCCAACGAACAACAGAAATGAAGGTTTGATTGTTCATATGAGCCAATTGTCGAGGGTAAAGTTTGAATTGTCAAAGAAGAACGCGATCCAGTTACTAACGTTGGCGTAAGGGGAGGGCAACATGAAAAGCACTACCAGGCAAACCTACTTCATCATAGCCGGAGCTTTCAACCCATAACTTGCCGCGATGGGCTTCAATAATCCCGCGGGCAATAGCCAGGCCCAAACCTGGTCCACCTGCCTTAAAAGCTGTTTTGCCAGAGGAGTGTAGGGCTACTTTGCCGGTCTGGTAGAACTTGGTAAAAATCAGATCATGGGAATGGGGATCAATGCCAATTCCGGTATCTTGGACGACAATCTCCACACCCTCACGGGGTAAATCTATGTGACTATCTACCAGGATGCGGCCGTAAATCGTAATCCTTCCCCCATTTGGCGTATATTTAATGGCATTGACGATCAGATGATAAAAGACTTTTTGTAGGGCTTCAAAGTCCCCCTCTATGGCCGGGATGCCGCTCAAATCTTCAACTGTCAACGTTAAATCGCGTTCTGCCAGAGACTCCTCAAATTGAATAAGCACCATTTGCAGCATAGGGGCGATGGAAACAGGTTCGGCATACAGCTCCAAAGCCTGGGTATCAATTTTGAGCACATCTAACATGCTATTGACAATTTCACCCATACGGATAGCCCCGCCATGAATGCCATGCACCAATTGCAGCAGAAAATCATTTTCAGGCAAGTTCTTGTCAGTGAGCAGCATCTGGCTATAGCCTCGCACCAATGTCAGAGGTGTACGCAACTCATGGGAGACAACATTGATAAAGTCAGATTTCGTATCGTTCAGCCGGGCCAACTGTTCATGCGCATCCTGAATGGCTGAAGTACGGCTGCGAACTTCATACTCTAGCATTTGGTTGAATTTGGCTAATTGGGCATAGACACTGGCATTTTGTAAGGCCACCGCTGCCTGACTGGCGAAAGCTGTGGCCAGTTCGATTTCACCATCATTATAAGGTGTGGGGGTTTCCCGCGTCAGGGAGAGCATGCCCACAACTTCATCAGAATGGATGAGAGGCACACCCAAAAAGGAGCGTGCCTGGGGCAAGTTAGGCATTTGCTGCCAGTCGGCGCGTTGTAGCACATCGGGTATGCACAACGGCTGTTTCGTCCGATACATTTCCCGGTAAATTTCATCCGTATCTTCTTCAATCGAAATTCGGGCTTCTCCGGGCTGAAAATCATCAGGATAACCACGAAAAGCAACGAATTCCAATTCCGAGTCTTTGGGAATGAGCATAGATCCCCGATCATAGGGCACGATGTCGGCCAATTGCTGGAGGATTAAGTCTAGTACTTCACTCCAATCTAAGGTGCTGTTCAGCAAATGGCCGGTATGGTGCAGCATTTCCGCCACCCGCCGGGCCGTTTTCTCGCGGGCAAAGAGAGACGCATTGTAAATGGCGATGGCTACTTGATCGGCCAACAGTTGCAAGAAAGGCATATCACTTTCGGGAAATGCAGCCAGGTATTGGCTCTGTAAATCAAGAACGCCTAATAAATTATCACCCACACATAAGGGCAGAGCCAGCTCGGATTGGGTATCTGAAAGGACGGCTACCTGCATATAACGCTCATCTTGGGACACATTATCTACGCGGGCAGGCTGGCCATTTGCGGCCACCCAACCGATCAACCCTTCCTCGCCCACCTTCAAAGCCAAACCACCCGGCAGCGGAGGGCGACTCAATTTACCGGCACTGGCCTCTTCTTTTAGATGTTGTCCATCGTCATCAATCAGATAGATACCTACATAGTAATGTCCATA